>OFGA01002914.1_pt1 | contig 10224 bp, 20 predicted proteins | sample 1521471 | NCBI WGS metagenome assembly OFGA01 (sample SAMEA3504086, study PRJEB24116) | mouse gut metagenome | biome: mouse gut; feature: mouse-associated habitat; material: faeces | place: Denmark | collected 2011
CCCGGATCTTCCAGTTGCCGTGCAGGAGCCGCTCACGCTCGACAGTGGACAGAGCCTCCAGATTGGCGAGGTATTCGGGGTTCACCTTCATCAGTTCCTTGTTGTCGCTCAACTTGGACATGATGAACGTGACCGAGCGAGGTCGCCTACGCTCCTCCTCTGTCTTCAGATTGAACCGCTCCCACAGCTCCTGCCGAGTGTTGGCCCAGTACAGCGCGTCATTTTTCCGAATGAACCAGCGTATCTTTCCGCTCCGTTCCGGGATTGGGTAGCCAGTCTTCGGGTCTATCCACCAGGCGATGAACTTAGCTACCCAGGAGTCGGCGTCTGGGTTGCAGGTGGCTCGGACAAACGGTTTCACCCCGCAGGTCGAGCGGTTTCGGGACAGCATATAAAAGAACGTCTTCTCTGTAAAGTGGGTCAGCTCGTCAAACATCAACAGCGGAATCTGAGCGCCCTGCCAGTTATACTTCTCCTTCTCATAGAACATATGGGCGAACGTGATCTTCGCCCCGGAGGGAAAGCGCCACTGGACGTTCGGTGTCAAAACGCTTGATGCGCCCAGGTAGGGGTAAATCTCTTGGCTCGTGGCATACAAGCCGCCGGCGCTCAAAATCTGCGGGCGGGACTGACGAAAGATGACCGCCTCAAAATGCTTGTGGTCGGTGTTTCGCAGACATTCCAGCAGTAGGGCAAAGGTCTTGCCGCCGCCGGCAGCGCCGCCATAGATGCAGATGTCAGCCGGGGAACGCAGAAACAGCTCTTGCTTCCCTGGCTGTGGCCGGATAACCATTGGGCTGCTTGCGGTAGCAGCACTACGTTTTCTCCCCATTCCCTTCATCCACCTCCATATCCGTTGCCGGCAGGTAGATTTGGACTTGGGGCTGGGCAACGGGCGTACCCGTAATCTCGGCCTTCACAGTCTTCCGGTCATTGAAGAACTCGCCGCCGTAAACTTTCAGAGCGTAGATGATGGCTGTGGTGTCCCCACTGGACACCCGCTCCATCAGCTTGTTCTGGCACATCGCTACGACGGTTAAACGACCTCGGCTGATGGCCTGCTCAATCGCGGGGTGCTTCTGCTTCAGATTTATCAGCGTTCGCTTGGAAATGTCGAAGCACTCCGCGATCTCTGTGAGATTTTTGCCCTGCATAGATAGGGATTGGATAACGGCGAGGTTATTTTCTACCTCGCCGCTCTCAACCCATTTTTCAAATAGATCCTTTTTCGCATTAGCCATACCTCTCCTCAACCTTTGCGATTAAGGCGTCCATCAGCCCCCGATGCTTGTTGTGCTTGAACCCGCCGGGGTACTCGATGTTCAGTTCCTTTTCCAGATACTCCTCGTAGACCTCGGGCGGAAGCTGCTTCGGCTTAGTGCAGGCGCAATAGATGTAGCCCGCAGTGCAGGACAGGACGCCGACCTCCTCGAAGTACCGTTCGAGCAGCTCGACGAAGCTCTCACGGGTGTGGAACTTCTGCTTGAACACGATGCCGTTGGTCACGCCGAGGGTGCAGTTCTTATCGTCGAGATACCACAGGCAGTCCCCGGCACCAGCGGACAGCTTGGTTTTGTCATACGCCTTCTCAACGTAGGCGATATTTCTGGTGCAGGTAATCAGGGTGCCGGTGGACTTCAACACGGCGTTGCAGGCGGTCAGCACGGCCTTCTCAAACTCATCATCCACGACAGAGTTGATGACGGCCTCCAACACGCACCAGTCGAACAGACCGTTGGTTTTGACCTCCCGCTCCGCCCGGAGGATGTTGGCGATGATCCCCTTCATATCCAGCTTGTTGGCGCCCTTCACCATCAGAGAGGGCTCGTAAGCGTGGATGTTGTAACCCTTCGAGCGCAGCAGCTTGACATAGGCCATACGCCCCGCTCCGATGTCGATGATGCTGTCGGTCTTTTGCAGACGGGGGATCAGGTACTTCTCATACAGGATGGAAGTGTTGGACTGCCGCCCGTCAGTGCTCAGACGCTTCGGCTGGGCCAAGAACTGGTGGTAGGTCTGGACGCCCAGGTTGTCGAAGTTGTACTTGCCGTACTCGACGCCCATACATTCGAGGAACTCAGGGACTTCCTCGTTGGGGATGGCGTAGACCAGGACGCCGTAGCCCAGCTTCTTGGCGCAGTAGGCGTACTCAGCGTTGAGGATCACGTTGCCGTCGCCGTCCGTGACCACGCTGCCCCACTCGCCGTACCGAGACATCAGCTTGGTAATCTCGGAGCAGATGAGCACATTCTTCGGCTCGCTCTCGATCTTAACCTGGGCGGATTCGCAGTAGGAATAGCCGCCCACAGTATAGCTTTCCAGCCGCACCGAAGTCTTGCTCGTCTCAATCGAGTTGTGCATGAGGTTGAACAGGATTTCATCCTGCAAGTTCGGGCTATTGATGCGGATGCAGGGCAGGTGGGTCAGCCCGATGGCCGTCGCCGCCTTCTTACGCTGGTGGCCCGCCGTGATGACGTTGTTCGAGGCGTTGACGATCAGAGGCTTCACCATCCCGAACCGGCGGATGCTGTACTGCAACTTTTCCAGGGCCTCCTCCGTGATAGCACGGGGGTTGTATTCAGACCCGGTGACTTCATCAATGGGAACTCTCTCCACAAAATCAATCACGGTTTTCCACTCCTTTCAGCAGGTAGTTGGCGAAGCTGCCTTCCAGGATGGCCCCGGAATCAATGTACTCGCTGTACTTCGCGTTGAGCCGGTCAAGCTCGACCTGCGAAATGAAGAAGGCCACGTCGCCGAACCGGAACTGACAGAACGGCAGGACGGCCTTCGATTTTTTGGGCTCACCGGGGACAGACACGTTGGGCTCGGGAACCTCGATGTTTGTACCCTGCGGAGTGGCCTCGGCATTATAAGTCGGGGCCGGAGCGGGAGTAGCTTCAGACGGCACGTCATACCCCGCAGGAACCGGATCGGTGGTGGGCGCCGCAGGGGGCGCAAACTCCTCGGGGGTGGGTGCAGCCGCAGGCTCGTCGCCAGCATGGATCGTGCTGACCGGGGGCTTCTTGGGCTTGTCGTTGACGCCCATGAAGTTGAAGGCGGGAATCTTGATCTCAGCCTGCTCCGCATCGAGGTCGAACACCTCCGCACTCAGCTCAAACTGTTCGAGCAAAAGCTGGTTCTCATCGAGGGTCAGGTCGATCAGCGACAGTTCCTCCTTCAGCTTCTCGAAGTCCCAGTCGCTGTACTCGCTGGTCTTGTTGTCAACCAGCCGGAAGAAGTTGACCTGCTCCTCGGTCAGCTCATCAGCCACAATGCAGGGGACGGACTGGATGCCCAGCTCCCGGCAGGCCCGGACGCGGGTGTGGCCTGCGACGATGGTGTAGTTGATGTCCACGATGACCGGGACCAGGAAGCCGAACCGCTGGATGCTGTATTTGACCTTCTCTACGGCGAGGTCGTTGTTGCGCGGGTTGTTCTCATACTCCCGCAACCGCGAAGTGGCAATTTCTCTGATGTTCATTCGTCTTTACCTCCCGTCAGGAACATGACAAAGCCGAGGTAGGTCTTGTTCTCGGCGATGTAGGCTTCGTACACGGCCTTCAACCGGGCGTACTCGTCCTCGGTGATGGGCAGCTCGTTGTTGCCGAAGATCAGGAACTTGTTGTCCTGGAAGAACTTGCGGTCACGGTTCGGCGTGAAGAACGTAGTCTTGATGCCGAGGTTGATGCCGCCCAGCTCCTGATGGAGCTTGCCAACGTCCCAGGTGGAATACTCGTGGCTCTTATTGTCGATGATGCGGGCCAGCTTCGCGTCCTCCTCGGACAAGTCCTGAATAATGCAGGGGACTTCTTCGAGGCCCAACTGTTTCGCAGCTTTCAATCGGGTATGCCCGGAGATTATGACGTTGTTTGCATCAATCGTGATAGGGTTCAGACGGGGGTGACCAGAGATGATGACGCCATTCCGGTCAATGGTGATTGGGTTGAGGAAGCCGAACTCTTTGATGCTCTCGGCTACCTTCGCCACGCCAGCGTCATTCCGGCGGGCGTTGCCCTCGTACTCGATGAGTTCGTCGGGCCGTTTGTAGATAATTTCCATACTCGCTTGTCCTCCTTGCTAAAAATAAACATAAAAAAGCCTCCGTTTACCCAAAACGGAGGCTTTTCTTAGTTCCTCTGTTTAATTTTCTCGTTGCCTGTCAGGGGCGGCCCCAGCAGGTCGCAATCCGGGTCCGGCGGGGCCTGGACGTAGCCGTAGTGGTTGGCGTAGCAGTAAGCACAGCCGTGGCTACAAGTGCTGTAGGAGCCGATGTCCACGCTCTCCACACACTGGCACAGCCCGCGCTGGTTGCGGTCTTTCGGCTTCTTCACGCCGAACATCGTGCCGTCCACACAGGCGGACTGAGGGAGGCCCAGGTCTTCGGCGCAGGCCGTGAGCGTGATGCCGTGGGCCGCTGCGATCTCGGCGAGCTGCTGGGCCAGCTCCCGCTGCTGCTCCGGCGTCAGGGGCTGAATGTGCAGCGGGGTCAGGTCTACTGTGCGATAATAGTCCACGAAGCTCATCACGGCTTTATGGGTGTAGCCTTCCAGCTCCTGGGCCATCTTGGTGAAGGCCCGGATGTGGTAGTCCCAGGTGTACCGCTCGTTAAGGAATACCGGGTCATACCGCCAGATGGCCTTATCCGCCCCGATCTGCTTGAAGGCCGGAATTACGACCTCATGCTTATCAGGGATGTTCTTCTCGATGTCACACCCGTAAGGGGTGATGGTGTATTGGAAATAATACTTGAACGCATCCAGCTCGTGGATGCGTCCCAGCATCGGTGCAGCGTTCTTCGTCCAGAAAACGAAGCCGTCTACGCGGTCGGGCGTGAGTGTTACACGCCCGACCTGTAGAGGGTTGTATGGGTTTCTAAGGAGGACAAATCCTTTCCCAACACGGTTGTAAAACCACTCCGAGAACAGGGCCGGAATGTCCGTCCGTCTACTCGCGCTCACAATCATAACGGCATACCATCCTTGATGTAATTTGCGAATATCCAGTTGCGGCAGGTTCGCTGCTGCTGGGAATAATATCCCGGCGGATTCGGCGTGTAGTCCCAAAAGTGGATGCGCCGTGCGTTCGTGATGTCGAGCTTGATCCGGTCGTTCTCGATGTGGATTTCCGAGTTGCGATCCGGCACGAACGCGACGTGCGTGTTCAGCGCCCACACGAAGCCGTCACTCAGCCCGCAAAGGTAGTAGGCTTTAGCCTTGGGGTGTTGCTGGACGATGATGTCCACGACAGCCTCAGACTTGTGCAGCGTTCCGTAGTAGACGCGGTTGTCCTTCCCGCCGATAAAGCATTTCGCGCAGCACTCCTCGATGTCAACATCTCGAATGTCCCGGAGCCAGAAGAAGTTGCACTTCTTTCGGATTTCCAGATGCAGGCGCATCGGCGTGGTTATGATTCTGGACGGTATCATTCTATCACCTCCTATACGTCAGGTCAATGACAGCTTTGTGACACGACGACGGGCGACGTGATCTCGGGGTTCTGCACGGAGAACCAGTCCCCCAGCGATTGCAGAACAGCCTCGCAGGGGCTGGGCAGGGTGGGGTAGAACTCCACGCCGGATTCCATCATGGCGTTCTTCACGGCGATGAACTCCCGGTCATAGCCGCTCACTCGGGTGCGGGTGGCCTTCATCTGATCGCCGTGGTCGGTGAAGCTCTCGAACAGGGCATGGGCCAGGGGATTGCCGGCACTCATGGAATCGCCCACCGTCAGTTTGGCGAGAGTGACCTTGTAGCCGCCCGGCACGGTGCCGATGAGCGTATAGGCCCGGACGTTGCTGACGTAATCCGGCAGCGGGTTGATGCCCTCGAAGGGCATTGGCGTGAAATCTTTAATCATCTCGAATCCTCCGTTTCAATCTTAGTATTCCGGGCCGTCTTCGTACCAGTCGATAACGTCATCAACATCTCCGATACCCCGGTCCCACTCATCAAGAATCCTTACGGCCTCCTCGCGGCTGACCCCAAGTCTCTTAATTGCGCGGTTAATGTCTTTCTCAGTAAAACGGGACATTAAGTCCTCACCTCCAATTTTTTGAGCAGCTTTGCTGCTGCCCGAAGTGCTGTTGCATCGTGGACGAAAATGCTGTCCGGTTCGTCCGCCGGAACCAGGGCATCCTTGTCCCTGGCCTGATCCTCCAAGCTGTTGATGATCTCACTGAGAGGCATATTGACCGTTTTGGGCAGCGCAAACGGTCGGGGCATCCGGTTCCAGTCCGCAACGGCCTTGCCCTGGGCTACGAACTTATTACCGTAGTGCCAGGGGCGAACCCAGTGCTTGGGCCCTCGCGTCAGGCAGTGGCGGCACACCACCCGATACGCCGCATTGTTATCGCTCTTGCCTTCTCGCATGATGGCGACATCCTGCGAGGTGCAGAACGGGCAAGGTTTGAGAGTTTGATTCGGCATCACGGCACCTCCAAATCCATCTTTGCGCCACAGTTAGGGCAGTAATCAGGCTCGAAATACCCATAGCCCGCAAACCACGGCTGGTCAGCTTTACAAGCAGAGCAATAGTTCTCACCATCGCCTGGAACCGGCTTAATCCAGCGGGCGTGAATTGGGGCCTTACTTCTTTCGGAGGCAAGATCGAGCTGAACCTGTCGCATAATCTCGTCAGCGTTGTTGATGAGCTCGCACACCATCGGGCCTTCGAGCCCAGGCCAGCTATCGCCCACCATCTTTTTGCCGATCACTCCGTCGCTCCGCACTTTGAGCGTGTAGCCCCGCCAGTTAAACACCTGCTCCGGCCAGACGCCCAGGATCGTGCAGAGGTTCGGAGGTCGTTTGAGTGCGCGGCAGGCCAACTTACAAGCCTCATCCAACATTTCGGCGGTATGCGGGGTGCTGGGCAGCTTACTGCCTGTTTCCAACAGCGCGATTGCTTTTTCGTTAGTCACTTTTCGTCCCTCCTCCAATTCACTGCGCCAACCACAATCTTTGCAGCGTGGGCCAGCGCGTCAGCCTGGATTCCGAGCACGTCCACCGGCAAATCCGTCTGCATCTGCGCCAAAAGTTTCTTCTGTTTTGCCCTGGGATAGAGCCGCCGGATGATGGCCCCGCTGCTTACCAGTGCCATACCGCCCTGGCTATACCGGCCCCAGTTTGGGGCACCCCGAAGCAGGTCGTCCTCGGTGATTTTACCGATGCAAATGTGGATGTCCTCCAAGCTCAATCCGCGACCCTCGAGATAGGTCGCAAAGAGCTCGTCTGCATACTGGATGACACCCTTCTCCCAAGTCGTTCGGGCGCCAACGCTGTGGATTGCACAATAAACGTCGCCGATACTTCTTTGCACGGATGCTCACCTCCTCATACCCGCGCCTCAGTCAGACAGTCTGCGAAGTAGCCCCTCGCAAAGTCCTCCAAACAGTCCTCGTGGATGTACTGGCCGTCGATGATATAGACGGTATCGCCCGCGTAAATCTCGCCACCGCAGAAATCACAGTGGCCGTAGATTTTGTCTTCCGGCGGTTCGAGCGGGCGTTCGGGGTCATAAGCCATCGCTGCCACCGCCGTTCTGCACAATACGCCGAATCTCAGCCGTGAGTTTTAAGATCGCTTCCCGGTCTGTCGCAGGGGTCCAGTCGTTGCCGATCTCATCTTCCAACTGTTTTATCGCGGTCAAAATGGGGTCGCCGGGGCAATACTTCTTGAAGATGACAGAGCCGTCATCTCCAACAAACAGCTCCATTGGGTCGCCCTCGCCGAGTTTTGCTACTCGGCGAATATCTCTTGGAATTACTATTCGGCCCAAGTCATCAAGCCGCCGGATAATGCCCGTCGATTTCATTCCTCATCCTCTCCCTTCTCCTCGCGTAAGACGGTCATCGCCGCTTCCTTCGTGGTGTAGCAGTCCTCCGCAGGAAACACCGCCAAGTCAGTGTCGTAGTTTTCGGCGGTTTCCTCGATGTGGTAAGCCAGTGTACTTTCGATGTCATCCCGAGAGCCGATGTACGTGCTCACAATCACCGCGAAGTCCGATTTGGCGATGAACATATAGCCCGACACATCACAGGCTCTGCCGTCCTCATCACGCTCCACGATCCACACCTCGTCGCCAGCCTCGGGTAGCTCATCCCGTTCACGCTGGGCAGCGGCAATCATGCCGCCGAGCTGATCCAGGCAGTCGTCGCAGAGCCGCAGCACAATCGAGCCGATGCGGAGTTCATAGAGCCGGTCTACCCGTTTTCCGATAGCATCAGGGTACTTTGAATCATAATTCCGGGCGAAGCACACCGCGCAACTGGCGATGTCCTGCTTTGGGTCAGCCGGGGTTAGGCTAAATTTCTTCTCATCCATCAGGATTAGTCCTCCTTATCGTTTGTAGGTGATTTCCTTACCATCGTCCATGCAGACGGTGACTGTAACCGGGTAGCCGTCTCTGCCTTGGCCTTTCGGCAGGGGGCGGGCGCGTACAACGGTCTGCGGAATCTTGTGGCCCCTCTCACAGTCCAGCGCCGCTTTCTCGCTGGTATACTCGACGCGACAGACTTCGCACTGGTATTTTTGTAGAGGTTTCATACCGCCGACCCTCCTTCAGTTTTCGAGCACATATCCTCCGGGTAGCAAAATTCCTCACACGCGGCGCACTCAAATCCGCCATCACGCGGAAACCAAGTGGTGTTGCCGCACTGGGGGCAGGCCAACAGGATTTTCACAGTTTCATTCACACCGTATCCTCCTCTCAGTAGTGGTGCCCGTAGAGATAGGCCCTCTCTCGGGCGGTCTGCGCAGCCGTGGCCCGCTTATCGAGGCACAGCAGGCAGATGTTCTTATCCTTCTGCGGCTTCTTCCGCCAGCTCTTGACCGGCTCGGCGTTCCGCAGGCCGCACCGTTTGCAGGTAAAATACCGAACGCCGTCTTTGGTTTCTCCCTTCATGGCCTACACCTCATAGCCGAACCGCTCGGCGACGGCCCGCCCGATTGCCAGGGCGATGTCGCCATCGGTGAAGCTATCCTTGCCACTGGGCTCGCAGGTGCACAGCACCACGTCGTTCACCACCTCGTCGCGGATGATGTTCCAGATGCGGGAGGCGTAGTCATCCGTGCAGGTCTTCAGCAGCCGGGTCGCGACCACCTCAATCTCCCGGTGGAGCAGGTAGGCTTCGTCAGGAACGCACCACACCTTGAAGTGGGGGTGCTTCGTGAACACATCGCCGTAGGTCATTCGGCTCAGAACGTGGTCCACATCTTTGAGCTGGTAATCGCCGAGATTACCGATGCTGATGATGATGTCCAGCACGTCCTTCGTGTCGTGGACTTCCGCCACGTCCTGCTGGGCGTGGCTCAGGTCTTTTACCAGAAACATTACTCGTCCTCCTCCATCTGCTTCCGCAGCTCGCGGGCGTACTCGTTGTAGGCGTGGATGCTATTTTGGTCAGCCCAGTCCGTGCGCTCGTGAGCGGCTTTCAGCAGCTCATAGTATTTTTCGGTTGTCATTGATTGTCCTCCTCTAATTCGGCCAGATACCCGGCAACTTCTTCGAGGGAATCGAAAAAGAGCCATTTGGCGAACGCGACATCGTTATTGGTGTGCTTCGCGAACGTCAGGGCAAATTTCCCGCCGAGTGTGGGGTGTTTATAGGTAACAATCATTTCCCTTTTGTACTCCGGGAGATATTTGACCTCGCCATTCGGATAATCATTGATGTGTCGTTTCTCGAACACTTCCCGGATGCTCTCCGGTATAGCCCTTATTACAGCCCCATGTTTCACCATGAGCGGGGCTAAGCTGTTCAAGTCCATGCGTTTGTCCTCCTTTTTTTGTCCTAAAACGTGGAAAAGCCCGCCTTTCGGCGGGCTTTTCGTATATAGGCAAATTCGGGTAACTATCAAGGCCACCTATACTCCCCAGTCCGCCGGCGTGGACTTCGGCCTGATGGCCCCGGACGGACTGTTTTACTCCCTCCCGGGGCAGCGGGGCAGCTTCAACGAAACCTTTAAGGTCGACCAGCGGGGGGATTACACCCTGGCGGTCCGGAACAATTCCGGTTCCATCGTCTCCGTCTCCGGTACCGTGACTTATTGATTTTATACAAGAGGAGTGTACTTATGAAAAGAACCGTGGTGTCTATTTTGGCGCTGGCCATGTGTCTGTCTCTCCTTACGCCAATCGGTACGGCATACGCAAAGGGTTCCCTGATTGCAAATAATCCAGGCGCGGAAGATGCCGCTCCTCGCGCGATTGTTTACGAGACGATCGA
>OFGA01002917.1_pt1 | contig 10213 bp, 9 predicted proteins | sample 1521471 | NCBI WGS metagenome assembly OFGA01 (sample SAMEA3504086, study PRJEB24116) | mouse gut metagenome | biome: mouse gut; feature: mouse-associated habitat; material: faeces | place: Denmark | collected 2011
GTCTGTGTGTTGGACCATCCCCATATCTTACGCACATGGTCATGCAGCGGCGTCCTCACATTCTTCAGGATACGGATTCTAAATACACGCAGAAGCGAAAGCTTTATCAGTCCAAGCCCGCCGTCCAGAATCAGCACCAGCGCCACCGGAATATACAGCAGCGGCCGTCCTGTCTTTAAGACAGCTATGCTGATGAAAAGTCCCATGGCGCGGGAACCCGCATCTCCCATCAGCAGGCGGCTGGGCGTGGCATTATACCACAGATAACCCAGGATACATGCCGCAAACAGCAAAATCAGGAATGAAAAATTCCTCCCTGTATTCAGGGTCCTGTCCACCAGGTAAATGGTCATAAGGGAAATAATGGCCAGCGTCCCCGACAGCCCGTCCACTCCGTCGGAACAGTTTGTGACATTAACGGAAACCCAAACCAAAATAACCGCCAGAACGATAAACAGGCCTCTTGGAATGTCAATCCCCATATGCAAAAAGGCCAGCTCAATCCTGCCCGAATTAAATTTCAGGAAAGTCAGTGCCGTCAGGATCGCCACACACAGATCCAGAAAGCCTTTCCGGAACTCTCCCCATGGAGACTTCGCCGCATCGTCCAGATATCCCGTAATCATACAGACCACGGTCAGCAGCAGATAAATGATAATCTCCACATCCAGCCCGGCAAACAGAAAGGCCGCGGTCACGAATGCCAGTACAAAAATAATGCCCGCCCCTCTCGGCTTGCCCGCCGACAGCTTGCCGTCGTGGGCAAAATCCCGTCCCACATCCTTCGGAAGATACTGCCCCAGCTTTGCCGTGGCCAGCACGGTGGCAACAAACGCAAACAAAATTCCCCCCAGGGCAAGCAGGGAGGTCCCTTCTCCAGATACAATCAAATGTAACATATGGCTCCCATCCGCACTTTTGTGCTGTTTTTCTTTGTTCTACCCACACCTTTTCATCTTGTACAGTAATCTTGATTTTATCACAAAAAAACGGGAATTGCAATCAATTGGCGCCGAATACAAATCCCCAAATTTCGCGCCGTCACTTTAGCATTTCTAATTTCTTTTCTGTATAATACAGGTTACCGGAAGTATATATTCTGAAATGACAGGCAATTCAGCAGAACATCTGATTCTGACACAAAAGAGAAACGCAGAGGCGCAAATTGACTGGTATGCGCGCCGAAGCGCATAAGGGGTGTAAAAAATGCATAATATCGTTCAGATAGGAGCGACCATCGCAGAACTCCGCACGGAAAGAGGGCTGAAGCAAAAGCAGCTTTCAGCCATACTCGGCATGTCTCCCGGCAATTTATCCAATTATGAACACGGCGTATACTGGCCGGCACTGGATACCATGTGCAAAATAGCCGACCTTTTCAATGTTTCTACAGACTTCCTGTTGGGGCGCACAGGCTTTCGTTGCCCTCCCGACACCTTCACCGCATATATCACACCTGATTACACCATACATCACATTGTAAATATACTCCTGGCTCTGGACAGCAGTTCCCTGGACGCAGTCCTGAAATTTGCATGTTACCTGAAAGACACCGGAGAGGCAGCAAAACCTCCCGGAAAGCAGCCTTGCCGAAAGCCCGCCGTTTCCTCCGGCAAAACGGATCAGCTGCGCTCCTCCCGGCCCTGAATCAGCTCTTCAAAGGGCCTGTTTCCCGCCGCGCCGTTCTGCCTGTGATATTGCTCCCGAATGCGGTGCGATGCCTCCTCCACCGCTTCCCGGAATCCCCTGGCAGAAAGCCGGACAGCGCCGTCTCCCCAGATGATCATCTGCTCCAGCCTGTCTGAAGTTGCCACGGTGACATGATGCTTTCTTCCGATCTCATGCACCGTCTTCTCGATATACTGGTCCGCCGTCTCCGCCTCCCTGGTATAAACCACATAGATATTGTGGTACTTCTGCACGGAACCCGGATTCCCCCTGACCTTATAGGCATCGAAAACCAGAATCAGGGTGCTGCCCTCATACCCCTGATAGTTGCTGCAGATATCCATAAGCCTGTCCCTGGCACTGTCTATATTTACCTCTGCCAGAGCCTGAAGCTCCTCCCACGCAAAGATTATGTTGTAACCGTCTACCAGCAGATAGCTTTCTTTCGGAGCAGGCGCCATCCTTCTCCGGTCGGCAGGCAGTGCGCCGTCAGAATCCGATTCCGTATCGGCTTCCCTGTCAGCCCTACTTCCCACGTTGCGCTGGTGATAGCGGTAAGGTTCATAATCCCGCTTCGCCTTGCCGTAAGTACGCTGAAATATCTCTTCGATTTCCTCCTGGGTGATGTAATCCGAAGCCCCCTCTGACTGGTCTGCCGCCTTCCGCTGCCTGCCGGGCATGCTTCCTGCACGTATGCCTGCAGCTCCGCCGCCATGGTCTCCCATTCGCCCCACATCCCGGTATCCTTCCGGCGCAGCTCCGGATTCCGTACACCTGCCGTTCCTCCATTCATCTGCCTCCGGACTCCATCCCGATTCCATGTGCGCATATGCCGGTACCTGCTCCCACGGCACCACGAAACCCGCCCCATGGGCGCAGAAAACCGAGGAAGCGGGATTCTCCAGGTCCGCCTCCGGTTCATAACCGATTAATGCCATGATTTCTTCCGTGTTGTGGCATGGTTCATATCCCTTCAGCGTACAGTTCAGCCTCCCCAGCCCCCTGGTATAGGCATTCACTTCCCGCTGATACCCCCGCATGGAAGCTACCGGCGCCGAACCGGTAAGCAGGGATATCTCCCCCTCCGTCAGCGGCGCGTCAAAGCGTCCCTGCATCCGCTGAATATCCGACATCGCCCTGCCCAGCTGACCTGTCGGCACCTCCAGCACAAAGGAAAATACCGGCTCCAGCAGCACACTCTCCGCCTGCATCAATCCCTGACGCAGGGCACGATAAGTTGCCTGCCGAAAATCACCGCCCTCCGTATGCTTCAGATGCGCCCGTCCGGTGAGCAGGGTAATCTTCATATCCGTGACGGCCGAACCCGTCAGCACCCCCGGATGGGTGCGCTCCTCCAGATGGGTCAGAACCAGTCGCTGCCAGTTCCTGTCCAGCACGTCCTCGCTGCAGGCGCTGGCAAACTGCAGGCCGCTGCCGGGTTCCCCCGGTTCCAGCAGCAAATGTACCTCCGCATAATGCCGCAGCGGCTCATAATGCCCGATACCAACCACCGCTTTCCCAATGGTTTCCTTATATACAATCTGTCCGTCGGTAAATTCCACATCCAGGCAAAAGCGCTCCAGTATCAGCCTTTTCAGAATTTCAATCTGGACTTCCCCCATAACCTGCACATGGATTTCCGGCACGCCCGCACGCCGGTCCGGGGAAAATCCGCTTCCGTCCACCGCCCTCTGCCACATTACATGAAGCTGGGGCTCCTCTTCTTCCAGCTTGCGCAGCTGTCCCAGCACTTTGACGGAATCGCTGCCCTCCGGCAGCACTACCCCGTATGTCAGCACCGGCACCAGAACCGGCCGGGCATTGCGGCTCTCCATTCCCAGCCCCTGCCCCGCAAAGCTGCGGCCCAGTCCCGTCACGGCGCAGATTCTGCCTGCCTGCACTTCCTCTGCGGCACTGTACCGCGCTCCTGCGTACACCCTGATCTGGTCTACTTTTTCCTCCCAGGCTTCCTCCCCCGCCCCGGCGCTGCCGGCATTGCCCACCCGCATTTTTACCCGCAGCGTTCCCCCTGTCACCTTCAGGTGGGTCAGTCTGCTGCCGGAAGCGTCCCTGGATATCTTGTACACTCTGGCCCCGAATTCCTCCGGGTATTCCGGGCACCGGGCAAATCTGCGGATTCCTCTCAGCAGTTCCTCCACGCCGTCCAGATAAAGGGCCGAACCAAAATAACAGGGGAAAATATGCCTCTCCGCAATTGCCCCTGCCAACATGTCGTCCTCCAATATTCCCTTTTCCAAAAACTCCTCCAGCAGAGTTTCATCACACATGGCCAGTTCTTCCCGGTATGTTTCCCCTCCAGCTTCTGCCTCCGGTCCAAACTCCTGGCACCCGCCATCCAGCTTCGCCTGCAGTCCGGCAAGGAGTCTTTTCCGGTCCGTCCCGGGCTGGTCCATCTTGTTTACAAAAAGAAACACGGGGATGCCGTACTGCTCCAGGAGCTTCCAGAGTGTCTGCACATGCCCCTGCACGCCATCCGAACCGCTGATAACCAGAAGGGCATAATCCAGAACCTGAAGCGTACGTTCCATCTCCGCGCTGAAATCCACATGTCCCGGGGTGTCCAGCAGAGTGATCTCCAGCCCCTCCCAGGCGATTTGCGCCTGTTTGGAGAAAATCGTAATGCCCCTTTCCCTTTCCATGGAAAAGTTATCCAGAAATGCATTCTGGTGATCCACTCTGCCCAGCTTCCGAATCCGGCCGCAGGTATACAGCATTCCTTCTGCCAGGGTGGTTTTTCCCGCGTCCACATGTGCCAAAATCCCCATCACTAACTGACTGCCGCGCATCGATTCTTCTCTCTTTATCTGCTTCTCTGAATCTCCAATACCTTATACGTGAAGATACCTGCCGCAGTCTCCACCTCCACATTGTCCCCCACCTTACAGCCGATCAGCGCCTTGCCCACAGGGCTCTCGTTGGAAATCTTGCCCTTCAGGCTGTCGGCCTCCGTGGAACCCACAATTTTGTACTCCAGTTCCTCGCTGTATTCAATGTCCAGAAGCCTGACCACGCAGCCAATATTGATTTTGTCCAGATCTACTTCATCCTCCACCACCACTTCGGCATTCTTCAGAAGTTTCTCCAGCTCCTCGATCCGAAGTTCAATATCCCGCTGTTCATCTTTTGCCGCATCATACTCTGAAATTATTTAATCAGTTTAGAGATTGCTTTGAAGTGCGGTGAGCCTGCGCCCTTTACCAGCTCAAACAGAGCAGTTTCGCATGTCGTCACAAACGCACCCTCCTGAACAGCGCGCTCAATACCAAAATCCCTGTTGTAGTTTTTTCTGGAGCCAACACAGTCCGCCACAATGAATACGCGGAAGCCGCCCTGTGCCAAATCAATAATAGTCTGCAATACACAGATATGCGTTTCCGCACCGCAGATGAGCAATGTGCTTTTGCCCTGTGCCTTCAGCCATTCTACAAATTCCTTGCTGCCCAGCGCGCTGAAAGACGTTTTATCCATCGGCGTAAATTCGCCCAGTGCCTCTTTCATAGCCGGAACGGTATCGCCCAGGCCCTTTGTATACTGCTGTGTTACAGCGACAGGCACGCCAATCTCCCGCAGACCTTTTGCTAAAATTGCCGCCTTTGCAATGATTTCGTCTTTCCCTTCAATAGCGGGCATGAGTTTCTCCTGAAAATCAATAAACACCGCCGCTGTATCTTCCGCAAATATTCTCATCTGTAATCCTCCTAATGTAGTATTGGAAATACCGGGGTTTCCCTCTCATTTCCAGTTCATATTTTATCGTAATTTTGCGGAATTGTCTATCTATTCTACATATATTTTCGCATATTTTGCAGCGCGCTTTTTTCCAGACGGGAAACCTGCGCCTGGCTGATACCGATTTCCGTGCTGACCTCCGTCTGCGTTTTGCCCTCGAAAAAACGGAGAGAAACAATTTTCTTTTCCCTCTCCGAAAGGTGGTGCATCGCCTCACTCAGCGAAATGTTTTCCAGCCAAAGCCTGTCCCCGTTCTTTTCATCGCTGACCTGGTCCATCACAAAAAGCGTATCCCCGCCATCATGGTAGATTGGCTCAAAAAGCGAAACAGGGTCCTGTATCGCATCCAACGCCATCACCACGTTTTCCCGCGTCAGCCCCATCTCCTTCGCAATTTCCTCCGCCGTCGGCTCCTTTTCCCTCTCCGCCGTCAGCCGCTCCTTGATTTGAAGCGCCTTATATGCCGTATCCCGCAGGGAACGGCTCACGCGTATCGTGTTGTTGTCCCGCAGATAGCGGCGTATTTCCCCTATAATCATTGGGCAGAAATACGTTGAAGGCATGACCTGCATATTGATGTCAAAATTATCAATCGCCTTAATCAGCCCCACCACGCCGATTTGGAATAAATCGTCCATATTTTCATTCCGGTTCTCAAACCGTTTAATGATGCTCAAAACCAGCCGCAGATTGCCCTCTATCAGCTTTTGTCTGGCTTCTGTGTCCCCTTCTCTGCATTTTATAAATAATTCCCGCGCTTCTGCGCCCGTCAGTACGGGCAGGGAAGATGTATTGATACCGCTGATTTCCACCTTGCCATAGTATGCCATGTTCTCACTCCTGTCGAAGCAGTGTCGTCGGCGGACTTTTCTCCCGCCAACGGTATACATGTAATTTCCCCTTGCTGACGGGAAATATACCCTGCAAATTCTGACAGTGTTTTGCGTCACAAAAGAGCAAAATACAAAGCATCTTTCCATCTGGAACAGGATAAATGCTGATGAAACGGAAAATTCCTGTGCATTTTCTGAAAATAATGCTATAATACTTAATAGTGTTTCAAAATATACGTGAAGGAGAACCCGCACAAATGAAAGATACTGCACTTTGTTACAGCATCGGGGCGTTGCTGTATTGTCCCGCCCATAACGAAACTATCGCCAGTTCTGTCATATGTCAGAAAATCCCCGCGCCGTTTTCCCTCGCCCTCTGTCTGGAGGACACCATAGCGGACGCCTTTGTCACACAGGCGGAAACTATTCTGATTTCCTCTCTGCAAAAAATAGAGGCAGCGCGCCAGAAAAGTCATTTTTATCTGCCGAAAATCTTTATCCGCATCCGCAGGCCGGAGCAAATCGTTCATTTATACCAAAAAGCAGGGAAGGCACGCGGACTGATTACCGGTTTTATCGCGCCGAAGTTCTCCCCTGAAAATGCGTGTCGTTACATAGATGAAATTGTAGATCTGAATCAGACGGCGGCGTCCCCCGTTTCTCTCATGCCTGTACTGGAAAGCCCCTCCCTGATTGACCTTCGGACACGCTGTGATATGCTTTACAGCATAAAGGATAAAATTGCCCCTGCTGCTGAGCTGATTCCCAATATTCGTGTCGGCGGCAATGACCTCTGCCACGCTTTCGGGCTGCGGCGGCAAAAAACGCAGGCGATTCAGGAAATTCAGCCTGTCAGCCAGATATTATCTGACATAATAACCGTATTCGGTATGGAATACGTCGTTTCCGGACCCGTCTGGGAATATTACGCTACGGAGGGCTGGGAGGATGGCCTGCGGCGTGAACTTGAACTGGACAGGCTGAACGGCTTTGTCGGCAAAACCATCATACACCCGAAACAGATTCCCGTTGTAAATCGTGCCTATCAGGTTTCCAAAGCGGATTTCCATGACGCGCGTTCCATATTGAACTGGGATCCCGGCGCGGCTTCTCTGGTATCGGGCAGTCTGGAATCCGGCAGAATGAACGAATGCCTGACCCATTCCAACTGGGCAAAAAAAATCTGTGCGCTTGCCGAAGCCTACGGCATGGAAAAATAGTTTTTGGAAGCCGGAAAAATGTTCTGCTCTGTGAAAGGAAAATAAAAACAAATGATATGAAGACAGGTATATAAAAATTCAGCCGCGCTTTTGCGCGGCCGAATCCAATTTAGGGGTTTCCCTGTCTTTCCTGTATATTATCACTTTACGTGTTTTTCGCTTCAATAATCCAAAATGCCCCTCCGCTGACCGGACTTGTTTTTGCCTCGCTCTGTATCAAATCAAAATCCCATTTCTGCCGGGTGCGTTCCACACTGTTGGAATCTGCAACAGAAACCTGCCCGTCCCTGTCCATATCGCAGAGCAGTATGAAATGCCCGCCGCCTGTAAAATGCCCTTCGCCCATCAGCGCGATGACCGGGCGTTTTTCCAGCAAAGCCTGTTTTACCTCGTCCCCGCTGTTTGAAACGGTAATTTCCAGACCGAAATGCTCCAGCCCTTCGGCAATCAGCCCATGGTAGCTGCCCGAGCCAACGCTGCAATACCCGTTTTCATATGCCCACTGGCACATTTCCTCCGGATTCATTTTCCTGTCGGTAAAGCTGCTGACTGTCATCGCCAGTACTGTCGGCCCGCAGCCTGTATCGCGTATTAAATCCGAAGGCCCATAATTTTTATCTGCCCAGCGTGGGTCCGTCTGGTTGTAATAAACGACCTGCCCGTCCGACCCTGCGCGTTCCGGAAACCCTTCATCCTCCAAAGACTTTGTGCGTCCTGACATTGCCATCACCTGCCTTGCGGGGGAAGGTTCCGGTGTAGGGGCTTTTTTTGGAAAAACCGGAGGGAACCAAAGCAGCAGGGCAAGCACGGCACAGCTTGTCAGAAAGCGTTTCAGGCATTGAATCTTTTTCCTGCGTCCAAAGCAAAGCGTAGCAAGCTGTGCGACTGCAATTAGAAATATCCCAATGATAAGCAAATTTTTCATTCGTTCCACTCCCTTTTTTTCCTGCGCTTTCATTTGTTATAGTTTAACAAATCTTTCTGAAAAAACTCTTTCTATAATCTTTCGATTCCCTTAAGGGTTTCTTTCAAATTTCAAACCATATTCCCATTTTGGGCAAAAAGAAAGGCGGAGTCCCCTCCGCCATCTTCCGGTTTCCCGTTTATTCCATGATTTCTGCCGCCATCTGCTTAAACGCTTCTTCGCCAAGGTCCAGGTCAAAACCAATCAGGCAGTAGTACATTCCGTCCTCATTCCAATAGTAGCTTTCGGACGTCTTAATCTCCACCTCAGAAGAACCATAGGCAATGTTCAGTTTTCCGGCTTCCTGAAGTGCTTTTTCCTCCTCTGTCGGTTCGTACTCATAATCGGGAGGGAGGAACATGTTCTTCATTGTAGAATAACCTTCCGCCACATCTTCGCCCGCATCTGCCTCAGGGCTGCCTTCGGTAACGCGCAGCGTTACGTGATTTCCGTTCTCGTCTTTATAAGTTGCTGCCAGCGTTTTATAGGCTTTATCCATTTCCCTGCCGTATTCATCTATGCCATGATCCTCGCCCGTGCCGCCATCGGAGAATGTCATGCCGTTAGAAAATGTTTCAACAAGGTTTATATCAAATCCCAGCTTATCCTCTGCCTTTTCCAGCTGCGCAAAGGTTTTAATATCCGCCGTAGTATAACCGGAAATTACCGCCAGGTTGCTCACCGCCGCATAAGCCGTTACAGACATCACACATACCGCTGCCGCTACTGCAATTTTCTTAGAAATACCCATAAATTTTCTCTCCTTTCGACTTCTGGCCTCCGCCTCAATTTTCACGTTTTCCAGCAGATACGGGGAGGCTGCCATATCTCTCACCTTATTCTCCAGCGCACGCTTCAGAATCTGGTCAAACTTTTCATTTTCCATAAACTAAGCCCCCTTCTTTGTATTGCCCTTCCAATGCTTTTTTCAGCTGACGTTTCGCCGCAAACAGGCGGGATTTCACCGTTGCCTCCAGCGAAGACGTAGCCTGTGCGATTTCCCGTATGGAAAACCCGTTGAAATAATAGAACACAACTGTCGCTCTCTGCTTTCTGCCCAGTCCGTCTATGGCGCGGTATAACGCTTCATACTCTGAATGTTCCTCGCTGGGATAGCAGTCAAATACCGGCGGTATTGCCCGTTCCACAGCTTCGCACCATTCCATCGGCAGCAGACGCCGTTTTTTGTCCATCGTTTTCCATGCGCATCTTGTCAGCGTTTTGAAAAACCATGCGCGGAACCGCTCCGCTTCCTGCAGGTCCCGAATGTGCAGAAGACATTGAACAAATGTTTCCTGTGCAATATCTTCCGCAAGGGAAGAATCGCCTGTAATGAGAGCCGCGGTGCGCACCGCTTCCTGCTGATATGCGGCAAATAATTCGTCGAATGCAGTTTCATCGCCCATCTGCATCTGCCGTACCAATACCGCAGTTTCTTCTATCCTCAAAATAAGGCCTCCTTTTCTCCTTGGAACGCCGTTTCCTCCGCAGCATTCGGCATCGGGTTTCCCCCTGCCTCTGCCTCTGGTTTCATCCGCCGCCCTTTATTGACGCGTCTGCATATAAGAGCCAAAAAGGGACAAAAAGGTTTTATCATTCTGAAAAAAAGTGAAAATTTTTTTGCCGGAAAGAAAAAAGCAGGGCTTTCGCGAAACAATCGTCCCGCAAAAGCCCCCGTATATCAGGCAGTGCCGTCATAAGTGTCTGCACGCGCCTTTCCTGCAAATTTTGTCGGCTTTTTCGTTAAAAATTCCTGCCGTACCGCCCATCTGGCGGCT
>OFGA01002919.1_pt1 | contig 10212 bp, 13 predicted proteins | sample 1521471 | NCBI WGS metagenome assembly OFGA01 (sample SAMEA3504086, study PRJEB24116) | mouse gut metagenome | biome: mouse gut; feature: mouse-associated habitat; material: faeces | place: Denmark | collected 2011
TAAGTCGCCAATACATCCGGCGCTTTGGATACCGCCAAATCTGAAATTCCAACAACTACATTTCCCACTAACTCACGCCCAGTCTTTCCATCAAAGTATTAAGTGATTTCTCTTCTAAAATAAGAATTAATTTTGTGCTAACTTCTTCTTTTGCTTCAGTATTGCCGATAAAAGCGCCTTCAATTAAAAGAACTTCGTCGCCAATTTCACCGTACTTGATTGCTGGTACGCTTAAAATAGCCCCAGCCATATCGACAGCGATAGCGGGCACGCTAATATTGATGTTTAACCCAGTTAAAGACGCTATAGAATTGATATAAGACGCCGAAAGGATATTGCCGATCTCTTGAATAACCGACAAATCCATTTCAGAAAGCTGAGAAAAATCTTCTACTGCACTACCTAATAAATTATTAATCACCGTATGGGTAAATTCTTTTTCCAAAAGGAACATGATAATCCCCTCCAGATCTCCCCCATAAAAATCCATGCAGTGACTGTCCCAGTAACCGCCGGGGATCTGGCTCCAGTTTTTAACCTGGATTGCCGGGAGCATATTAACTTTTGGCACCGTCATATCAATAGGAAGCGCCATCATAGTTGCCAACGCAGTTGCTGCATTGCCTGCACCAATGTTGCCAATCTCTTTTAAGACATCAATCTGTATTTCATTGAATTCCCCATATTGAACCATTTATCCCCCACCTTTATTTAGAATTTAACGCAGATTATTGATAGTCTGATCTAATTCATCAGCCAACTGTATGATCCGCGAATTAAACTGAAATGCCCGCTGAGTCACAATAACCCGCGAAATTTCAGTTGCTACATCAACATTAGAGTTTTCCAGATAACCTTGTTTTAAAGAAGGATTCATCATTAAATCAGGCAAGCCTGATTGATCGGTCGCTTGATAAAGATTATCACCTATTTTCATTAAACCATATTGATTAGAAAAATCAAAAACACCTAGATGTAGTTCCTCATTAGTTGGATGTTTCATCGTTTCTTCATCTAGCATAATAGGTTCTTCCGCTTCATCCAAAACAAAATCACCTTTGGAAGTTACCAAATAATTGCCTTCCTCCGTGATCATCGCCCGAAAACTGCCATCGCGGGTATAGTAAATTTCTTCAGTAGAAGCATCTCGTATAGCAAAAAATCCTCGTCCCAAAATAGCAAAATCATACTCTATGCCTGTGTTCAATAACCCAGCCGGTTCATAATTAACCGCCACTTGCTGACTTTTCACTCCATTACCGGTTCTTACAGGATCCAATTCATTTTCTGGACGATTCAAATTCGTATAAAGTAAATCAGTAAAACCCATACGCTCTGATTTAAAAGCAGTTGTGCTAACATTTGCCATATTGTTGGAGATTACACGCATGGCTTCTTCATTAGCAATAGCGCCGCTGCGAGCGTTGTAAAAAGAACTAATCATCAATTATCCTCCTTTTTAGCTCATTTTGGCAATTTCAGTTACGGTTTGCTGTGTCATTTCATCAACCATTTTCATGACTTGACTACAAGCCTGAAAATGACGAGAGCTGGCTATCACATCTGCCATTTCCTGCGTAATGTTTACATTAGAATGTTCCAACGTCTTTGATTTAATACGAGGCGCTTCATTGATATAAGCATCATCAGGACGTGTGAAAAAGCCTTCGTCAATTTTCATCAACGTATTAAGATCATTAACATTTGTCACACCAATTCGCGTTAAAATTTCGCCATTAGCTATGATATCGCCACTAGAAGAAACACTAAACTGATCCCCAACTTCTCCAATATTGATGGGCGCATTATTATCATCTAATACATATCCACCGCGAACATGACACAAATAACCATCAGCGCTAAGATAAAACTCACCATTTCGAGTCAAATAAGTTTGACCGCCTTCGGTCTGTACACTGAAATAGCCATCTCCCAAAATAGCACAATCAAAAATACGCTCAGTATCATCAAAACCGCCTTGCGTATGGTCGGTAAATGGGGTTTGAGCAATATTCATAAAATCGGCATCACCAATCGTGCCCGGATCTTCATTACTCAATCTTGTCAATAACATGCCGGCAAAAGTGCTGTTGATGGGAGTATCTTTCTTAAAACCTGCCGTATTGGTGTTAGCGATATTATTGGAACGAATACTCAAATTCTTATTTTCCGTGATGACGCCAGAGGTCGCCGTAAAAAAACTTCTGATCATTCTTCTTCATCTCCAAACAAATATTGTTTTAAACTATTTTTCATTTTTTTCAGTGCACAGCTATGAATCTGGCACACCCTAGAGGCTGAAATATCCAAGATATAAGCGATGTCCTTTTTCTTTAGCCCTTCGTAATAATACAGCATAATGACCATACGCTCTTTTTCCGTTAAAAGCGACAAAGAAGCGCTAATAATTTGCTTTAACTCTTCATTTTCCAACTCATAACCGGGCATTTCTTCTTGAGCAATTCCTTGTTCGCGAAAGCCTTTTACACCATACAGACCAATATCAATCAATTCTTCATAAGAAAGTAAATTAAACGTATGCACTTCGCCCAAAATTTTTTCAATAGCATCGGGAGGCATTTTCAAATACTGGCTCAATTCTTCTATTGAAGGCGCGTGTCCCAGCGTATTAGTAAGATAATCTGTAGCTTCATTGACTAGCTTAGCCTTCTTTTTAGAGCGTTTGGCAACCCAATCTTGGTTGCGCACATAGTCAATAATAGCGCCTTTAACTCGAATAGAAGCATAAGACTCAAATTTCGTTTTTTTGGTGGGATCATATTTTTCCACTGCTTCCAATAATGCAACTGTTCCTTGATTGATCATATCCTCTACTGTTGCGTAATTTTCATAAATCCCTCGCAGCTGATAGGCGTACACCTTAACGATATAGGCATATTCCATCGCCAAATCATTGCGATAAGCAATATCACCAGTCTGCCAATAGGCTTTCCAAAGTTCCTCTTTTGTTTCTGACTCTTTTGGCAAAATCAAGGTAATCCTCCTTTACGGCGTTCAGCGCTTTAAAGTAATATTACCAACCGCTTGAATCTGGGTGGCATTATCAATTTCATTAAAGGACAAAACGATAACGTTAGGGTAAAACTGTTCGGTAATTCGATGAAAATATAACCGCACCACCGGCGAAGTCAAGATGATAGGAATATTCATATATTCCTTTGTCTTTTCCAATTGGCTTATCATGCTTTCCATCATCTGCTGAATAATTTCTGGCGCCAAAGACAGATAAGTAGAATGTTCATTTTGTTTAATGCCCGCAACAATCATATTTTCAATATCAGCATCCAGTGTGATTGCCCGCAAAACGCCATCGTCAGCAAATTTTCGGGTAATTGTTCGCTTTAGCTTCTGCCGAACGTATTCCGTTAATAGATCAATATCACGAACAGTAGGCGCATAATCGGCAATCGTTTCCAAAATGCTTTCTACATCGCGAATCGGAATCAATTCTTTTAACAAATTGCTCATAAGCTTTTGCAAATTGCTTTGGCTAATCATAGCTGGCACCACTTCGTCAACCAACGTTTGATTATACTGCTTAACATTATCCAAAATCGCACCCAAATCTTGTCGACTAAACAATTCAGCCGCATGATTTTTGATAACTTCTGATAAATGCGTCAGCATAACTGAAAGCGAATCAATGACAGTATAGCCATATATTTCCGCCATTTCTTTTTTATCTTCTGTAATCCATTTACTAGGAATCCCATAAGCTGGTTCAATGGTGTCAATTCCGTCAATTTCCATTTCTACATTACCGGGATCAAGTGCTAGATAGTAATCCACCAAAATCTCGCCTCTGGCAACCTCTTCCCCTTTGAGTTTGATAACATATTGATTGGGATTAAGCTGTCCGTTATCTCTTAGACGAACCGAAGGAATAACCATCCCCATATCTAACGCAAACTGTCGACGAAACATAACCACACGATCAATAAAGTTACTGCTGTTATTACCATCAACCATAGGTATCAAACTGTAACCAAATTCCATCTCAATGGGCTCTACCGGCAGAATCGAATAGATATTGTCAATATTGCGGTAAAATTCCATCTCGCTGACTTCTTCGGGCTCGGGCGCCGCTTCACTATCACCTTTTGTCCCTTCTATCTCTGGAATAATCTCACTTTGTGCTTTTTGCAAACGATAGCCAAAAAACAAAAGAGCCGACGCCAACAAAATCAACTGAATTTTAGGCATGCCTGGAATCATACACATACACAAAAGTACAATACCGGCAATCATCAGCGTCATTGGCTGTGACAAAAATTGTTTTGTCGCATCAATGTTCAAATTATTTTCAGATGCTGCTCGCGTTACAATCATGCCCGTTGCAATAGAAATCAATAATGCTGGAATCTGTGAAACCAACCCGTCACCAACAGTCGCTATGGAATAAATGGACAATACTTCTGAAAAAGTTCCGCCACCAAACACCATCCCGATAATAATACCGCCAATCAAATTGATCAACGTAATGACGATTGAAGCAATAGCGTCCCCTTTGACTAACTTTGTCGCCCCGTCCATAGCGCCATAAAAGTCAGCTTCTCGCTGAATATCGCTACGCCGCTTGCGGGCTTCCATTTCAGTAATCAAACCAGCGTTCATATCCGCATCAATAGCCATCTGTTTACCAGGCATAGCGTCCAAAGTAAATCTAGCGGCAACTTCCGAAATACGTTCGGCACCTTTGGTAATAACCAAAAATTGTACCAAAACGATAATGATAAAAATAACGAAACCGACAACAATATTGCCTCTAAGCACGAAATTACCAAAAGTGGAAATAACCGCTCCCGCTTGACCGTTTTCTGATAAGATTAAACGCGTTGAGGAAATATTCAGCGATATCCGCAATAAAGTCGTAATCAATAGTACTGACGGAAAAATAGAAAACTCCAACGGACCTTTTATGTACATTGTGATCAAAAGAATGATCAATGAGATGGTGATGTTAAAAATAAACATCATATCAAGAATAAATGTCGGCAAAGGTACGATAATCAGCGCAATAATCGCGACGACAAAAACGGCTATGGTGTTGTTCAGAATATATTCCAAAAGTTTTTTCATGTTACTCTCAATTCCTTTTATTTAATCGATAAATCCAAGCAAACACCTCTGCCACTGCTTGATACTGCTCTGGCAAAATCTCCTGCCCTATGTCGACCGTATGATAGATTCCTCTGGCTAACGGCGGATTCTCAACGGTAGGCACTGATGCGTTTTCTGCCACTTCAATAATTTTAAACGCTATATAATCTTGCCCTTTTGCCAAAACAACCGGCGCACTATTGCTTTCTTCTTGATACTTCAAGGCGACGGCAAAATGAGTCGGATTACGAATAACAACGTCAGCGTCAGGCACCTGCTGCATCATGCGTCCCATTGCCATTTTCTGCTGCATTTCTCGACGCTTGCTTTTGATGAGCGGATCACCTTCCATTTGTTTATACTCTTGCTTAACTTCATGCTTAGACATCTTAATCTTTTTTTCATAGTCCCAACGTTGATACAAAAGGTCAAGAATCGCAATGGCAAAAAAAACAATGCCAATCTTCCATACTAATCCCAAAACGGCGCTTCCAGTGAAATGACAAACGTCAATAATCGCTAAATTAAACGTATCCGGCAATTGATGAATAGTATCCATTACGGTTCCATATATCAATACCCCAATAATGGTGATTTTTAACATCGACTTTAATAATTCTACTTGCGTACGCATAGAAAACATACGCTTAATGCCTTGCAAGGGATTTAATTTGGAGAATTTAAATTTCAGACTTTCCAGCGAAAAAAGCATTTTGGTTTGAAACATGGTAATGACCACATTGGTCATCATGCAGATTAACAACATCGGTAAGCTCAGCATCAGTAAGACTCTCAACAAATGGCTCAAAATCGTTCTCGCTTCAGTCATTTCAAAATCGTGCAAACTCTCCGAGAGGCGAAAAAAATAAACCATCGTTTCAGAGACAAGATCATACATGTACGGAAATAAGAGATTTAAGGCAAAAAACGATACAAAAATAAAAATCGCCGTCGTAATATCCTTACTTTGAAAAATATTCCCTTTTTTTCGTTCGTCCTGACGCTTCCTAGGGGTGGCTTCCTCTGTTTTATCCTCGTCAGCCACAATGTTCCCCCCTTTTTAGCTGAAAAACTGATAAATTCCACGGCTTAAACTATCCAACAATAACAACAACATACTATCCATAAATTCAGCAATTTCTGGCGTTAGAGAAAAAATCAGCATAAAGCCCATGAATAATTTCAGCTGAATATTAAGCACGAACACATTGATCTGTGGAATCGCTTTCATCAAAATTCCGACAGCAACTTCGACAACAAACTGTACCGCAATAAAAGGCAATGCCAATTTTAAAGCCAGCGTCAAAAGTGTTGCTACAAAGCCGACACAATACATAAACATTTCCTGATGAATAACAATATGTCCTGCTGGAATAACCGCAAAAGACTCTACCATCAGATAGATCAAGGTAATATGCCCGTTAGCTAGAAAAAAAGTCAAAATAAACATGGCATTGAAAATACTACCAGTTATCGGCATGGATACATTGCTCTGTGGGTCATAAATCTTTGCCATGGCTATCCCTAGCTGCATATCCAATAATTCACAAAGCTGTTCCAATGTTTTTATCCCTATCATCTCTCCTTTTCTCAATTTCTGCATAGCAGACTGACTAAGTATATTTTCCCTTAATATACGAGTGCTATTATACCCAGATTCCTTCAGTGTTTCTATCACGTCTATCTTATATGCCAACATACATGAACCTCCTTTACTTCATTGTAATTTGATATTGAAAAAAAGTCAAGAAAAAATAATCTAAAAACAGTTTAAAAAACACTTGACTTTAAACCAATATTAGTTTGTAATGATATTATCAAGAGAATGTCCATTCCTGAAGCGTATAAGTTGATTAAACACCCCCGTTCCTGTCGGGTAATACAGGGAGAAAGTGAGAACATGAACAGAGTAAATATTGTCTGCCGCTCTTTTTCATTTTTCGCTTATTCCTGCTCTTTCGCAAGTGCAATTTTGTCAAGCATTTCAAGAATTTCTTCTTTCTTGTAAGTTTCCTTTTCGTCGCTCGCAAAGGCTAAACGGATTTCATAAATTGTGGAATTTTTTACGATTTTAATTTCTTTCTCATTCATAACTTCCATCTGTTTTCCTTTCTCCCGTTTGGGTTATTGCCGCGTTTTTCTTTGGACAATTAAAATATATCACATATTCGTGAGATACGCTATAACAAAACCAAAGCCAATACAAGAGTAAATATGTATGGCAAAGAAAAACTTTAAGGTGGTGACTTTATATGGAGGAAAAAACAATCAGATATGCTGACAACATGGCTGAGCATAAAAATTAGCAAAAGAATCAACCGTTGACTACTTTCTACTTGATAAAGGGTTAATTAGATAACTCATTTATCGCCTCAATATCCTGTTTGCTCTCAAATTATCAGAACTCCCCAGGAGCCTGCACTCCATCTGCATCTGTCACATAAAGCGCACACTCCAATGAATGTCCGGCACGTGGTTCAAAATAATACCACTTACCCTCAATCTCCTGCCAGTCTGTCACTGCATACCCATCCTGGTTAAAGTAATACTTATGCCCATTGATAACCTGCCAGCAGGACTGCAGATAGGTACCTTCGGTATCTGCGTACCACCACCCATTCTGATCGCTGTGCCACCCTTCCGTGTACCATGGATCCTCTGCTATGCTCCAGTCCGGCCTTCCATACCCGGCAATTCCGAAATGTGACAAATCATAAGATTTCTCATATACCCCGCCTCCATTGGCAATCACTCCGGAAGCTCCGCTGGTATTGCCCTCTATTGTATACACCTTGTCTGATGTTACCCTGGTAACAATGCCGGTGTGACAGATCCGGACAGTATTTTTAAAGAATATCTGGTCTCCCGGCTCTGGTGACGTGCGCCACCGCCCCTTATTTTTGTAATACCCGGCCGATGTAGGGGTGTAGGCGCTAAACCCTCCACAAAGCAACTGACGGGCAGTAACCTGCCCAAAAGCCTTCACAAAGCACCAATCCACATACATATCACACCATGCCTGCCCCTGCAGGGAAGGATACAGGTCACGGGCATATTTTGTATAATTGTTGCTTCCGGCATTCCCTGTCTTGCTGTCCAAGTCTTTGTTTGATCTCTTTTCCAGATATCCGTTTTCTTGTTTGGCTATGCTGATTAATTTCTCTATAGCTGTCATAAAATAACCCCTTTCTATATCTATAAAATGAGGGGCAGGTTATCCTGCCCCCGTTTGAGTTGCGACCATCGCAACCATTATTCTGTTTCTTTATATCCAGTACGTTCCCATATTTCCCTCACCCGCTCCCAGCCATCCATGGATACCAGAGCCACTACAAACGCCGCTATCATGCAGGCAAACAAATACCACCACTGTATTGGCTGGTTCATCCAGGACATCATAGCCACAAAGGATACCGGGCATAGAAGCAGTGACAGCACAATCACCACTGCTGACGTAGGCAGCCTGTCCAGACCTGGCCAGGACTTTATCACCTGGGTAATCACGGATACGATACATATTGAAGCATTTCATTTACGTTCATACTTTCCCTCTTTTCTCCCGTTTTCTGGTATTGTTATCGTTTACTTATGCGCTTCCTGATTCATATGCTTTTCAATCTTTCCGATTGCTTCCGTTACCGGGCCATTGCAGCCCTGTTCCTTCAATCCTTTCAGGCAGGATAACACCCCATAAGTCAACAGGCACATCTCCTCTTTCATTGCGTTGATGTCCTCATCCTGAAGATTCTGCCGTATGTACCAACGGTAAGCTGCAAAGATTCCTCCAAAAATCACCGTCACAGCTCCAAATAGAGAAGCCGCTGCTATGACTGTCTGTGCATCCACATACATCTCCTTTTTTCACCTCCTTCCGGGATAAAACCAGACATCCGTCTTCACTCCGCTAAAACAGCCATAACTGCTGCCCTCAGCTTCTCCGGCACATCATCTATGGTCTTTATTCCTTTCCGGATTAAATCTGCATACACTCTCGCCATAATCTACTACTCACCTCTCTCCTTCATATAGTTCCACTAGTGCTAACTGAATATTGGTTACTTCTTCCTGAAGCTGATTCACCACATCTGGAGGAATCTCCTCACATACCAATTCTTTGGTATCTACATCTACAGAAACAGGCCTCTGATTTTCTGGGATTTTTGTTTCCAAATAATTTATGCCTCCCCCAGGAACCGTATAATTCCCGTTATATATCCCAAAAATTTTCCCCGAATTATCATAAATGATTAGTGTTTTCAATCTCATTCCCTCCTAATATCCAAATATCATTAAATAATATGTTCGATTGCCAAGAATTACTGGTATTTGAAACCCCGATGATTTACCATAATAGAAATTACCGGTTCTGTTAATCGCATAACCCGCAAAAACATCATAACCGGTCACAGTACTGCCAAAAACTCCTACCTGACCAGAGTTTGGCTCGGACAGAACCGAACAGTTTGTAGAGGAATCATCTAACCTACAAAAAAACATCTCAGGTGTGAAATCAATCGCCCCATATGTAACATAGTATAAACTTTTGCTGGCCCCAGACCAATCTGTAAAAGCTTTCTTAGATGATGACGACGTTACAGTTACTTTTAAATACCGAGATTTCTTTGCACTTCCCGCCACACCAAGTATGCTTTTGCCACTAACAATATTTGCTGCCAGCAAATTAACATCTCCTGTTATCGTGATATCACCAATCATTTTCTTTCCTGAACAAGAAATAACTTGGTTTACCTTTGTAGACTTGAATGTGCCTCCTGTAAGCGTTGCCATATTTCCGGTCACTCTACTCCCATTCACATACGCCGTCTTCCCACTTAGGATATCCCCGGCTCCCGCTGTAGCGCTTGTCTGAGACGCCAGGCTGTTGGCCGTCACCTTGCCGGAACCGTTATGGTATCCCGCAGGGATGGTATAGCTGCCCCCGCAGTTTAGAGAGGCTGTCTTCGCTCCCTGATTTGCCATAGTGCCCGTTCTCTTTGTTTTTGCATCCGTATTATAATAAGTTTTGCCGGTAAGCACCTGGGAATCCGCCGCATTCCCGGACAGGGCCAGCGTCCCGGTAAGGGGCTCCCC
>OFGA01002920.1_pt1 | contig 10210 bp, 8 predicted proteins | sample 1521471 | NCBI WGS metagenome assembly OFGA01 (sample SAMEA3504086, study PRJEB24116) | mouse gut metagenome | biome: mouse gut; feature: mouse-associated habitat; material: faeces | place: Denmark | collected 2011
AATTGAAAGTGAAGAAGCATTTTTATGATGTTGAAGCAAAGGCACGAGCGAAAAAATATCAGTGTTGGAGTAGAAAACTTCCTATACAGGAAGAGGGGATTCTATTGGCGAAGAAACAGTTTCGTGATAATGATACTTCTGGCGAAAGTCAGTCACATAGAAAAGATGATGGTGCAAGTCCAATGTGGGCAGGTTTCCCGCCTGTCACCTGTGAGGATATTTTTAATATGTTTATCAATGAAAGTTTATCTTACAGACGAATTTTCATTGATAAACATATCAAAAAATAATGATTTGGCGTGGGACATGATACATATAGGACAAGCAGATGTCAATATAATGGAATGTGGAAAAGTGAAAGAGGTGTATGTATATTGAGCATAGAAGAAATGAAAAATGTGGATGTAAGGACAGTAAAAAGGGAGGAACTTGCAGATATAAGAGAAGTGGAAGTAAATAAAAGGAAAAGCCGGGAAGGACAGATTAAGGACTATCTCGAACAGATTAAGAATCCTTACTGTTATAGATATGGGGAATATGTTGTTAAGATTGGCTTTGAGGATACAACAGTGACACTTACGGATCGGCTGCAGGAGCTGATATTAAAAACTGCCAGTGCAATGTGAAACTTTCACAAGTGAAATTGCGTATTTCTTCATTGGACAAAAGCGGGAATCTGTGCTAAACTATATTCAGGACTAAATTCATATGTGGAACCCTGATTTTATGGTTTGTCAGCACTATAAAATTAGGAGGAAGCGGTATGGGTGAATACATTTCATACATATCTTATTTGGCTGCTGTGTACCTGCGTCTGTCAAAAGAAGATGAAGATTTGCGGGAGAGCAAGGACAAGAAAGAAAGCAACAGCATCGCCAATCAAAAGGCATTGATATTAAAAGCAATAGAATCTATGCCAAATGTTACCCTTTATGACATTTATATAGATGATGGATTTACAGGACTTAATTTTGAACGTCCAAGTTTTCAGCGTATGTGCCAGGATATTTACGATGGTAAGGTGAATATGGTCATTGTTAAGGACTTGTCAAGGTTAGGACGTGATTACATTGATTCTGGACGCTATGTGAAAAAAATTTTCCCGTCCTATCATGTCCGGTTTGTATCTGTACTGGATCATTTTGACAGCCTGACAGCTACGCAAAGCGATGTAAATCTGCTGATTCCGGTCAAAAATTTTGTAAATGATAATTATAGCCGGGATATATCTGGCAAAGTGAGAAGTCATCAGGAGGTTATGCGTGAAAGCGGGCTGTATATCGGCGCTCATGTTGCATACGGCTATAAAAAACTGGAAACGGACAGGAATAAAATCATACCAGATGAATATGCGGCTGATATTGTACGCAAGATTTTCGACTGGAAGTTGAAAGGTATGAGTTCGGCGGCAATCGCTGAAAAACTCAATGAACTTGGTGTAGCAGCGCCTTCCGAGTACAAAAGACAACTTGGGGGAAATTATAAATGCGGTTTTCAGAAAAATGCAAAAGCAAAATGGTCGGCGGTATCTATTAACCGCATATTAAAGAACAAGATTTATATAGGTGTGCTTGAACAGGGAAAACGTGAAAAAGTCAATTATAAGCTGAATAAGGTTATAGAAAAGCCGGAAACAGAGTGGGCGGTAAAAGAAAATACCCATGAAGCGATTATCAGTAAGGCGGATTTTGAAAATGTGGCAAAACTCTTAAATCTTGACACCCGTAAATCTCCGGATGAAGAAACTTTGTTCATGCTGTCCGGTTTGATGTTCTGTGGGGAATGTGGCAGGAGTATGGTCAGACGTTGTAACCGTTATAAAGCGAAACAGAACATATACTATATATGTGCCACTTATAATAAAGGAAAAGGGTGCAGCCGCCACAGCATAAACCAGTCAGTGGTAGAAGATATACTGCTGGATGCAATCAAAAGGCATATTGAACACGTTGCCAAACTGGATGAACTTTTGACTTTAATGAAAGAGAATGAAGCCTGTTATGATGATGTGGTGGCGAATGACCGGGAAATCCTTGCTAAGTATCAAGAGCTGGAACAGTGTAAGAAGGTGGAAATGGCTTTGCACAGAGATCTGGCGGCAGGGATTATTTCCATAGATGAATATGAGCAGTTTAAAGAAAATTTTGCTCGTAAGTCCGCAGAGATAGAGGAAACAATCAGAAAATTGCAGGCGGAGATAGAAACAGTTTTTAAAGAAGGACTGTTTGCGAATGAATGGATTGATACATTTACGAAAAAAGGAAATATCACATCGTTAGATAGAAGTATCGTTCTGTCATTAGTGGAGAAAATTACTGTTTATGAAGAAAACAGAATTGAGATCACCTTTAAGTATCAGGATGAATACGAAACCTTATGTAAAATTACAAGTAGTATTGCCTGCAATCCTACTGGGCACATTCCGGCATCTATGAAGGGGGTGGGCATCAATGGCTAGGACAGCGGACAGGTATAGAAAGAACTATGTTAAAACAAAGAAAACTGACAAAGTATATCAGGTTGGAGATTATTTAAGGCTATCGGTGGACAGTGACTATACAGGGAGCGACTCCTTAGAAAATCAAAGAAAGCTGGCACAGGAATATATAAGTAGACGTCCTGACCTGAATATAGTAAGAGAATATGTTGATGATGGGAAAACAGGAACAGATTTTTCACGTCCGGCATTTAGCCGGATGATAGCAGATATGAAAGCAGGAATCATTGACTGTGTGATTGTCAAGGATTTATCCCGGTTTGGAAGGGAGTACATAGAAGCCGGCAATTATATTGAGAAGGTATTTCCGTTCTTAGGTGTGCGCTTTATATCCATTGTTGACAGGTATGATAGTGCTGATGCAGATTGCAGCAGAGAACTTTTGCTTATTTCTCTTAAAAACCTTATGCATGAGATGTATGCAAGGGATATTTCCAAGAAAGTAGGAAGCACCTTTCGGACGAAACAGGAAAAAGGGATGTTCTATCGCAGTGCTACGATTCCTTATGGATATAAGATGAATGGAAGTGGTACGAATTATATGATCTGTGAGCAGACAGCTCCGATTGTACGGGAGATATTTAAACAGTGCGGCGAGGGGATTTCTAATTATGCAATAAGCCGATGGCTGTATGATAACCATGTTTATACACCACAGCAATATGCTTTGACAGGCAGTGTATATAGGAAGCCGGAAGAAGAGCTGAAAATATGGCATTGTTCTACAATTAAGCGGCTTCTGGAAAACCCTGTTTATATCGGAAGGGTTATAAGACATCAATCAGAGCAGAGCTTTTTTGCGGGGAAAAAGGCAAGTCCAGTACCGGAACAGGAGCAGATTGTTATTGAGAATAACCATGAACCGATTATTGAAAAGTCGATGTTTGAGATTGTCCAGAAGATACTAAGTCAGACAAAGGATAAAAAAACCGAATCTGCCTGTGAACGCCAAACGGTTGTATTTGAGAGAAATATATTTCAAGGGAAGCTGTTCTGCGGCTCTTGTAAGGCAAATATGGTCAGGGTAGGCGCTTATCGCTCTGTCAATGGGGTAAAGGAGCAATACAAGATTTTTAAGTGCAGTACTCATAGAAATCACTGCGATTTATGTGATACAAGGTGGATTGCAGAGGACTTGCTGTGTGATATTCTGTATGGCACGATACGCAGGCATTTGAGTTTGATAAAAGGGATAAAGAAAAAGATAGAAAAAGATATTCGTTATTCCTTTGAAGAAAATCTGAAACAGACAGAATGGAAAAGACAAAAGATTGTGAGTACAAAGAACCTATTGGAGCAAGAGTATATGCAGAAATATTCAGATTATGCGGAAGGAAGTATCTCACAGGCGGCATTTCTGCAATATAAAAGTACCTATCATGAGAAAATAGAACTATGCGGGAAACAGGAGAATGTTTGTGCTAAAGAGGTAAAAGGGATAAAGAAGTGTCAGGCGGCTTTGCAAAAACTATTGTCGGACTGGCTTTGCTTTCAGAATACAAGGAAATTGACGGAAACAATGGTAGAAATCTGTGTTGACAGAATAGAGCTTTTTACTGATAACCGGGTGGAAATAAAGTTAAGGTATCAGGATTGCTTTTCGGTTCTTGATAGTTGGATGCAAAAGGAGGTGTGATTTTATGCTGTTTATGATTCTGGCACTGTATTTAAGGCTGTCAAAAGAAGATGGTGATATGGTTGATGAAAGCAATAGTATCACAAATCAAAGGCTCATTCTACGCAAGTTTGTGGAGCAAAAACCGGAATTTGCGGGTTTTGAGATAAAGGAATACATAGATGACGGATTCAGCGGTAAAAATTTTGAAAGACCGGGGGTTCAGGAACTATTGGAAGATGTAAAATCCGGTAAAGTGTCCATTATCATTGTGAAGGACTTCTCACGCTTTGGAAGAAACCATATTGAAGTCGGTAATTACATTGAAAAGATATTTCCATTATTGGATGTTCGATTTATCGCTGTCAATAACAGCTTTGACAGCAAAGACTATAAAGGAACGACACCAGATATGGATGTTGCGTTTGAGAATCTGATGTATGATTATTTTAGCGAAGAAAACTCTGTTAAAATTAAAAATGACCTGATGGGAAGGCGTAAGAGAGGAAAATACCTTGCTACATTTGCGGCGTTTGGTTATAAAAAATCGCCTACTGACCATAACCGTATAGTAATAGATGAGGAAGCGGCGGCTATTGTACGCATGATTTTTGAGAAGTATGCAGAATGTGGAATTAAGGCGGAGGTGGCGAGGTATTTAAACCAGAAAGATATTCCTACGCCACAAATCTATGCAGTGAAAAGCGGCAGCACCTACCAATGGAAATATCAGGGCGAAAAAAAGGTGTGGAATGGCTCTATCATAGGAAGAATTTTGAAAAATGAGATATATGTGGGAAATACAGTTTTTCACAAAAAGGAAACTATTGAGGTCGGTTCAAGAAGAACGAAATGCCTGTCGAAAGATGAATGGGAAGTCTGCGAAGGCACACATGAACCAATCATATCAAAGGAATTATTTGAATATGTGAACAGCATGGATGCCCGGACAAGCAGCATAAAAAAACTGGCAGATCGAGAAAATTTAGATAAGACGGTATATTGTGAGGGAGAAAAGAGAAAAAGGGGAAGTGCGGATTCGCCTGTTAAGGGATTGGTAAAGTGCGGTGGATGCAGACACAATATGCAGCGTCGAAGCAGATTAAATGCGTCTTATTATTGCAGATATTACTATGAAACGAAGCAGGAGGGATGTTGCCCGGAGAATGTCAAGGAAACGGAACTCATAGCAGTTGTTTTGTCAGCAATCAGGAATCAGGCAATGCTGGCAGGGGAAATGGGAAGGTTACAGGATTTATATAACAATCAGTTCCAGGAGCGTGTCAAGGCGGATCAGGAGCAAAAGGAGCATCTTCAGGAACAGATTCAAAAACTTACAGATAGCAATTTTTCACTGTATGAAAGCTATGCAAAAGGTGAGATTGATGCTGACTGTTTTTTACAGAAAAAAGAAAATAACAATAAGCAGATAGAAATATATGAAGCAGAACTTAGGGCTTGCCATTCAAAAGAAACAGCAGTACCGGATGAAAAGTCTGATTTGTTAAACTTGTTAAAAGGAAAAGAAAATCTAACAGACCTTACAAAAGAGGTTGTCAGACAGCTTGTAGATGCGGTTTATGTATATGGCGGCAACCGGGTTGAGGTTGTCTTTAAGTTTCAGGACAAAAGCGTGGAAACATTGAAAAATTAAGGTTTTTATGATATTATAAGGACAGGAGAATAGGATATGACAAATGAGCAGAAAAGGGAAGAGAAACAGAAGCTGCTTTTAGAACGCTTACAGGAAATGAGTTATTTTGATGACGAATTTATGACAAAATGTCTGGAAGATTATCCCAAAGGGGTAGAACTGATGCTGCGCATTATTATGAATGATGCAAAGTTAGTTGTAAAAGAAGCACAGGTACAGGCGGTAATAAAGAACCTGCAAGGGCGTTCTATCAGAATGGATGTTAAGACAAATGATGTGTCAAAGAAACAGTACGATGTAGAACTGCAACGAGCCGACAGTGGGGCAAAGCCGAAACGTGCGAGATATAACAGCAGTTTAATGGATGCAAATTCCATTCTTCCGGGAGATGATACGGAAATGCTGGCGGAAACGTATGTGGTATTTATTACAGAGAATGATGTGCTTGAAGGTAATCTCCCGATTTATCATATTGACAGGACAATTCAAGAAACAGGGGCGTTGTTTAATGATAAAGCACATATTATATATGTAAACGGAGAGATTAAAGATGATACACCATTAGGGCGGTTGATGCACGATTTAAGCTGTGCTGATCCAGACGATATGAATTATAAGGAATTAGCAGACCGGGCAAGATATTTCAAGAAAGATGAGGAAGGACGAAAAATTATGAGTAAAATCATGGAGCAGCTTTTAAATGAAGAAAAAATTGAAGCAGCAAAGCGTATGCTGGAAAGAGGAAAAATGACAAAAGAGGAAATTGCAGAGGATTTAGATTTGCCATTGAGTGTAGTGGAAAGACTTGAGAATGATTTACAACTGGCATAATGAATTTTGCGGTGGATTGTGAAAGCAGGAACTCATGAAACGGAGAAATCCTGCTTTTATTATATTGATTTTCTTGTTTTGGTATTATTCAACAATAAGAGAAAGGAAAAAACCATTATTACAAGATATTTTTCACAAAGTTCGTGTCACTAACTTGACACAAGGGGGGCTGAAGGCGATGGAGGAGCTGGCAAAGCTGGAGGAGGAGAGGGGGAATTTGGAGTATCTTTCTGCTGATGGAAAGAAAGGAAAGGATAAATCGGGAGAAAGAGGGAACCTGCCAACGCAGGCAGGAGGAAAAAAGGGCAGGGCGGCAAGCAATGAAATGTGCATCTTTTTGATATTGAATATTTCATCTTTGCAGCTGATACCGGTGAATATGATTGCTTACCGCCAGCAGTACGGGAGTGTGGACCCGGCGGGGATCATTGCTCCGGCAATCGTTGCGACGTTTATCAGTACGCTGGCGGCTGTGGCGTATTGTAAGGTGATGGATGGAAAGCGGAGAGCATGAGGTTCTCTGTTTTTATAAATTTAGTAAATGTATTGACATTGAAATATTAAGGTAATATAATAAAATCTATATTTCAACGATTTTTTGCAATGGAAAGGAATGATATGTTGTGGATATAATGCATATGAATGAGTTTTAATAGGAACACTGTAATATCAAGGCTTTTCGGAGCCTACACCCACAAAAAAATATTATTTGAGCTATCACATTACGCAGAAAGCCGTCCGGCATGAAAAAACGGGCGGCTTTTTTGCGTGGATAGCCGGGAGGGAGGCGAAAAAATAGTAACAAACTTTTAGCGCAAGATTTGTGCAACATTCACGAAATTAAAAAAGGAGGTAACGAATGGCAGACGAAAAATTAAACGTGAGCCCGGAGGAAAATCCCCAGCCCAGCTTGTTCGATACTGGCCCGGCGGATGCTCCTGCCCCGGAAACATCCGCGCCGGAGCCCCCGGCCCCGGAGAACATTCCCGAGCAGGCCGCCGTGGATGCGCCCGCCCAGGATGCCCCGGCTGGTGCTCCCGGCGAGGTGAGTGTATCCGCTGACCAGATTGAAAAGCTGATGGCGGAGCGCCGGGCGGCGGAACGTGCGGAGGTGGAAAAAAACGAGCCGCCCGAACCGGAACAGCCGCCCACCCCGGCCCCGGAGGAAAAGGCCGCCGGGGAAAAGGGGCCCGCCAAAAAGGACAAGGCCGCCAAAGAAAAAACGCCCGAGCCGGATAAGCCCAAGGGCAGGCGAGGCCGCAAGCCCAAAGAAGAAAAAGCGGGGCCCGGTGAACCGGGAGGGACGGGGGCCCGCAAGGGCCGCCCACCCAAGGCTGACAAAGCAGTCCCCAACACGCCTCTGTCCCCACCTCGAGACAAAATGGAGCTGTTGGCAAAGTGCTAGAGTTTAAGAGATTAGCGAAGTTTGCGGCAAGAAACAAGACGCTCAAATGTTGCGTTTGATCTTTCTGTCAAGGTGGCTACACCCCGTGCGCTGCTAAAACGGCTATTCCCCGTGGAGTGGTCGTCCGTAAACGATCTTGAAATACTGTTCGCCACCAGAAAGTTTAAATCGTATAAAGAGAATAATCCTCTATATGATTACGACCATACGGAGGATTCACTATTTTTCGGTGTAGCGCGACAAGATTTTTTGAGAAAATGGGACAACGAAATTGAGAAAAATCTAAGAAATATTTCTATAAAATTGCGGGAAACCGAAGGCGGAAAGAGAGGACTCTTTCACCTTCGGTTTTCAGCGTTTAGAGAATCATCACCCGCACATGAGTCTCATCCAGCCGCTCCATGATGCGGAACTTTGTCCGCTCTTTACTGGCGGTGGCAATACCGCCCTCGCCGACGGTGGCCCAGCCATTGGGCTGGCAAGTTCCATCATCCAGAACTACCAGCTTACCCAAGAGACCCACAGCGGCCCACTCCGGGCGCTCTGTCCGGGGAATATAGGTCTGGGCGGGGTCATAATTTGGGTTCAGCTTCTGGACCCATTCCCGACGGGCGGGCATGATTTCAATGGTCTTCATTTTGCCGTTTTCGTCAGGAACCCCCATAGTTTCAGCGGGGAACTCCCTCCACTCATAGACAGGGCGACCATACACGTCTAAAACAAACATCCCCGCCCACTGGTCATCATAGACGTCACCAACTACGGAAGGGTTGCCGGAGACGATGCCTAAAATGTAGTCGTCGCTAGAAGTTGCCAAGCGAATATATTTCCCGTCAAGCGTAACAAAACGCCCCATACGATCTTCTTTGTCCAGGTTTCCATCTTGCCACTCGAAAAACTCAGCGTAGTCTGCACCAGAGGAATTGTGACTACCGGAAGCATAAACACCTGTATGCGTGACGCGGAAGCAATTTGCCCGCGCCGCAGCACTTCCCTTTCCTACAATTAGCTTATCATTCCTGCTGGAACTTTGAATGTTCCATTCTCCAATGGCAGTTTGCGCTTTTGCAGCAGCTATTGTGCTTATTCCTCCGGCATGCGATTGATCACCGCTCGCAATAGTAGAATTTCCTTCGGCGTGGGCATCCGCTCCTGAAGCGTCGGTGCCAGTTCCTTCAGCGTGGGCACAATCCCCTTGAGCCTTGCTACTACCGCCCTCAGCATGAGAACCCAGCTTACTCGCAATAGTTCTAATTCCCTCTGTATGAGAGCAAACGCCACTTGCAATGGTATGATCGCCTTCGGAATGCGAATCTCTTCCCTGCGCCTCACAATTAGCACCTTCAGCGTGGGCACGGTCTCCCGAAGCGATGGTGCCATACCCTTCGGTATGAGAGCAGTGCCCTATCGCCTTGGTAAAATCGCCTTCAGCATGGGCTGCTTTTCCATTCGCTATTGTTTTTTGCCCTTCTGTATGGGCCCCATCACCTGTAGCGGATGTTTTGTTTCCTTCAGCGTGAGAAAACGCGCCACTTGCTATATTTCCCTGAGTATAATTTCCGTTTGAATCATATTTTCGCTCTCGGTAATCGTTGAAGATTTCCGCACCCTCACCAGCCGCCACGGTCGTGTCATAGGTGGGGCTAACCTGCTTCCCAGCCATAGACCGGCCTACGCCGGATTCCGGGAGCGACTGCGCCTCAGGCTTGCCGTCCTTATCGAAGCCTACAAACTGCCCTGGTTCTCCTGTTAGGCCGGTTTGCATCCCATCAAGGCTGTCCTGTATTCCCTCAATCATCTGACTGATCTTCAGCGACGACCACAAGGCCCCCGGAGACTGCACATTATCGTTAATATCATCCACCGTCAGATACAGCGGATTCCCAGAGGCGGTAAAGGTAACGTTCGGCGTATTCTCCAGCCGGACAATCATCTTCAGCCGTTCCACAACCTTGACGTTCTCCGAGGCGGCGGGTATGTATTCTCCATCCTGCCCGGCATTGTCATACAGGTAAAGCTGCTCCTCCCCGGAATCCGGGTCCACGGCGAAAATACCCAGCTCCCGGAAATAGAAGCCCTCCTCCAGCTCATCGTTTCGCATGGTAGTCAGAATCTCTGCTGCCGAGTTGGAGGCGGCGATATGGACATAGTCGATCAAGAAGGATGCCCGTTCACTTTTTAGGCCGGGGCGGTTAACCATAGAATCTC
>OFGA01002922.1_pt1 | contig 10205 bp, 9 predicted proteins | sample 1521471 | NCBI WGS metagenome assembly OFGA01 (sample SAMEA3504086, study PRJEB24116) | mouse gut metagenome | biome: mouse gut; feature: mouse-associated habitat; material: faeces | place: Denmark | collected 2011
TTGCATTCCAGGTTCCGCGTGCCGGCATTATCACTTCATTCAGCGCGTTTTTCAGCACAACGGCCGCCCTTTCCCTGATCGGCTCCACCGTTACGGTGACTGCGCAGATTTACCAGTCCGTCACACCGAACAACGTTTTCTCGCCGATTGCCGGTACACTGGTCAACCTGACGCCTTCCCTGACAGGAGTTATCTCCATCGGAACGCTGTTAAACGGCTCGCTTACAGGACTCAGCATCCCCGTCACCGCCCGGACCCGGCTCATGCTTGTACTTTCCGCAACTGCCAGCGGCCTGACACTGCTGAATACGGTAGCCGGATATGCCAGTGCAGGACTGGGAATCACCTGATTCTATTTGAAAAATCATAATATACAAAAACGAATAAACATTTATCAAAATGTATAATACAGCAGCAGGCGTGCGTAAGGCAATTGCTTTTTGCACGTCTGCTGCTCCGTTTAACCTCACAAACATCCACATCTACCAACATGCCAGGCTGCCCGGAAAATGCAGAATCCCATCCAAATTTTCAATAGTATATTTTCTGAAAAACATTCTCTTTTACAACGTCCGAAACCGCACAGTCACACAGAGTCCGCCTTCCTCCGAGGCACTCACAAAAAGCCCGTACTCCTCTCCGAAATAGATGCGGATGCGGTCATGAACGTTTTTGATGCCGATTCCCGTCCGATCCTTAGCCTCCCGGTGAAGGATCTCCTGACACTGTTCCCTGGTCATTCCTACGCCGTTATCCGTGACGGTTATCCGAACGGCCGTCTCCTCCTCCCGAATCCGTACCTCAATAAAGCCCTCGTCCACCATGCGGTCTATTCCGTGATAAATCGCATTTTCTATAATGGGCTGCAGGGTAATCTTATTGCACAGATAGGAAAGGCAGCCTTCCTCTACGTCAAAAGCATACGTAAACTGATTTTTATAGCGGTAGTTCTGGATCTTCAGATAGCTCTTGGCATGCTCCACCTCCCGCTCCAGGGTAATCAGCTCATGCCCCTTGCTGATGCTGATGCGGAAAAGCCTGGCCAGAGCATTTACCATCTCCACCGCTTCCTTTGTCCGATCCTCCTCGCACATCCATGCAATGGAATCCAGGGTATTATACAGGAAATGGGGATTGATCTGGGCCTGCAGCGCGTTAAGCTCCGTCTTGCGCAGGGTGATTTCCTCCTGCCGTACCTGCTCCATCAGCTCCTGAATCCGCACCACCATATGGCCGAAGGAGTCCGAAAGGGCGGATATCTCGCCGGTTCCCCGGACGGCCGCAAACTGAAAGTTCTCCGCCTCCTTTTCAAATGCCTCCATCGCTCCTGTAAGCCGCTTGGCAGGCTTTAAAAAGATCCAGGAGAAGAGCGTCCCCACCAGCACCGCTGTCAAAAGAACCAGAAGCAGCAGCGCCACACAGATGCGGATCATTCCTTCCACGCGGCCCGTAATCATCTCGTCCACATAGCTTACGCCCACGACTCTCCAGTTGCAGTTTTCCAGGGTGTGAATGGTGTAAATCACATTGGTCCGGGTGTGGGAGCCGTCGGGAAGGCTTTTCAGTTCTCTTGTCATTTCCTCCTTAAGACCGGAGTAAATCAGCTGCTGCTGGGGATGATAGATCAGGTTGCCTTCCGTATCCTGGATATAGCAGTAGCCGTGCTGTCCGATTCCCACATCGTCCACATAGCTTGCGATATTGGAAAATCGGATGTCCATAAAGACCTGAAGCTCCTGGCCGGACGCGTCCCGCATATTCTGGCAGATGGTAACCACCCAGGGGTAATATTCCTCAAAGAGCGTTTCCACATGGGGCTTGGAGATACACAGCCCCTTTCCTTCCTGCTCCTCCATATAGGAAAGATTCTGCAAAATGGCGCTTTTTCGCTTAAGTCCGTTGGACCAGCAGTCCAAAAGCTGTCCCTCCTTGCTGTAGGTGGTGACTGCCACCACATCGGATCGAATCTCCATAAAGCTTCGGAAAAATTCGTCCCGCTCCTCCTTGGGCGTTCCCATATGGACGGAAATCAGGCGCATGGATTCTGCCATGCCTTCGGTGTAGTCCTCCACCGTATTCATCACCTGCACTACGGCCTGCTCACTGGTTATGGCCGCGTTCTGCTCCATCGAGCTTTGATAAAAGTCAATAAAAAAGAAAAGTACCGATCCCAGCACCGTCAGCACCAGCCCCACAACCACGCAGGTCATAACAGCGGAAAGGGAAATACGGCTCTTATGCCTGTCCTTCTTCATGCTTCCTCCTGCATGCATTGGGGGATATGCCCTCATATTTTTTAAAACAGTAGCTGAAATAATGCTGATCGTTGTAGCCGCATTTTTCCGAGACCTCCCGGATCTTCATGGGGGTTTCCAGAAGAAGCTTTTTGGCTGTGGCCATGCGCTTGCGGGTGAGCAGATCAATGAAGGTGCTGCCTGTGGACCGCTTTATAAGAGTGCTCAGATAATTGGGGCTTACGGAAATCTCGCTGCTGATGGCATTTAAGGACAGCTCCGGGTCCATAAAGCGGCTCTCCATAATGGACAGGGCGCGGTCGCAGATAACGGAGCTGCTCTTTTTCCGGTGCTCGGCGGCCAACTCCCTGGCCGCAAGGCAGAATGCCAGATAACGTTCCTTCATTTCTCTGGGATTCTCAAAAAAGAGCTGGCCCAGCAGGGGGGAGGTTTTCTGCAGGTTCTGAATGGCCTCGCTGTCCGCCACCGCATTTACCACCCGGAATACGGCCGCAATAAGCTGTACCATCACCAGCTGAATGTTCATGGCCGGGGTGTCCTCCTGCTCCAGATCCGCAAAGAGCTGTTCCAGGTAGGTGCGAAGCTCCTCCTCCGTTCCGCTTCGAAGGAGTCTCTCTATCTCATTGACAGCCGCCTGAACGGTCTCCTGGTCAAGTGCGGCGGTCCGCTCAATGTCGGAGATAAAGGATACGCCGGTGTCGCTCCGTCTGGCGTAGCCCAGAGCATCCATAGCCTCCAAATATGCCTCGTGACAGTGTCCCAGTCCCGGCACCATGCGGCTGACGCCGATGGAAGCCGTAAGGTTCATGATCCGCTTAACGCTCTGGGAAATATCCTCCACGATGATGTGCAGATATTTGGCAAGGCTTGTCCTGGTTCCGGCCAGCAGGGATACGATTCTGCCGTCGGTGTAGAAGCTCACGTAATGGATGTATTTGCGCAGAATGAGGTTTACCGCATTCACATCGTCCTCGGAAGTGCGGTTGCCTCCCCTGTCGTCCCAGAAGCTTGTGACAAGGACGGTATAGTGCATATACGTATGCTCCGGCCTGATAAAACCCCGGCGCACTGCCTCCTGGATCAGCGCCTCCTCCCGTTCTTCTCCCTGGGTGTCAAAAAAGGAGTCCAAAAGCAAAGGCATAAAGAAGACCATAAGATTCTGCTGCTCCTGCTCCGCATTTTTTTTGGTAAATTCCTCGAACTTGACGTCTATTTTCTGCTTGATATTTTTCAGCTCTTCCGTCAGCTCTTTTGAGGAAATGGGCTTTAGCAGGTAGCTGATGATGTTGTATTGAATGGCCTGCTGTGCGTAGGTGAAGTCGTCAAAGCCGCTTAGAAAGGCTATCTGTATGTTGGGGCGGATCTCCCGGACCGCCCGGGCAAGCTCGATGCCGGACATAAAGGGCATCCGCACGTCCGTAAGGAGAAGGTCCGGTTCCAGCTTTTCCACAAGCTCCAAAGCCTCGGCGCCGTTCTCCGCCTCTCCCACAACCTCAAAGCCTACCTCTTTCCAGTCAATCCGCCGGATAAGCGCCTGGCGCAGCTCGGCTTCGTCGTCTGCGATTACTATGGTATACATAAGGGCCTCCATTCCTGTTCCGTAACCAGTAATTTTTAATATATCATCTGTGCAATTACTTTTATTATACATGATCCGCCTTTACAGAGCAAAAGAAATCTGCGCAAAAAGCCTGCGATCCTTCCTTGCGGATCGCAGGCTTTTTCCATATAAGAACATATTCCGGATATGCACGGGATAGGTTTTCGTAAATCGCTTTGTGCGCTTTGTGGGATGGTGCTGTTTTATATGTTATCTTATGCTTTTTCCCTGTCCTCTGTTACCAGGTAACTACTCTGCCCGAACATTCCGGGTAGTGGGTGAATATCCAGTCCATGCCTGCCATGCTCATTGCAAAAAGTATCAGCAGTATTAAAAGGAAGATGGCCGCCCCGTCATAGACTACCCGCCGTTCGGGTCTGCGGCTGCTTATGAGCACTTCCACGCCCAGGCAGATAAAGACCACGGGCCAAAGGCGAAAAATGAGTTCGTAGTCCAACAAGGGGAAAATGAGCCTCAGCAGGCACAGAACGCCCATAACTACCAGTACCAGTCCAAAGGTGACGCTTCCCACTCTATGAATGTGAATGATCTGTTTCTCCTGCATGATCCTCCCCCCTATCCTCTTCTAAAAGTTCCTGCTTCTTACCACGAATCAGAAATATTCCGATTGCTATGATTCCGATTCCCAGAACAAGCTGGGGAACAAAACGGCTGATGTGATTCACATAGCTCCATACATAATCAGGAACTATCCAGTAAACCAAATCAAGGATGGAATTCCACAGTACCGCTATGCCGAATACTATCAAAATTCCGGCAAAAAGTCTGCGGTATTTTTCAATGGTTACCTTGCTCCAGAACTCACTGTCCGTATCTATGCGAATCAGATAATGGTCCTCCAGCGCATAAAAGTCCTCGTCATCCATTGCCCGCAGGTTGTGTGCATGGAAGAAGCTGTAAAACCATACTACCACATCGATCAGCATCAGAAATCCGGTGTTGAAAAAAATGGACAGGGCTAAGATTCCCCAAAACAATCCCATCAGGCTGACGCCCATTCTCATAAAGCCCATATACATTTGTCCTGCTCCCGGGATCCAGGAAAAAATAAAAGTCAAAAATCCGCTTTTTTTCTTTGTCATTTTTTGTCCTCCATTATAAGTTCCGTAATATCCTCTCCAGTGCCCTATTGAGAAGTATTTCCGGCCACAAAACCATGTGTCCGTAAATCCTTCTGGCTCTGTCGGGATATTACTGTTATAAGTTCCGTAATATCCTCTCCATCCGGGGATATTGCTAATTCTATTTTTTGTGATGCTTGTTGTCTTCGCTCTGCTACCATTTCCAATTCAGCATTTCATTTAACATCCGGTTCATTTCCTGCATGCCGTTATTCAGTCTGCGGTTCAGGGTTTCTTCCTGCTGCCTTGCAGCTTCTTTCGGGACCATAGGCTCTGCCTGAGGAATCTCTTTTGGCACCATAAACAGTAAGAACAGGGCTGTTACTACGGCTGCGCCTACCTTTAGGCTGTAGAAGAAAAGCTGCATCTGCCCGGATACTTTTCGGGTGGCTACCGCAAGCTGATAGTCGATGCGTTCGGAACGCTCCAGTATTTCCTGCTTCATGTGGGCCGGAGCTTTGATAAGACCTTCTGCTTCTACCTGGCGGATGATCTGCTCGGTATAGGCGTCCAAATCTTTGATTTTTTCGTATTCTGTTCTCATACGCGCTTTCCCTCCTTTTTGTCGTAGTGTTTTCGGAGCATCCCTCTTGCCCGGTAGATTTGTGTCTGGACTGTTTTGACGTTGCGGCCTCGCTTTTCGGCTATTTCGGCTGCGTCTAATTCGTGATAGTAGTAGTCCAGGGCGATTTCATCGTAGGGCGGCTTTAGGGACTTGCAGGTTTGGTACAGCTCTTCCCTTACTTCTTCTTCCAGGCAGGCTTCTTCGGGGGTCTGGCCCTGGTCCTCCTGATTTATGAAATATTGGTCTTCTGAGGGGATTTGCTTTCGGCCGGAATGCTTGAGATAGTCTAAGGCTTTGTTGGTGGCGATTCTGCAAATCCAGGATTTTTCGTTTCTGCCGTCGAAGGAGGCGTATTTTTCGTATGCGGACAGGAAGGTTTCCTGGGCGAGATCTTCGGCGGTGAAATAGTCTGCGGTTATTTTGTAACAGATGGAAAATATTAGATTTTGGTATCGGTCTATTAACTCTTCCAGTTGTTCTTCTCGATTAATCGCATCCGCCTCCCCTCCTTTTTTTGTGTTTGTGCCTTGTTTTTTGACAGGTAATTATCTGTTCATTATTATAACGAAAATGATTGGGGGGTGTCTTCAATATTTTTGAAAAATTTTGAGTTTTGTTTTGGGGACGGACGGATGCACCGGAAAGGAGGGCGGAGAGAGCAACAGCATACAGAACCAAGAGAACATTTGTCAAGGGGGATTTCACCCAAAAATGAAATCCCCCTTGGCAAACTGGAAGTTAATGATTTAACCGTAACCGTGAGTGTAATAAGACGCGCCTTCCGGTTTGTTCAAAATAATGGCTGAAAGCTCCAGCCGGCTGCCGTGGATCCGTGGACGTCCACGCCTGCCTGTCCTTTCACCAGTGAGGTCATAGAGTACGGTATCTGACCTCACACAGCAGATCATCTCCAGATTTTCGAATTCTGACACAAGCCCGGTGACGGGCTTCTTGGGATACCAGCTGTCGCACAAAAGGATGACCTGCCTGCAGGAGGAAAGTTCCGCCATAACGGAACATACCATGTCTGCGGCAAGCTCCAGTTTGGAAAGTTCCTTCGTCCACAGGCGGTAGCCGAGGGGAACGGAGAGGTAAGTGATTCCATCCGCTGACTTAAGTGGCACATGGAGCATGAGACTGACGAAGCAGTGCCCCTTAAGGTAATTGGAGCCGTTATGGGCGGCATGGTCAAACAAGTTTGAGCGGGCCTGAAATTTCGTACCGTATTTTTCCACTAAGGTATCATCAATGGAGAGGAACACGGAGGAATCCCTCAGGGAAATGGGTATACAGCTTAAAACAAGCCTGGGGGTTACAGCTGTCCATGTGAGGTGGTCAAAAGCAGCATAGCTGAGCGTATAGTAAAAGGAATTCAGCGACTTGCCAGTAAGCCTTGAAATTATATGCATCCATGCAAACCGGATGGAGCGGAAAGAATCCAGGGCCAACATGGAAATGACCAGCAGGAACAAATTTTCCGCAGATGGCATTGAGGCATCCTGAAAATAATTCCAAAAGAACCAAAAAAGCTTGTTAAAAGTATGGTTTCTGTTGTAAAATAAGCGTGACATACAATCTCCTGTTTTTGTAAAGATTTGTTAGCGCTTATACTATACAACAAATAGAGTAGATTGTATGTTTTTTTATTGCTTAAAATGAAAAAAATTTGTAAAGTGCTGTTAAATTTGATATAACGCATGTTTATCATACATATCACGCAAAAATAGCACACATATAAAATGAAAAAGCAAATTATAAAACAACCAATAGCCTTAGCTATTAAATTATGCAAGGATAAGGAGGCGGAAAAAATCACATTTAGCTTATAGTTTATAAAGGGTGTTGCCAATAAAAGCATAACAAAGGCCATTAGCGTTGGTAGAAACAGCTTTATAAGTGTCTGAGAATAAAGCAAAGTTTTCAGCTCAGATCGATTTTTTCCCATTTGAAATAATAATCGGATATTTTTCGCCGCTTTTTTCAAATCTACAATCTGCAACAACGAGATGGTAGAAAAATAAATAATCATAAATATGATACAGATGCCAATTTGCAAAAACCCCATCCATTGTTGTTTAGCCCATTCATAGATATGAACATTCGCGTTAATTAGCAACATTCCAAATGTAAAGGAAAGTGCAGAAAAAATCAGACAAACACAAAATATTGTGTTCATATTTGCATTTGACTTTGAACCTGTTGTCATTTCTGCAATTTGGTATAGTCGATTGCCCTGGTACAAAGTATTTGCTTGTGACAGCCGCAAAAAAGCAATAAAGGCGTATAGCCACTTATAAAATGAAAAGACGCATAGTAGCATCGGCAAAGAAATGAATGAAATGGAGACGGACATCATCTCATTAGACATAACGGAAATAGCAAGCAATAATATTACATAGAAGAATAAATTGACAATACACATCCAGCCCCAAAAAGCTCTCTTACTTACTCCGAGCGGTTGATTGCGTCGTTTTTCATTCATAAGCTGTACAATCTGTAATTTATATATTTTTTGTTTCATAAAAAGTATTGACAAGATTTCTACACAACAAAAGTAGGCAAATGTCTGTAAAACACTTTTTAAGATTATTTGGAGCATGGACTGATGCCCGGTTCCTTGTAGTATTGAATAACAAAAAGTGCAAAATACTACAACACCTAAAGCTACACCCAAGATGAAACAAATCAATCCTATGACAAGTAACTCACTTAGAAACACCCAAGATAGTATATCTTTTCTCATTCCTAACAACATATAAGTGGCAAACTCTTTTGCTCTTTGCTTAACAATAAAAACATTGATATAGTTTACTAACATTACCATAATTATCGCAATCAATAGAGGTAGCGCCATTGTCTGAAAGCCGGCCTGTACGTCTCCCCAATTTGCAATGCTGGTCGAAAGACAGATGATAGATGTAAGCATAACCATTGAAAAAATATAAAGGATGTAATCAAATATAGACCGTTTTGCATTTCGTAACGCTAATTTAAGATACATAATGAACCCCTCCTGTGATTTTGGCTATGGTGTCCAAAATTCTGGTAAAGAACTCCTGCTTGTTCTCTTGTTCTCGTTCCAGCATAGCCTTAAACTCACCATCCTGCATGAATAAAATTTTGTCGCAATAGCTGGCGGATAGGGCATCATGTGTAACCATCAAAATTGTAGCGGAATATTTTTGAGAGAGCATAACAAAGGTTTCTAATAACTGCTTTGCTGAATGACTATCTAAAGCTCCGGTCGGCTCGTCCGCAAGAATAAGGCTGGGGCTTGTAATAATCGCTCTCACACAAGCACATCTTTGCCGTTGACCACCCGATATTTCATATGGAAACTTACTTAATATTTCAGATATGTCTAACCTTTCTGCCCAATCAATAATTTTTTGTTTTACAGACTCCTTCGGCATTTGCTTAATTGTCAACGCTAATGCAATATTTTCATAGACCGTTAAAGTATCTATTAAATTGTACTCTTGAAATACAAAACCTAAATGCTCCCGGCGAAAAGATGCTAAATCATTTTCAGAAAGCTCGGAGACACTTTGCCCATCAATTTCTATCTGGCCACTGGTGGCCTTGTCGATGGTTGCAATCATATTGAGCAAAGTAGTTTTTCCTGATCCGGATGCGCCCATAATACCAACAAAATTTCCTTTAGTAATTTCAAAGCTAACATCTTTGACTGCCTCAGTTGAAGTGCTTTCGGTTTCATATATCTTTCTAACTTTTTTTAATTTTAGAACAGTTGGAACTTGGGTGTCTGTTTTGCTTTCCCATTGATCCTTGCCCAGCCAGCTCGTAACTACTTCAAACAACACTTGATTGGATTTTTCTTTCAAGTTTTCATCTGATATAAATTCGCCTAAAAGCAATTCATTCAAAATAATTTGAAGTAAATTACATAGAGGATTGAATAGTGATAGGTCGGGCATAGATTTACCTGTTTCCCATTTTGAAATTGCTTTGTCTGTAATCCCTAATTTTTCGGCCAGTTGACTTTGCGTTAGGCCATTATCTTTTCTTCGAGCTGCAATAAAGCTGCCGATTTTCTTTTGATCCATATGTCAAAAACCTCTCTTTCGCGTTTTATTATACTGTGGCCCGAGAAAATGAACACCTACCAGCGGTAGAGTTGCCAAAAATCCACTTGTTTTACGATAGACACAAGGTTCTGTTTTACATACCAGCTGTCACACAGGATGATGACATTTTGCTGTGCATAAAACTCTGGCATCACATGGCGCACCATGGCTGAGGCAAGTTCCAGTTTTGATTCTTTCTTCTGCCACATACGGTATCCAAGCGGAACGGCAAGGTAAGAGATTTTATCCCGGTTCCATACCGGCACGCACAGCATAAGGCTGACAAAGCAGTGTCCATTCAGATAATTGGAACCATTATGTGTGGCATGGTCAAAGAGCTTTGACACATCCTCAAACTTCGTACCAAATTTTGAGATCATGGTGTCATCTATGCACAGGAAAATGGGCTGTGATTTTAAGCTGGCAGGAACCAGTCGCAGGGCCAGCCTGGCTGTGACATTCATAAAAGCGGAGTAATCGACTTTTGCATAAGAGCAAGCGTAACTATTCAGAACCCCTGATAGAGTCCATGTGACTTTTTGTGAAAAACAGAGA
>OFGA01002925.1_pt1 | contig 10195 bp, 8 predicted proteins | sample 1521471 | NCBI WGS metagenome assembly OFGA01 (sample SAMEA3504086, study PRJEB24116) | mouse gut metagenome | biome: mouse gut; feature: mouse-associated habitat; material: faeces | place: Denmark | collected 2011
CAGACCGCCAACTGCCGTATGCTGGGCAATCATCCCCCGGCCTACATAGCCACCCACGAGGACGGGGAGCTGATGCACCCGGACGGCATCACAGACTTTCTCTCCAAGTTTTCCAAGCGGCATGGCCTCCCGCACATCCACCCGCATATGTTCCGTCACACGGTGGCCTCTCTGTTGATCTCCGAAGGGATGGATGTCGTGACAGTCTCCAAACGGCTGGGCCACGCCCAGACCTCTACCACCCTCAACGTCTATTCCCATGTCCTCGCAAAGAGTGACGAGCGAGCCAGCGACACTCTCGATGACCTTATCTTCAATCCCAATAAGTCCCAAGATGATCCCCAGTCCCGCTAAAGTCCCGCTTTTGCCGTGCTAGATAACAGGAAACCTCAGTGTTCAAAGCATCAAACGCTTGTAAACACTGAGGTTTTCCTGGAATACGCGGTCAAAATCGATTTCTCTGAATCTTGAAAATAGCATTATTGAATACGTTTTTCTATTTCCTCAGTTTGTGCAGGAAAAATAGACAAAAAACTATGAGGATAGAAACATTGGACAGCCCAGCTTATCTGTTCAATTCCCCTATCCTCACTCGCTTATTATATATTATTTTTTCAAGAACGCTGCAAAAACAACGATTAAGAGTTGACAAATCATATAGATTATAGTATGATTTCTGGCGAAAGGTAGGGATGGTACATGGCTAACGTCATATTAAAGTCATTAAGGGTTAAAAACTTTGGCCCCTTTGCGGATGAGGTTAGATTTACTACTGCCACAGAAAAATCAAAAAAAGAATTTTTGGAAAACACTTTTCCCTCGGGAGATGATGTTTTTAATCGAATTTCCTATATTTTTGGTGCGAATGGTTCGGGAAAATCAAATTTCTGTAAGGCAATTATACAAATACAAAAACTTATCAACTTGTCTCCGATTCTTGCGTCAAATAATCCTCAGCTATTAGAATTACAACCTATCAAAATCAGTGCAGGTGAGATGGATAGGCACTTTTTATTTGACAGGAACGGAGGTAACATTCCTTCTGAGTATGAAATTGAAATTATTATGGAAGGAATCACTTATAATTACTCATTTGCAACATTTAACGGGTTGATTATAGCGGAAAAGTTAACCAAAAAGAGACTCCGCACAGAAATAATACTTTTGCGAACAGCCCCAGAATTTAGTAGCATCACATTGAAGTCTGAATTGGCTAACTTTCTGCCAAATGTTTCAGTTGTAAAAGATAGGGCTCTTTGTTTATCTATGGCGGCATTTTTAAATAATCCTTTAGCAGCAAAACTCGTTGCTGCAATTAACAGCATTGCTGTCGTTAATATGGCAAATTTGAATGGACTGCGGCACATTACAAAAGAAAATTTTACGGAAGAGATTCGAGAAAGGTGCCTGCGCATTCTGCGAGTTGCAGAACCTACAATGGATGATTTGTCCGTTGAATTTACCGAAGAAAATGTAGATACACAAAAAGTTCCCATGGGCTTCGATGATTTAGAGGGGCGAGAGCTTATTATAAAAAATATTCGGGTAGATGTTCAATCAAAACATTTGATTTATCAAGAGGGTAATATTGTTGACCAAATCGTATTGCCATTTTTAAAATACGAATCTACAGGAACAATTAAAATGTTGAGTATCCTTCCCCTTTTGTTTGCGGCGTTAGAATCTGGGAGTCCGATTGTCATTGATGAACTGGAGAATGGCCTCCATCCTAATATTGTTCAGAGAATCCTTGATTTGTTTGAATCACCTGAGACTAACCCTTTAAATTCCCAGTTGATCTGCACTTCACATAGCATTACTTTGGCAGAGAAAGGTGTGCGTAGGGATCAGATTTGGGTAATCAGCAAAGATACTTGTGGATGCAGTTCTATGAAACGCATTAGCGAATATCCCGGGACTCGAACTACCGATAATATTGCGGAGAAATACTTGCAGTGCGCTTTCGGTGATATTCCTCGATTCTGCTGATTATACGGAAATATTTTGCAAAAAGGCTCTGTACCCGTTTTGCGATACAGAACCTTTTTGCAAAAAAATGAAGATTTGATTTTTGCGGGTCGTTTAAGATAAACTGTTATTTTATATTTTTTCAAATATTTTGAAAAAAATCCGCTTAACAGCTTGACAAGGCAAAGCGACTTGTGATATTATTAGGATATAAAAGGTAGTGAAAAAAGAGACGCCGAAAACCCCGGCGTCTCCCTGTGTCGACGAAAGTATTCTTGATACTCTGTCGTGTGAGCAACTTCATAGTATCATAAATCTGGGTCGAATGCAATAGGAAAATCGTCGACAGAAAGGCAAAAACAGGCGCTCCTTTTAAATCTTATTATTCGAAAGGAGACACAAAATGGCTATAAGAATTAAAACAGGCGGAATTGTTCCTGTCTCTGGACAGTATCGTCCAGCTGGCAAGAAAACAGAAGTCACATTCGTTTCAGGAAAGCGGGTACCTCCTACAACCTCGGGCTCAACCACATATACCTTGGTTGATAAGACCAAGCACAGCGGAGGTGGCCAATGAGATTTCAAGGTGCGCTCATTAAGGAGCAGGGTGTGACATTTGGGATTGTTATCGTGAAACCTCATGTACTGGGCATCCCCTCTGAAGCAGATTCAATGCGGGCTTTTGGAACTCACGTATTTGGCTCCGTACCTATTATCTTAATGGCACAGAATTCCAAGGGGATTCCTACTTATTCTGGTCGGCGAGATATAGTCAAATTTCTCTCCAAGGTGCCTATGCAGGCTATTCCTTGGCGTGAGTACACGCTGAACTAAGGAGGAAGAAATATATGTCTTCTAAAATCATTGAATATGACCTGCGACAGCCTGATGGAGATTATGCCGCTCTGTATCAAGCAATTAAGAGCTATGATGTATGGGCTCATATTACCGAGTCAACTTGGTTCATTAAGACAGATGCTACATGCGTCCAAGTTCGAGATAAACTTTTAGCTGTGATGGATGCAAATGATCGAATCTTTGTTGGTGAACTGACCGGATCTGCTGCTTGGAACAACGTTATCTGTGATAATGAGTACCTGAAAAAGAATCTCTAATATTGCACTTTTGAGTTTCTTCATTTCGGTAATGATTAGCACAAATTTTGAAGAAAAAATATCATTGCCTTAGATAGCGTCTACACAAGAGGTAGGGATTGTGATAGAATGGAACTATCATAAAAGACTGGGGACAGAAAAATGGAAGCATCCTATCACAGACACGACATAAATGATAAAGTATGGGAGTTGCTTGAAACACATTTACCAGGACAACGAGGCCAGTGGGGCGGGATTGCGCAAGATAACCGTCGTTTTATCAATGCAGTGTTTTGGGTATTGCGAACCGGAGCGCCCTGGCGTGACCTGCCTCCCGATTACGGGAAGTGGAGCAGTGCTCATCAGAGGTTCATCCGTTGGTGCAGAAAAGGTGTTGGAAGAACTCTTGGAAATTCTGATCGATGAGCCGAATTATGAATGGTTGACGATCGATGCCAGCTATATCAAGGTGAATCCCCACGAAGTGGAAGCTAAAAGGGGCAATCAGGATATGTCCAAGACAAAAGAGAGCTTACCCCCAAAAATACATCTGGCCGTGGATGCGCATGGTATGCCAATCCAAATCCTTGTTACAGAAGGTACCAGAGCGGATTGTAAAGAAGCTGTCCACTTTGTTATATCGCTGTTTGGGCTGCTATCTAGGAGAAATCGAGAAATGTTAATAAAAACTCCACGAGAATTAAGCGAAGAATATTATCAGTTTGTTGACGGCTTTACGAAAACGGACTTTGAAGACGAAAAACTACTCGGAAAATTTTATACAGATTATGGCATAGCGGAAAGCATGATCCAGATACTGTGCCAGCATCTTATATTCAATCCCTTCTCCTTGCAAATCCGTATAATTGATCCGTTCTGCGGTGACGGGCGGCTTGTGCTTGCCTTGTTATCTGAACTTGTGAAGAAGGATGATTTTTCTGGCAAAAGTCTGTTTATATCAATTTGGGATATAGATGGCAGTGCGGTTAAAGCGGCAGAAGCCGACATTACAGCTTTCTGTGAAAATATAGGACTGAAATATCAAATTGATTCACGCAAAGCCGATGCTTTTGTAGAATATGAAAGCGTTCAAGGTACGTATGATATTTGTGTCACAAATCCACCTTGGAGTTTGTTAAAACCACAGAAGCTTTTTAGAAAAAGTAATGATGAAGATACATTGACTAGGTATCGGAACGCAATAGAACAATACGATTCGTTCATGAGGACGGCGTTCGCATTATCTCAACCATCCTCTAAATTGGGGAAATGGGGTACTAATCTTGCGCGCTGCGGAACAGAACTGGCCTTGAGGCTAATCAGCCGGTCTGGTATGTGTGGCCTTGTTTCACCTGCATCACTGCTTAACGATCAAGTATCAACCAACCTCAGAAGCTGGATTTTTGAGAGTCACAAGGTCATCAACGTGTCATACTATCCTGCTGAATTAAAACTTTACGGTAGCGCAGACATTTCAAGCATCACCGCCGTCATAAAAGGCGGAGAAACAGATCAGAGTCTCAATGTCAGAATATACGAGGATAAAGACGCATACAAGGAAAGGAAAATCGGTAAGGCTGTTTTCGAGTATATAAAGCGAACCGAATACTCCATTCCCTTAAAAACCGGAGTGGAAGCCATTCCCATAATGATGTGCCTGGAGCAACTGCCTTCAACAGAAGATTTCTGTGATAGAAGCAATTTGCGTTTTACCCGCGAGTTAGACGAAACCAGGGTTAAGGAAAAACTGCTTCCTTCGGGAAAGATAGAGTTTGCAAAAGGCTACATGGTAGATCGGTATGCTTTTTCGAGCGACAGTCTTTTTCTCAATGAGGAAATGGCGGCTCCGCCGCCGAGTTCCTATACAAGCAAGGTTGTATGGCGCGATGTATCGCGTGACTCACAGGTTAGGCGTATAAAGGCCACCTTATTGCCGCCAGGATATATATGCGGCAATTCTCTCGGCGTAGTTTATGGCAGCGAGTCCGCGCTGCCGGCCCTCAAGATGCTGCTTGCGATCATGAATTCGACGGTGTTTGAATATCAAGCCAGAAGCATGTTGGTGTCTAATCATGTATCAGCTGGAATAGTAAAGCAGATCCGTGTCCCACAACCGTGTGTTGATACTAATATCGTGGAATTAGTGGACAAGCAGCTGCATGGAGAAGATGTCGAAGAGGCCATTGAATTGGCTATTGCACAATTGTACGGACTCCCGGCTGATGAATATAAGACAGTTATAGATTCATTCGGTTTCGACGATATAAAAAAAACACGCATCATTCGACGGTATCGTGAAATATGTCAAGACGGAGAAAAAGAACTATGATTTTCAATCACTACGCATCATCATTAAGTGAATTGGATATGCAAGTTATAAAATGTGTTCCACCGGGCGGCAATTGGAAGAACATACCAGAAAGTATACCCTCGCAGAGACTTGCGCAAATCCGGGAAAGCTACAAAGCGGGAAAAGGCGGTCGATCCACATATTATGGTAGGCTTCGCCCTGAAATGCCTGCGTATACGATCAACACGTACTTCAATCGGCCGGGAAATGGGTGCAATATGCATTATGGCCAAGATAGAACTATTTCGCAGAGAGAAGCTGCCCGTTTTCAAAGCTTTCCGGATTCATTTGAATTTATCGGGTCGCTCGGGGCCATAAACAATCAGATTGGAAACGCTGTGCCGCCGTTGTTGGCTTATCAGATTGCTAAAAACATACCGTTCAAAGGGCAATTTGTTGATCTCTTCTGCGGAGCAGGCGGGCTTGCTCTCGGCTTTGTATGGGTGGGATGGACTCCTGTTATCTGCAATGACATCGACAGCTATGCCGTTGAAACACACAAAAGAAATCTGGGAGGAGAGGCGATTGTCGGTGACATTAACAACGAGGAGGTATACAATACAATCATTGAAAAGGCAATAACTGCAAAGATGGCCCATCCTAATTTACCATTATTTGTACTTGGAGGACCGCCGTGCCAAGGCTTCTCGACCGCTAACAAGCGGAGAGGAGCAGAAGACATGCGCAATTGGCTATTTAAATCATATGCAAGCATAGTCAAAGCGATTCAGCCAGACGGTTTTGTCTTTGAGAACGTCCGCGGGATTCTCAATTTAGACAAGGGAAAATTCTTTGAAATGGTTAAATCTGAGTTGAAAGAATGTGTTAATGTAATCAAAGTAAATCAGGTCAGTGCGGCAAATTACGGCGTGCCACAACGAAGGGATCGCGTAATCATCATTGGAGGAGATACCGATCTTGTACAGCGTTTTAGTATGCATGAAATATCCTGTGTCTTCAAAGACGGGCAGATTTCGATGCTTCCATCTGTCATAGGCGTAGAGGATGCGATTGGCGATTTGCCGGAGCTGCAGCCAGGAGAAGATGGGAGCAGCAAAGATTACAGATTTCCAGCTGCAAATGCATATCAGAAATTCATGCGTGGAATGATCGCTGCAGATGAATATCTTGAAAGCTACTCTCTATAAAAAAGCGCCGGCCAGCTGAGATTGTCCAGTTGGCCAGCGCTTTCTTATTCATTCATCAACAGGTTCTCTTGAGTAACGTGGACTGTCCCAATTAGAGGATAGCTTTGCGGAAACTAAATCCATAATTTGAATCAGAATTTTCTTGACTTCTACAAATTCTTGCGTCAACTTTAGTGTTTTGTAATCGACAGAAGATAAGAACGCTTCCAGTTCAGAATCCACTCGGGTTTCGTCAGAAAGTGCGGCGATAAGAGCTGCGTTTTGGTTTTTCATGTTATTGCCGATGCCGGATAGAATACTGAAGGCTTTCCTTTTCAAAGCCTCTATCTGCGAGTTGGCGTATGTATAGCCATTCCGATTTTCTTTCTTTGCATACTCGGAAAGTGAGGAAAAAGCAACGCGAATTTTTCGCGTTTTTTGGATGTTTACATATCTTAAGGTGCTGGTTTTTCGCGAAAAATCCACAGTTAGAATCTGATTATTGATTTTTGTCGAGCCAGGAACGATATCGTATTCATAATCGGCGTATTCAAGATTGAGCAGCGTAAACAGAAATAAATACTCGCCTCTGTCAATAAAGTCGGCTAAAAGCATCATTGCTATGTTGCGATTGTCACGCATCACACGGCTGAGTCTAAGTGCAGATTCTTTGTCCGTAACTTTACCCTTGCATTTCTGCCAAATGGGATTTGCATACCAAGTGGCAACGGTTTCTCCTTGTTTTTCAACTTCAATCAAGTGGCGGATATCGGAATAGTACATCCTATTGTTCTTTGCACTATTACAAGGTTTGCAAAGGAATTGAAATTCTGGCCTATGGCAGAAGCCGAGAGAAATAGGGCCAATATGATCTGCGCTGCATGGACGCGGATGATGCCCGCCGTTTCCATCATTGGCACAATGTTCTTTCTTCATGCCAGGGCTTGAATTGATCAACCCCATTAACTTGTTTGCCGTGATCCAATTGCCATCGCTCCAGTTCTCAAAGGCCCTCCTGTCTGTTGAATAGGATGCGAGATTTTCCTTTGACCGGCCTTTATCAGCCCTGGAACGGCAGCAGCGGTTAAATGTATGAAACCCGTCAAGACGGTCTGGGGCATTTGACATTGCGCCGGGGCCGAGCATACTTGGCTCTTTGGGGATATAGCTTTGTTCAATCCATGAAGTCCATGAAGAAAGATCGTGAGGCAAATCAGGAATTTTCTTCACCTGGGTGCATTTCAGTAATCCAGGTAAAGCAGCGTAAGCCTTATCTCCATATGTATCAACAAAGGAAGTAACAAAATCCAGAATGTGAGTTACCTCTTCCATCTCCACGGAACCGTCATAAAACGAGAGTTTTTGAACTCTTTTCATGAAATTAGATGAAAGATAGCAGTAGCGGATATCCATTACCCGACCGCAAACCTTGCATGGATGGAGCTTTGTCGGATGAATCGCTTTTGCCGCTTTGCTGATCCATTTATCTTCATCCGTATTAATTCCGATTTCAGCAGCTTTTTCCACCCACCATTGATATCTTTTATCATGAGAGAATTGGAACACGCCAGCCCCTCTGTTTGACGGCGCCTCCCATTGGATAGTACCATCTTCATGACGCAAATCTGGCATTCCAGCATATGCGGGGTGCTTAACGACTTCTTCTTCATATTGCAGAAAGGCTTCGTTAGCCTCCAAATTTGTCCGCTTATTTCCTTTTTTGGCCATATTTCCTCCTTCAATTTACTAAAACAGGTGAAACTCCCCTTTTGTCCTCCCAACATCTAATGCTCTGCAGAAAAAGCGAGGTGCAGCATCCGAGAATGACCGTCCAGTCCTCTTTTCAAAGAGACTGTTTTGCTAAAATAGAAGCAGTAAGTCTGATTTGCAGGAATCCTCTGCGGAACTTCGTCATCGAAATCTCGGCGTGAATAAAAATATTATATCACGATTTTGATTGGAGCTCTACACTTTTTGTGAAATTTCACACTGCGAACGTATATAAAAGTTTGCGAAAATATAAAATAGGGTATTCTGCCATGAAATTCGTCCACTGATCACGGGCGATTCCAGAGTGGAATGGCAGACAATTTAACGCGCAGCCGACCGCTGGCGAAGGACATTTTCAACTGTTAAAAGATGAGCGGTGCTTATCATCACGATAGGCGCCGCCCTTTTTCAATTTTCCTTGTAGAACATGGTTTCATAGCCGTTCTCCCGGAGATTAAGTCTGCTGATCTACGGCGGGGCCCCATCTGTTCACAGACGGCGTCCAAGGATATAACCATACTGCGCTCGATCATGAGTTCGCCATGGACATGGACGCAGACAAAGCAGTGCGAGAGCGTCTTTATGGCATTTCTGCGGAAACATGGAACATTGCCGCAGATATCCCCATTGTCCGCAAAGACTTTCAGACGCCAAGTTTCATTTGCCAGGAACGACAGCATGTGGACTTCAACGGCGGCAAAATCCGACACAATGAATTTGTATCCTTCCTTCGGCACGAATGCCGTGCGTATGAGTTCCGAGAGGACTTCCGGCACGGAGTTGCACATCATGGAAGCCTTTTTCTATGTAGAGGCCGTTTGTCTATTGTCCGCTTTTACTGGGGGGCTTCAGCATGAGGGAGCTGAATGCCCGAGGCGTAGGGGAGCGGTAGAAGAGGAATGTGGCTAGATGCTCCTCCCCAAGGCTTCCTCCAGCTTGCTCAAGGCGCGCTTTTCGATACGGGACACATAGCTGCGGGAGATCCCATACTTCTCCGCCAGTTCCCGCTGGGTGCGCGGCGTTTTTCCGCCCAGGCCATAACGCTGACGAATGATGTCCGCCTCCCGCTCGGTCAGGCATTGGTCCACCAGCTGACGTACCCGGATATGGCTCTCACGGGTATCCAGGTCATCCAGCATCGTATCCTCCACACCAACCACGTCCATCAGAAACAGGTTATTGCCGTCCTTATCAGTCTCCAACGTCTCGGAAAGGGAAACCTCTCCCTGTAACTTTTTTTGGCTGCGGAAGAACATGAGAATCTCATTCTCAATACATCGGGCGGCATAAGTAGCCAGCCGGACGTTCTTTTCCGGCTTGTAGCTGGATATTCCTTTAATCAGGCCGATCGTTCCAATGGAAATCAGATCGTCCTGGTCGACAGTCTGGGTGTAGTATTTCTTAATAATATGCGCCACCAACCGCATATTTCTCTCCACCAGCACATTCCTGGCCTCCAGGTCGCCCTGGATACAGCGGGCCAGGTAGAGCTGCTCCTCCTCCGGGCTGAGGGGCTTGGGAAAGCTTCCGGCGCTTCCCGCCAGATGCAGGGATAAAAAAAGGGCGCTGCGCAGCAGCAGCATCGCAGGTGTCAACATAGTACATACCTCCTTTTTCTACGGTATGCGTCCCAGGACTGTCCCTATTCCCCCCGCAAAGAGGCTGGCCGGACAGCAGGAACGTTCCACCTGGATACCCAGCTCCGCTTTTTCCCATATGCGCGGCCAAGACCCATAAAAAAATCCGGCCCATTTTTTGGAAAATGTAAAATTTTCCCATTTTAGTCGAACGAATTTTGGGATTTTTAAGACGTAAATTGCAAGTTTCGACTTGTGTTTTCTGTCTGTTTATGGTAATTTGTAAGCAAGGCGCAACGAAGCTTCGAT
>OFGA01002926.1_pt1 | contig 10195 bp, 8 predicted proteins | sample 1521471 | NCBI WGS metagenome assembly OFGA01 (sample SAMEA3504086, study PRJEB24116) | mouse gut metagenome | biome: mouse gut; feature: mouse-associated habitat; material: faeces | place: Denmark | collected 2011
CGGATTCTCCAGGGCAGAAACTTCCACGCCCCTGCCATACTTGAAATCAATCACATAAAGCGTCCCGTCCGCTACGATCAGGCAGTCGCCCGTGCCAAAGCCCTCCGGCACATACCTGGAAAAGTCGAGCTGCTGTTCCACGAGGACAACGGGATCCCTGCAGGTGTCCTTCACTTTTTCCACGATTTCAGAAATATAGGCAGCATAATCATCTGTGCAGCGTTCCATTTCCTCGTCATAGAAAGAGAGTGCCGCAGTCGGGGTTTTGACATCTTTTCCGAGATATTTCAGCACCTTGTACTCACACAAAGCGTGTGCATCCGAGCCTTCTGCGGCATATTCGCTGCCCTTGTCCTCCACTTCCGCACAGAGTTTTGCGGACGGCGGGCAGACAAGCCACCGGTGGCTTGAGGATGCGGAAAGAAGTGCATGTTTACCCATTCCCCAGCACCTCCGCTTCCGAAAGCAGGGCTTCATACTCCGCCGGATCAACATCCGACAGCCTATCCGCCCCATGCTGTGTAATGAGGCTCCTGACCTCCGCCGTATATCCCGCACGGGATTTTTCCGCCAGCACCATGCGGACTTCCTCCAGCGTCAGCGGTTTCTTTTCCGGCTCCGCTTCTGCAGGGACAGGTTCCTGCGCCTTTGGCAGTTCCGGTTTAGGCTCTGCTTTCACCCTGGTTTTCTTCTTCGGTTCTTCCTTCGGCTCGCCGCTTGCCATTGCATCTGCAAGTGCCTGCAGGCTGTCTCCCAAAGAGCGGACATCCTCAATGACATCCAGAAGCATCTTAATCCTGCTCATTTTCCTTTTTCCCTCCTTTGACTTCGTGTACCTCTACCGATTCCACGCTCTGGCCGGGCGACAGCAGATAAACCGTTGAAAATTCTCCAAAAAGCAGGCGGAGAAGCCTCGCCGGCAGCCTGCGGTCGGCGCCTTCCAGAACCTTTGTCCTGGATTTTTCATCCATGACATTAATGCGGATTCTGTGTTTGAGTGCCATTTCCAGTTGCCTTCCTTTCTGCAAGGGCTGTATCGTTTTTCCTTACATCCCTATAGGCAAAAGGAAATGGCAGAATCCGAAGTGCTATCTGTATAAATTTTTCAAAATCTCATCTCCAGCAATGGCGACATTGATTTTCTTCACCAGCTGACCGACACGAACATCACTGATTCCGATTTTCTTTCCGGCTTTCACTTTGGACAGCCCTTCCATAAACACAAGCCGGTAAACCTTCTGCCACTGCTCCGGCATTGCCGCCACAAGCTCCCGCAGACGGATGATCGTGTCCGGGACTTCTTCCTCATCCGATACAGACAGCTGCTCCTCCAGGCGGCTGCTGTCGCCCAGGTCATCGCCGTCAGGATCGGTCTGCCCGTCCAGTGATTCCAGTACCCGGTGCCTTCCGGGGACTTCATCCGCAAACGGCTCCCTTCCGTATTTCTCCTTGAAATCAGCGATGAACTGCTCCTTCCACTTGTCGTAAATAGGCTGATACCATTCCGGCAGCTTGTTTTCCTTGGCGTTGATGTACACCTCGTGGTCGTCCATCTTATGAAGAGCAAGGATATCCACATCCTTAATCCCATGCTCTCCCGGCTTGTATTCGGTGACAAAATTTCCGTTGTCATCAAATAATTTGTAAGTACCTCTCTTGTCTTGCGGCGTTTTCTTGATTTTCATAGGTTGTCCTTTCCGCCTGCTTGACGGGAAGGACAATAAGGTACAAAAAGCCGGATGCGGTATGCACCCAGTTATCCCATGCCTGAAAAAGGGTATAAGGAATAAAGGGTACATGCTGCCGCTTCCCCACTGACCGAATCAGCGGAAACAGCTTTATGTATCCAACATTGCCCTTATACGTAATCAGGCTTATTGTGATTTTTTTACTCGAAGCATTGCTCCATTGACATCTTTGAAACAGCGCTCCCGGCTTTTGTGCATTTCATATAAACCGAAAGCCACCAGAATATTTTCTTTTGGCCGTTCCTATGAAATTCATACTTTCACTGGTAATAAGCGCATATTTCTGATATAATGTGTTTTAGTGGGATTTGATACGTATTCCTTAATCCATGAGAACCGTACCTCATCAACTAATAACCAGAATATTGTTAATTTGCTTAATAGCAATAGTATCCTGCTGTTAATCGAGTTAATTGAGTTAATTTTTGAAAATCAGAGGCAACCATATGGCAAATGAGTCAATTCCATATCTTTGCGGCGGCACCTTTCTTGCGCAGGTTTTAAGGGCAAGGCTTCCGTTGACTACCGCCGCAGACCATATAAACAGCAAAAAAGAATGCCTCCCGGAACAGGAAGTGTTCAGGAGGCTAATTTCGATATATCAGTTGAAGGATTTTTGTGCCTATGCGGGCGATACCTTAAAAAGATACACCAGCGATTTTAAGTCATGTAAAGAGACCTGCGAGGCATTTGCCTCGTTTTCTGACAATGACATAAAACGAGCATTTGACGAGGATGTTCACAAATTCGACTCCGCTGCCTTGGCAATGATGTCAGAGTTTATACGGGATTGTATAGACTCTGAAAAGCACATCCAGCTTGTTCGCTGCCTTTTGGACATGATTCAGAACGATGCGGAAAATCTGAATGAAGCTCTTTTTTTCGTACACGGGATTTCCGAACCCGTAATGGGGAAAGCATTATGTGCAATGGACTTCTTTACCATAGAACCCTTTTTGCTTAGTGTTTGGCATTTCATTATCATGCACCGCTCCGACAGCAATAAAAAAGGAGCGACCACTTATCGGCAGTGGTATCCAAACATCAGAAACTATGCGGGTACTATCGGAAACGGGATTACCCGAACAATCCATGTAGATTCAATTCCTGTTGAATATGTGAAATCATCAAAAATCAGCGACCTCGATAATGATACCCCGGCAATAGATACCGCTGATGTCGATGAGAACGACATGGAAGAAGATGTTGTTGGTACCCCAGAAGATGACAGCGAAAACAGCCGGACAGTGAGCCAGACCATCGAACACGCCACAATCGTAAATCAGTATGGCGGTAAGAATATCCATATTGACCATGTAGATACACTGAATTTGTAAGAAAGGGGAGGATGCAAAATGCAAAACGAATTGATGCCGAATAATCCGTCCGCTCTGAGCGTAGTTCCCAATAGTGCTGTCCAAGCCGTGCAGCAGACAGGAGAGAAAAATGTATACGCCAACCATGTAGATCAGTTGAATCTCACCGTTCAGAATATTAACACTGTGCCGCCATTAATAGCACAGGTGCAAAATAGACCGATTGCATTTCCAAACTGCGATTATTACAGCCTTATTGTTTCCAATGACCTGGACATTCCAAATCTCCAGCCGTTTACAATGGAAACGGACCGCTCCCTGACAGAATATATGGACGATGAAGTCAAAGCCGTATTTTCAACTCTGTCAGAAGAAGTTCAAAAACGGATATTGACATTCCCTTCCATTTTTGCAAATGAAAACACTGCTTATGGGCATACGGATGAGAGTCAGATTCTTGGATTGGGATACATCCGGCAGATAAAAGTCCGGCGCGATGCAATAAAAATATATCCGCAGGTTCTTTTAACTCTTTCGCAGCAAAGATTAAATGAGGCTCTGTTTGACTTGGATATACATGGAACAACATCCTTTAATGAATTTAACAGAACACATTGGTGTATTAAAAAAGTGGATTTGATAGCGGAACTTCGGGAATTGGGATTTCAGCTATAAAAGCAGGAGGTATGTAATGGACACGGAAAAAGATATTACAATAGAAAAATGGGTTAATTTAGAAGATATCGCTGAATTCCTCAGCGTAAGCAAAGACACTATCCGTGCCTGGATAAAAGCAGATAAAATTCCGTACTGCAAAGCAGGAAAACAATATAAGTTTAAGATTTCGGAAGTAGATGATTATGTGAGAGGCGGAAAGATTACAGAATAGGAGGCACGGATGGAAGGAAAAATACCAGCAGTCATCAGATCAATCACTCTTGATGGACGCACATACCACAATGTCGCATTAAGCCCAACGCTCATCAATTTCTTTTATGGTAAAAATGGAACGGGCAAAACCACAATCGCACAAAATATCAGGGATGGCATCGGAATTGCGCCCATACCTATTGATTATGATGTGTTGGTATACGACCATGATTTTATTGCACATAACATCCGGGAAGATTCCGCAATGCCGGGCGTATTCAGCATTAACGAAGGCAATATCGAAAAGCAGCAGGAAATTGCCGATAAAGAATCACAAATGTCAGACCTTAAGGACAGGTACCGTGAGCAAAAATCCTCATACGATGATAAAGCGAAAAAACCTGCCGCCTTGCGCCTGACACTTGCTGAAAGCTGCTGGAAATCTACAGCACAGTTCCGTGCTGATTTTCCATTGGCAATGCGGAATAAAAGAGGAAGCAAGTCTGTTTTTGTTGATGAATTGCTTCGCGTTAAGTCCCCAGCAGAAACGGATGTTTCCGAACTGAAAACTCTTTATGACACGGCTTTTGGTTCGGATAGCACAACATATCCGATGTTAAAAACCGTACAGCCAATCCAGATGGAGAAAATCCCCGGCTTTGAATTGCTCGGCAATGCCGTTGTAAGCAGCGCCGATACTCCATTTGCTAATTTCATCAAAGCCATAGGAGCCACAGACTGGATCAAACGGAGCCATGACCAATTTGCCCATGCTGCCGGAAACCAATGCCCATACTGCAGCCAGACGCTTCCCGATGATTATGAACAGCAACTTGCCTCCTGCTTTAACGCACAGTATGAAAAAGACTGCCAGATGCTACAGTCTTTCAAAGCTACATATGAATCGGCGGCTGGTTCACTGCTTGCCGCTTTGCGTGAAAACCTGAACAATACTTTCCCGCGTAATGATTTTACCAAGTATAAGGAAATTTTGGACACAATCACTGCGGTAATAGAACTAAACAGGAAAACGCTCAGCGAAAAAATTTCTTCTCCTGCCTCTGCTATAACGCTTGAAGGCACTGACGATAAAATATGTGAACTGAACACAATCATCACTGATCTGAATGCCGCGATCAAAGAAAACAATGACATCCTTGCCTCACGGCAGGCAAAGCAAGATGAATGCACCAGCGCGGTTTGGAAGCACATGGCTTTTATCAATGCGAATGATATCACAAGCTACCATTCCAGCGTGAAAACAGCACAGGCTGAAATAAAAAAACTGAAGGATGCCATGGAGCAGATAACGGCTGACGGAAAAAGGCTAAGAGGAGAAATTTCACAGCTGTCCAGCCAAATCGTTAATGTTGATGCCACTATGAACAGTATCAACCAGAAGCTGACCGACTCCGGCTTCCAGGGATTTCATATCCAAAAGAAAAAGGACGAGCCGAACAAATATGAGATTATCCGCGACGATGGTTTACCGGCACATGGACTAAGTGAGGGAGAACGCAACTTTATCGCTTTTCTCTATTTTTACCATAAGGTTCTTGGAAGGGAAACTGCTGACAGTACATTCAAAGACCGAATTGTGGTGATAGACGATCCCGTATCCAGTATGGACAGCAGTTCGCTATTTATTGTCAGTTCCATCGTGCGGGAACTGCTGTCCGTCTGCCTTAATAATGGGATAGCCGCAAAGCAGGAGGCACCACGGTTTATAAAGCAGATGTTTGTTTTGACGCATAACGCTTTCTTCCACAAAGAGGTTTCCTATGCCAAATTGAAATATTACCACTGCGTGAACTTTTATCTGGTGAAAAAAGCGAGGAATGTATCAACCATCGACCTATGCGTAAGGAAGGATCCGTTTTCGGAAAAGCCGGCAGTTGAACACAACTACTCGCCGGTGCATAATTCCTACGCCGCCCTCTGGAAGGAGTATAAAGAAGTCGCGTCTTCCACTGCCCTTCTCCGTGTCGTGCGGCAAATCTTGGAATACTATTTTATCCAGATAAGCGGATACGAAGGACAGAATCTGACAGAACGCATTCTGAAGCATGAGGAAGTATTTATCCGCGCCAATACAGATGGCACCGAAAATAAAGACCTGCTACAATCGGTGGATACTCTGCTTCGTTATGTCGGTTCAGACCTGCGCGGTTTCAATGACGGTCTGGACTACATAGATGGCTCGACCGATGTGGAAACCATACGGGATACATTTCATAAAATATTCACTGCCATGGAACAGGAGCAGCATTATGAAATGATGATGAATTCAGTCATATAGAGAGGACAGCTTAATACAGCAAAAAATTTAACGGAGGTGATGCATTATGCCCAATGTTGTCATATAACCGTTCAATATCTCTGCTTGAAAGATAGACATTTGGCAAAAGTTATCAATATGCTCGGTTCTATTAGCTGTGTGGCTCATAGTGAAGATTCATATGCCTTTCTAATCCACTTTATAATAAATGTGCAGAGGAAGTCATCTCCTTCTGCAAAGATTATGATATCAGCTATCACATAAAAGCAAAAACGATGACTGATGAATAACCACACCAATCTCATAAACGGTTATAGCAGATTTCGGAAAGGAGGGTCTCCCCCGGATGGAAAATTGATAATAGATTTGCAGCAGATGCCGTGATGAAATATATCAAATCTAAATTTGCCCGCACTTTATTGGACGTACTCAAAGTTACCCAAGATAATGATCGCAGTGTATGGAAATTAATTCCCCTCCAAGACTTCACACAAGATTCCGACATCGACTGGTCGAAATCCATCCACGAAATCGACCTCCAACTCTATCGGAAGTACGGTCTGTCCGAAGACGAAATCGAGTTTATAGAAACACACGTAAAGGAGATGGCATAATGACAGCGATAAATATAAAAACAACCTCAAAGGTCATTCCCCAGTGCTATGCTTATACCACGCCCGGAGTGCCAGCGCATGACGGTTGGACAAAAATAGGCTTTACCGAGCGTGATGTGGAGACCCGCATAGGCGAGCAGACACACACTGTCGGCGTTGCCCATAAGACCTGGTGGGTCTTGCGTGCCGCTTTCATGACAGAACCCTACGGAACATTTACGGATAAGGACTTCCATGCCTATCTGAAAAAACTCGGGATCTCCCGTGAAGCGGGGACGGAGTGGTTTTTCATTGAACCGAACGCCGCCCATGGGAATTTTATTGACTTTACGCAGAATCATGGTATGGTATCGGAAGATGATGCCGATGCTGTGATTCCTTATAAGCTTCGTGATGAGCAGGCGGAAGCCGTGCAGAAGACGGCTGAATATTTCTATGGCCGACAGAATGCTGAATTTCTGTGGAACGCAAAGCCTCGTTTTGGAAAAACGCTCTCTGCCTACGACCTATGTATGAAACTCGGTGCGCAGAACATTCTCATTGTTACAAACCGCCCGGCAATCGCCAACTCATGGTATTCGGATTACGAGACTTTCTTCGGCCCACAGTCCGGTTATATCTTTGTGAGCAGCGTGGACGGAATTAAGGACAGAAAGTTTGTCTATAGCCGTGAGGAATACCTGGACAAGCTTGACGAGAACACAAAAGGCTGCATTGAATTTGTTAGCCTGCAGGATCTGAAGGGTTCTGTCTATTTCGGCGGCCGTTTCGACAAGCTCTCTGAAATCAGCGCCGAAAAAGGCCTGACATGGGATGTCCTTATTGTGGATGAAGCCCACGAAGGCGTTGATACATATAAAACGGATACAGCGTTTAATCATATCCATCGCAAGTGGACGCTGCATCTTTCCGGTACGCCGTTTAAGGCACTGGCGAATGATAAATTTCCGGAAAGCGCCATCTACAACTGGACTTATGCTGATGAACAGAAAAAGAAACGTGATTGGGATGCTTCCAGCGAAACAGAGAACCCTTATGCGAATCTGCCCCGCCTATCTCTCTTCACATATCAGATGTCCGACATTGTTTCTGACAAGGTGAAAAAGGGCATAGAACTTGCCGACGATGACATTGAAGAATTTGCCTTTGATCTGAATGAGTTTTTCAAGACAAACGAGTCGGGGAAGTTTATACATGACTCTGATGTTGACAAGTTTCTTGACGCAATGACACGACAGGAGAAGTTTCCTTTTTCCACTGCCAGGCTTCGCAATGAATTAAAGCACACATTCTGGATTCTGAACCGTGTGGCAAGCGCAAAGGCTCTCGCAAAGAAACTAAAGCTTCATCCCATATTCAAGGATTACGAGATCATTCTTGCGGCAGGCGATGGGAAATTAGATGACGACGATGAAAACGAGAAGTCCTTTGACAGGGTAACAAAAGCAATTGCGGAACATGACAAGACCATTACTCTTTCCGTAGGGCAGCTTACCACAGGCGTGACGATCCCCGAATGGACAGCGGTCCTCATGCTTTCCAACATGGCAAGCCCTGCTCTTTATATGCAGGCGGCTTTTCGTGCGCAGAATCCGTGCCTGTTCACGGACAGCGACGGTAATTCATACAGAAAACAAAACGCCTATGTATTTGACTTTGACCCTGCTCGTACCCTTACGATTTTTGAACAATTTGCAAACGACCTCATCCCTGAGACTTCCGGTGATAAGGGAGACATTGACAGCAGAAAGCAGCACGTAAGGGAGCTTCTTAATTTCTTCCCGGTATACGGCGAAGACGAAGAAGGTTCGATGATAGAGCTGGACGCGGAGAAGGTTCTCACGATTCCGCGCCATATCCATGCCCGAGAGGTTGTGGAGCGTGGTTTTATGTCTAACTTTTTGTTTGCCAATATCAGCGGCATTTTCGGCGCACCAAGGGAGATTATCGACATCATCAACAATATGCAGGCAATTGAAGAACCGAAAGCCCTCGCACCTGCTTCTGTGGATGAGACTACAGCAGACACTTTAAATCTGAATGAAAATGGAGAAGTTGAAATTCCAAGAGAGCAGGTCATCGGAACGGCAAGTGAGCTTTTTGGCGATAAGGTTTATGCAGATATAGAGGATCAGCTGACAGCAGCCGTAGAGGAAATTCAGAAAAATGTGGAAATGGCACCAAATCCAAAGAAGGATGAACTTAAAAACCTGCGAGAACAATTCTCAAAACCGATTGCAGACACGCTCATGGAATCCGCAAAAGCACAGTATGGTCGCGATTTGAGAAAATCCACGCAAAACCAGCTGGAGCGTAAGATTCAAGAAACTACTGATAACGTTGTAACTCGTGAGTACGGTGATTATACAATCCTCGACCATCAACTTGTCCGAGAACGCGATGACAGAATTCAAGAAGCACAGCAGTCCGGCGCAACCATGGCAGAGATTACGCAAATCGATGAGGAGTATACTGAGAGACGCCTCCAAAGCTATCGTGACATGGTGGACAACATCAACAAGAAGCTCCACAGTGACGAGACCGTAAAAAAAGCTGCGGAAACCATCGTGAAAACTGTAGAGACCGAAAAGCTGAATGCCCAAAAGGATTCTATTGAAGGTAGTGTCCGTGACCATCTGCGAGGTTTTTCCCGCACGATACCCGCCTTCCTTATGGCTTATGGTGATGAAAGCACTACGCTTGCAAATTTTGATGCTCTTGTGCCGGAGGATTTTTTCTGGGAGGTCACTGTCAATCCGCAAAATGGTCAGGGTGTGACGCTTGATCAATTCCGTATGTTACGTGACGGTGGAGATTATGTATCTGAAAGCGGCGAAAAGAAGCATTTTGATGGTCATCTGTTTGATGAAGTTGTATTCAACGATGCCGTACAGGAGTTTATGAAAAAACGAACTGAACTTGCGGACTATTTTAAGCCCGACCACAAGGGAGACATTTTTGATTTTATCCCTCCACAACGTACCAATCAAATTTTTACACCGAAAAAAGTTGTAAAGGACATGGTGGACAGACTTGAGCAGGAAAATCCCGGCTGCTTTGATGATCCTGACGCAACATTTGCCGATCTTTATATGAAGTCGGGAATGTATATAACAGAAATTGTAACCCGGCTCTACCAGAGCAAACGCATGAAGACATTATACCCTGATGACGCCGAAAGGCTGAATCATATTTTTGCAGGGCAGGTGTATGGCTGCGCTCCGACAGAAATTATATACCGAATCAGTCTGCGCTATATTCTTGGATTCAGTGATGAAATACACATTGAGAAAAATAACATCCGCCTTTGCAATACTTTGGAGTATGCAAAGAACGGAACAATGGATGCTGAAATGCGAAAATTGTTTG
>OFGA01002929.1_pt1 | contig 10191 bp, 11 predicted proteins | sample 1521471 | NCBI WGS metagenome assembly OFGA01 (sample SAMEA3504086, study PRJEB24116) | mouse gut metagenome | biome: mouse gut; feature: mouse-associated habitat; material: faeces | place: Denmark | collected 2011
TGGCACTGAATACCCGGGTGAGCAAACAGGGAACGGCTACCATTCTGGTCAGCTTCGAGATCGGCAGCAGGGAAGAGCTGCAGCGCATCACGGATAAGATCAGGACCATCGAGAGTGTGATCGATATCGAGAGAACGACAGGCTAACGACAGGAACCTGCACCGCGGATGCAGGATGCGCAGACTGAAAGCGGTCAGGTCATGTCCGGGAGCACAGAGGGCATTAAGGGTCATACAGAGAGCATGTAAGGATCATTAAGGATCATATAAGGAGAAACGGCATGGGGAAGTTGAAGGTTGGGCGGCTGATGCTGGGCATCTGCCAGACGAACTGCTATTTTATCTACCGGGAAGGGTCGCAGGATGTGATTTTCTTTGATCCGGCAGATAAGGGAGATTATATTTACGAAACGCTGAAAGATAAGGGATTTCAGGTAAAAGGGATCCTGCTCACCCACGGGCACTTTGACCATATCTGGGGTGTCAACAGGCTTAAGGAGCTGTCGGGAGCGCCGCTCTATGCCTATGAGGCGGAGAAGGTGCTCTGTGAGGATGCGGTCACAAATGTATCGGATCAGGTGGGGCGGCCTTATACGGTGGATCCGGACAGATATCTGAAAGACAACGAGGAAATCACCATCGCGGATATGACCTGCAGACTGATCGCAACGCCGGGGCATACGGTGGGAAGCTGCTGTTATTATTTTGCGGAAGAAGGGATTCTGATCGCCGGGGATACGCTGTTTCAGGATTCCGTTGGCAGGACGGATCTGGCGACGGGCAGTATGAGCGCCCTTGTCCGCTCGGTGAAGGAGAAGCTGTTTGTGCTGCCGGAGGAGACGAAGGTATATCCGGGACATGGTGAAGCGACAACCATCGGTCACGAGAAGAAATACAATCCGTTCCTGTCATAATTTTATGGCGTTTCTTAAAGGATACGATAAACAGGCGATTGCGCGATGACTCAATCGCCTGTCTCAATGTAGATTTTTATTGCACGTTTCCCGGGCTGAACCGATTTAAAAAGGCGGTGATATAAGATGGAATCGTCCAGGTTAAATATGCGGGTGCTCAACAGGGATGCCATCAAGTACATTGCGATGTCTGCGATGCTGCTTAACCATATCTCAATCATGTTTCTGCCCACAGGCAGCCTGCTGGCACTGGTGTTTGAGTATATCGGGTATTTTACGGCGCCAACCATGTGTTTTTTTCTTGTGGAAGGCTATCGGTATACGCGCTCAAAGAAACGTTATGGGCGGCGGCTTTTGATCTTTGCGGTTATTTCGCAGATTCCTTTTGGGCTTGCCTTTCAGTTTGACAGTTTCAATATGATCTATACGCTGCTGTGCTGTTTTTTGATTCTGGCAGTCAGGGAGACGGTGCGGGATTACTCCCTGCGGACAGTACTTGGCATCTGTCTGACGCTTGTTACTCTGATAGGAGATTGGGCCTTGACAGCGCCTGTTCTTACCATTCTATTCTATGAAAGCGGAGGGAATCGGCGTAGTCTGATCCGAGGCTATATGGTGGGATATGCTCTTTTTGTCTTTTCTATGGTGCAGAACTATATGATGGAATCCGGCTGTACCGTACAGGAGGCAGTATTTCTCGGATTTTCGTCCGGAATGGGAATCGTGGTTTCGGCAGTTGTCATAGTATTTTTTTATAATGGAAAAAGGGCACAGCGGGGAGCGGCTTTTTCCAAGTGGTTTTTCTATGTGTTTTATCCGGGGCATTTGATGATCCTGTATCTGATCAAAAGGTATGTGATCGGGTAGGTGCGGTTTGCACGTGCATGACCGGTATGGGGTGACGGAAAACGAAGCGGAGACATAGGACATACCGGTGGAAATAATAACAAAAATGGAGAAGCAGAATGACAGAAATGCAGCAGGACAGACAACTTCAGATACGAAAGATCGCCGGTGAGGTGATGGGGCTTGCCCATGACGGTATTCTGATCAATATGCGGTTCCTGGATGTGGCTTTGTCCAGGCTTAAAATAGTATGCCGGGAGCAGACGGGAGCGCATCTGTTTGACGGAATGACACTCTACTATGATCCTGTACTGCTGCTGGGTCAGTATAAGGCTTCACCTCATTATGCCGCCAGACTGTATCTGCATACGCTTTTGCACTGTATTTTCTATCATGGCAGGAATACGGATAAACTGAACAGGATTTATTGGGATCTGGCCACGGATATTGCGGTGGAGCACACGATCGTGGATATGGAACTGCATCTGACCGGGCTGCCGACAGACGATCTTCTGCAGAGCCGGTTGGAGCTTTTGCGAAAGCAGGCGGGGGGATTGACGGCGGAGAAGCTGTACCGACATTTTCGAATCGAGGAGCCTTCGGAAAAGGCGCTGGAAGAGTGGCGTAAATTGTGCCATTATGACGAACATATTTACTGGGACAGACAGGAGGAACTCGACTTGTCCCAGGCGGAGTGGCGCAAGCTCAGTGAGCGCATCAAGGCAGATCTGAAAAGTTTCAGTAAAGACAGAAACAATGCGCAGAGTATAGAACAGAATCTGAGAGAGGCCACGAGAGAGCGATATGATTACACGGATTTTCTGCGCAAGTTCATGGTTATGGGAGAGACGGTGCAGATCAACGACGACGAATTCGATTATATTTACTATACTTATGGTCTGCAGACCTACGGTAATATGCCGTTGGTGGAACCCCTGGAATATAAGGACAGCAATAAGATCAGGGATTTTGTGATCGCCCTTGACACTTCGGCGTCCTGTCGTGGGGAGGTGGTGCAGGCTTTTCTGCAGAAGACTTACAATATTCTGCAGGCCGGGGAGAATTTTTTCAGTAAGATCAATGTGCATATCCTGCAGTGTGACAGTGAAGTCAGACAGGATGTGAAGATCACACAGCGCGAAGAGTTCGATGACTTCCTTGTGCATGGCAAACTGACGGGATTTGGTTCGACGGATTTCCGGCCGGTGTTTGCCTATGTGGAACAGCTGCGGGAGAAACAGGAATTTGACAATTTGAAAGGGCTGCTTTACTTTACGGATGGTTATGGTATCTATCCGGAGTGGATGCCCGATTATGATGTGGCTTTTGTGTTTCTGGAAGAGGATGAGAACGCGCCAAAGGTACCGCCCTGGGCGATCAAGATCGTATTGGATGAGGAAGAGTTTGCGTGAGCATATTTCCGTATGGATGCCGGAAACCGTGACAGTTTGAAAGCAGCACAGAGACGGCAGAAGGTCTCAGTCCGACGGCAGTTGAAGTTTGAGACATCCAGGTTTGGGAAGTGAAGGAAGAAGAAAGGTATAGGCGGTAAGATGACAATCAAAGAAGCAAAGAATTATATCAAGGATTCCGTAAAACTGTATCTGAAAAAAGACGAAGAGGGTGAATATCGGATCCCGGTGGTCAGGCAGCGCCCGATCTTTTTGCTGGGGGCTCCGGGAATCGGGAAGACGGCGATTATGGAGCAGATCGCACAGGAACTGGGGATTGCACTGGTGTCTTATTCCATGACGCATCATACAAGACAGTCGGCGCTGGGACTTCCCTTTATCACCCATAAGGAGTATGCGGGTGAGACTTACGATGTGTCGGAATATACCATGAGTGAGATCATCGCTTCGGTCTATGAGGTGATGGAGGAGAGCGGTATCCGGGAGGGCATCCTTTTCCTGGACGAGATCAACTGCGTCTCGGAAACCCTGGCCCCCATGATGCTGCAATTCCTCCAGTGCAAGACCTTCGGCAACCAGCGCCTGCCGGAGGGCTGGCTCATCGCCGCCGCCGGAAACCCGCCGGAATATAACCGCTCCGTCCGGGACTTCGACGTGGTGACCCTGGACCGGGTGAAGCGCATCGACGTGCAGGAGGCCTTCGCCGTCTGGAAGGAGTACGCCCGGGCCAAGGGCCTCCACGGGGCGGTGGTGTCCTATCTGGACATCAGGAAGGACCACTTCTACCGGGTGGAGACTACGGCGGAGGGCATCCAGTTCGCCACCGCCCGGGGCTGGGAGGATTTGAGCGAGCTGCTGACGGTCTATGAAACCCTGGGCCTCAAGGCGGACCGGGAGGTGGTGGGGCAGTATATCCAGCTTCCCCGCGTCGCCCGGGACTTTTCCAACTACTTGGAGCTGTACCATAAATACCAAAACATCTACCATGTGGACGAGATTTTGAAAGGAACCTGGCGGCCCATCACCGTCCGGGAACTCCGGGCCGCGCCCTTTGACGAAACGCTCTCCGTCATGGGCCTGCTCCTCTCCCGCATTTCCGAGGCCGCCCGGGAAACCCGCCGCCAAGACGCCCTGTGCGAAAGCCTCCACGCCGTCCTGACGGAATTCAAGGAGGCCCTAGCCGCCGGGGAGCGGCCCCCGGAAACGCTGGAAGCCCTGGCCCGCCGCCGCCGGGAGGAGCTGAAGCGTCTGCTTCTCCCCCGGGACCCCAACGACGGGCGGAACGTCATTTTGGAGATTCGGGCCGGAGTGGGCGGCGAGGAGGCAGCCCTCTTCGCCGGGGAGCTTCTGCGGATGTACTCCATGTACGCCCAGCGCCGGGGATGGCGGACGGAGGTCCTCAGCGCCAGCGAGACAGAGCTGGGAGGCGTTAAGGAGGGCGTTGTGCTCATCGAGGGGGAGGGAGTCTTCTCCCGCCTGAAATTTGAAAGCGGCGTCCACCAGGTAAAGCGGGTCCCTGAAACGGAGTCCAGCGGCCGCATCCAAACCAGCACGGCCACCGTGGCCGTCCTGCCGGAAGCGGAGGAGGTGGACGCGGCCATCGACCCCAAGGACCTCCAAATCGACACGTACCGTTCCTCCGGCGCGGGAGGGCAGCACGTCAACAAGACGGAATCCGCCATCCGCATCACCCACCTGCCCACCGGCGTGGTGGTGGAGTGCCAGGACGAGCGGAGCCAGTACAAGAACAAGGACCGGGCCATGCAGATCCTGCGCACCCGCCTCTACGAGGCGGAGCTGGAGAAGCAGAACGCCGCCATCGCCGCCCAGCGGCGGAGCCAGGTGGGGTCCGGGGATCGGTCCGAGCGGATTCGGACGTACAATTTCCCCCAGGGGCGGGTAACAGACCACCGGCTGACGGGCGACAACAAGAATTTTGCCATAGATTCCGTTATCAACGGCGGGCTTGACCCGATTATCGATGCCCTGACCACCGTTGAGCAGGCGGCGAAATTGGCGGAAGCGGGGGAGTGAGTCCATGACAATCAAGAAAATGGAGCAGTCCGAGGCTCTGGAGATCGCGGACCGCTGGAAGTATGACGGCGAGTACGCCTTTTACGATATGACGGCGGACCCGGAGGACTACGAGGAGATCGTGACTCCGGAGAAGCGGGGGAACCGGTATTTCTCCGTCTTCGACGGGGACGAGCTGACCGGCTTTTTCTGCGTGGAGCAGGAGGGCGCGGACGTGGAAATCGGCCTCGGCCTGCGTCCGGACCTGACAGGGCGGGGGAGAGGCGGAGCCTTTCTGGAGGAAATCCTCTGGTTTGTTCGGGGAAATTATTCGTTTGAGAAAATCAAACTGGATGTGGCGTCCTTCAACCAAAGGGCGGTCAAGGTTTATGAGCGGGCAGGGTTTGTAAAAACCGGAACCGCTAAGGTATCTACCAACGGTGGAGTATACGATTTTACAACTATGGAGCTGAAGCGGTGAGATGGAAACGAAGCTTCTGACCAAACAGGATATTGCTGCAGCAGCAGCCATCCTCCGGGACGGCGGCCTGCTGGGCATCCCTACGGAGACGGTCTACGGTCTGGGAGCCGACGGACTGAATCCCGAGGCCGTGGGCCGGATCTTCGAGGCCAAGGGCCGTCCCCAGGACAACCCCCTCATTCTCCACGTGCCGGAGGCGTCCTGGCTGGAACGGTACTGCCGCGATGTGCCGGATACGGCATATATCCTGGCGGAGCGGTTCTGGCCGGGACCCCTGACCCTGATCCTGCCCCGGCGGGAGTGCGTGCCGGACGCGGTGACCTGCGGGCTGGACACGGTGGGGGTGCGGTGCCCCAACCATCCGGTGACCCTGGAGATCATCCGCTCGGGTGGCCGCTCCCAGCGGCAACCGCTCCGGACGGCCCAGCCCCACCTGCGCCGCCCATATGCTGGAGGACATGGCTGGGAGGATTGACGCCATTGTGGACGGAGGCCCCTGCGGAGTGGGGGTGGAGTCCACCATTGTGGACCTGACCGTTCCCGTTCCCAGGCTGCTGCGGCCCGGCGGACTGTCCCTGGAGGCCCTGCGGGAGGCGCTGGGAGAGGTAGCGGTGGACAAGGCGGTGCTCGCGCCCCTGTCCGCCGGAGAGAAGCCCAAGGCGCCGGGGATGAAGTACCGGCACTACGCGCCCAAGGCCCCCGTTGCGGTGGTGGCGGGAGAGGGCGGGCGGACCGCCCAATACATCCGGGAGCGGATTGAGGCGCATACCGGCGTGATCTGCTTCGATGAATACGCGGACAGCTTTCCGGGGGCCGTGGTGGAGGCCATCGGGTCCAGTCGGGACCCGGGCGAGCAGGCGAGGCGGGTGTTTGACGCCCTCCGGGCCTTTGACGGCACGGAGGTGACGGCGATCTTTGCCCAGTGCCCCGGAGACGAGGGCCTGGGGCTGGCGGTAGCCAACCGGCTGAAAAAGGCGGCGGGCTTCCAGGTAATCGAAGCGGGGGAGGCGTAGCGGTGACCGTCATCGGCATTACCGGTCCCACCGGGGCGGGAAAAACCACGGCCCTGGACGTACTGGCGGAGCTGGGGTTCGAGATCGTGGACTGCGACGCGCTGTACTACCGGCTGCTGCGAACGGACGAGGGGCTGCGGCGGGGCCTGCGGGAAGCCTTCGGCGAGGTGTTCCTGCCGGACGGAAGCCTGGACCGGCGGGCGGTGGCGGAGCGGGTGTTCGGCGATGCGCGGGAGCTGAAAAAGCTCAACGGCGTGGTGTTTCCAGCCGTGTCCGCAGCGGTGGAACAAAAAATTCGAGATTGTTCACAAAAAGGACTTGCTATTGATGCCATAAATCTGGTAGAATCCGGTATGGGGGGCTTGTGCGACGCCACGGTAGCCGTGACGGCGGCGCCCGCCATCCGGTTGAAACGCATTATGGGCCGGGACGGCCTGACCGAGGAGCAGGCCCGGGCCAGGATCGCGGCCCAGAAGCCGGCGGACTGGTATCGGGGCAAGTGCACCTTCCTGCTGGAGAACCAGGAGGAGGATCGGGAGGCCTTTGAGGAACTGATGCGTTCATTCTTCCAAAATCTTTTGGAAATTTATGAAAAAGGAGAAGACAACGATGGAAGCGAAGGAATGGAAAGAGAAGCTGCTCACGAACAAGAAGAACGGCTATGACCTGATGCCTGCCGAGGAGCGGGAGGCGATGGACCGCTACTGCCAGGGCTACAAGGCGTTCCTGGATGCCGGCAAGACGGAGCGGGAGTGCGTTCAAGAGGGTATCCGGCTGGCGGAGGAGAAGGGTTTTCGTCCCTATGTGCGGGGCATGGAGCTCAAGAGCGGCGACAAGGTGTACCTGGACAACCGGGGCAAGATGCTGATGCTGGCGGTTATCGGGCAGAAGAGCCTGGCCGAGGGCGCGCAGATCACCGCCGCCCACATCGACAGCCCCCGTCTGGACCTGAAGCCCAGCCCCCTCTATGAGGAGAGCGAGATGGCCTACCTCAAGACCCACTATTACGGCGGCATCCGGAAGTATCAGTGGGTGACCATCCCTCTGGAGCTCCGCGGCATCGTGGCGCTGAAGGATGGGAAGACGGTCAAGGTGGCGATCGGCGAGGGCGACGAGCCCAAGCTGGTTATCAACGATCTGCTGCCCCATCTGGGCAGGGAACAGTCCAAGAAAACCCTGGCTGAGGGCATCGGCGGCGAGCAGCTGAACCTCCTGGTAGGCACGGAACCCCTGGCGGGCGAGGAGAAGGACCGGGTGAAGCTGGCGGTCATGAAGCTGCTGTATGAGAAGTACGGCTTCACTGAGGACGACTTTATCTCCGCCGAGCTGGAGGCCGTTCCGGCGACGAACGCCACGGACGTCGGCCTGGACCGCAGCATGATCGGCGCGTACGGCCACGATGACCGCGTGTGCGGCTACGCCGCCATGAAGGCCCTGCTGGATCTGGATGAGGTTCCCGGAAAGACCTCCGTGTGCGTGCTGGCCGACAAGGAAGAGGTCGGTTCCATGGGCGTGTCCGGCATGCTGACGGCGGCCTTCGATACCTTCATGGAGGACCTCTGCGACAGCCAGAATGTGCCGGTGCGGGTGTGCCTGGAGAAGAGCTTCTGCCTGTCCGCCGACGTGACGGCGGCCTTCGACCCCAACTTCGGGGATGTGTACGAGAAGAACAACGCCTCCTTCCTGAACTACGGCATCGGCCTGTGCAAGTACACCGGCAGCGGCGGCAAGGGCGGCGCGTCCGACGCCTCCGCCGAGCTGGTGGCCTATACCCGCCGGATCTTCGATGAGAACGGCGTCATCTGGCAGATGGCCGAGCTGGGCAAGGTGGACGCCGGCGGCGGCGGCACCGTGGCCTGCTACATGGCTAACCGGAACATCGATACCCTGGACGCCGGCGTGCCTGTGCTGGCGATGCACGCCCCCTTCGAGGTGGTGTCCAAGCTGGACTGCTACATGACGTACAAGGGCATGATGGCGGTTTATAAGAACTAAACGTAAAAGAGCGATTACGGCGGAAAGCCGGCGCGGCGTTGAGCTGCGCCGGCTTTTTTGCCGCTATGGAGCGGAAAGAGTTGTTTAACGATAATAAATTAATGATAAACATTAAAATATAATTGACAGTCGCGAATTTATATGGTATCATAGTCCCGAGGTGATGGTGATGAAATTTGTTCAAAGGCTCATGAATGAGCGGTTTGCGAGGCGTGCCGCCAGGTGTATGCAGATTGTCTTCTATTTTCTGATCGGCTTTCTTGCCCTGTGTACGGTCCTCAGCTTTATGGGGCGTCAGACCTTTTCCCTCCATACGAGCACGGAACATTTTGAACGTGCGATCTATGCGGAAACGGATCATGATCCGCTCTCCCGGGGTATGACCGTCCATATGGGCGATGATATCCATGTTTGGACGGGGGACAGCGACCAAATCGACTTGGCGGTTCAGATCGGACTTGCGCTCATGTATGCCGTCCATACGGTTCCCATCATGTTTGCCTTCTGGTTTTTGAGCCGTGTTTTCTCCAACATACACAAGGGGCGGGTTTTTACAGAGGAAAACGCCTGCTGTCTGCTTTTTTATGGCCTGCTTCAATTTGCGGCGGCGGTCGTTGTTCCGTTCATCAAGCTGCTGATCTGCTGGTTCACCAATCTTGTTTCAGATAACCGGCTGTCCATTGCCACGGGGCAGGCTATGCTGAATATGCTCATTCCCGGCATCGCCTTCATCGTAGCCGCATACATCATTCATTATGGGGTGCATTTACAGGATGAGGTGGATCACACGTTATGATTATTATTCGGCTTGACCGGGTGCTGGCGGACAGAAAGATGCGGCTCAATGACCTGGCGGCCCAGGTTGGCATCTCCAATGTCAACCTCTCCTATTTGAAAACAGGAAAGGTAAAAGCCATCCGGTTCAGTACGTTGGACGCAATCTGCAAGGTCCTCCATTGCCAGCCCGGGGATATTCTGGAATATGTGGAGGACGAGGATGGGCCTTCATGAGCCCGCCGGGGATGGCTCGTCCCCGGCGGGTTTTATGCAAAATAAAAGAATGCAATTTCTTTATTGGGCCGCAAAGATGCGGCCCGGCGGGAGGGAAAGGGGCATTGTGAATAAGCTGTAAATATATAGAAAATTTTGTATGATCGCTTGCATATTCAGATGGGATGTGGTATACTATCCCTGCTAAACGATGGTGCAGTATCCTAGTCAGATCTGCCGCTTCCGAAGAAGGGCCTAAAAATCCTTTAAAGGGCATAGCTGTGAAACCCCTGGTGCCTGCTGCAAACGCCCAGTTTGGGGTGGGTGCTGGGCGGGAAGCGCGGACTCCCCGCGCTTGCGGCCGTAGGGCGTTCCCCAATGGCATGGGGAAGCCGACCCTGCGGTCGTGGAGACCTGTTCTCGTGCTTGGGCGTACTCCCTTTGTGGTAACGCGACCCTTGTACGGCTCAGGTGTAGAAACCTGTATTGCGGTGCTACCCGGCCTTGAGCCGTGAACGCTGTGTGCAG
>OFGA01002930.1_pt1 | contig 10189 bp, 7 predicted proteins | sample 1521471 | NCBI WGS metagenome assembly OFGA01 (sample SAMEA3504086, study PRJEB24116) | mouse gut metagenome | biome: mouse gut; feature: mouse-associated habitat; material: faeces | place: Denmark | collected 2011
AGAGCACTTGACTTTTAATCAAGTTGTCGGGGGTTCGAATCCCCCGTGTCTCATTAAGCCTTATAAATACTATTTGTATGGTATTTATAAGGTTTTTTTAGTTGTTTATTAAGATCAATGTCAACATCTGGTAATCATCCCCTGATGTCTTGCTAATTATTCAGAAACGATATATACTAAAACAGAGCAAATAAGAAGGAGCTTTTTGTAATGAAGAATGTAAGATTGCTGCAGTTATATAGCCGGTGGCTGCGCAGGGCCTGTGCTCTGATGATTATGTCCGTGATGCTTTTGAATATAATTTTAATGGACTGCATGTCCGCTTATGCGGCAGGTTCAGGAGGGATAAAGGGAAACAATCTGCCTGCAGGTTATGTGACAGAAGATCAGATGAAGCTTGCCAGTCCATGGAAAAATATAAATGACGGGCCTTTGTATAATGTTATGCGCAAGGCGCAGAGCGGGCAGAAAATCACGATTGCGTTTATTGGAGGCTCGATCACCAGAGGTACGATGTCAAAAGGCACACGTGACAGCAGCATGAATAAAAAATTAAATTATGTAGATTATTTCTCAAACTGGTGGTACAAAAAATTTCCAAGAGCCGACCTGCGGTTTATCAACGCCGGAATCAGTGCTACGGATTCTTATCTCGGTGTACACCGCGTTCAGAAAGATGTATTAAGCAAAAAACCAGATCTTGTAATTGTAGAGTTTGCAGTAAATGACAAGGAAACGGCTTATCATAAGCAGGCATATGAAAATCTGATCCGAAAAATACTGAACGCGGATTCTAAGCCTGCAGTAATGCTCCTGTTTATGGCAAAGCTGAATGGGTGGAGCTGCCAGATGCAGCAGGCACAGATCGGAGTACATTACAAGCTGCCGATGCTCAGCTATTCGAATGTAATGATGGATATGATCAGAAATGGAATATATACAATAGAAGAACTGTCCGGGGACGGCATTCATCCATCTGCACTCGGGTATGCAGTGGCAGGCGAGATCTTAGTAAGATATCTAGAGCAGGTATATAAGAAGACATCAGCACAGGCTGTATTCGGCAAAGTGCCAGGCTCCTATGTGACATCGAAAAAATACAGCAGTGCAAAAATTTTGACATGCAAAGATATTACAATTAAAAAAATGGGAACATTTGAAGAAACCCAAAAAAGCAGGACATTTAAAAATAATCTGACAAGCAGCAGCGGAAATGGAGACCTGACATTTACAGTTACAAGTAAAAATATCGGCATTATATATGCGCGCCAGATTAATGGAAAAGGCGGCCAGTTTGATGTATATGTGGATGGTAAGAAAACAGCAGCAATTGATGCGGATCATTCCGCTGGCAGGACAAACAATGCTGGTACGATCCCGTGTTATTTTTCCAATACGAAGAAAACGCGTACCGTACGTATTGTTCGCAGCAAAAAATCAACGGGAAATGCACTCACAATTTATGGCGTATTGGTTTCGAATTAGAGCGTGTTTGGAAAATCATTCCTGCCAACTGCACGCCCCACTTTGCGGTATATTTGGCCCTCATTCGGTCAACGTAGCCAACTGCGCCTCCCTCATTCGGGTCAAATCTCGCATATTATCTTGGACATTAGTAGTCCAAGAAGCTTGAATTGTGACGCATATTATGCCCGTTGGGTACCAAGTGTGAAGCACATCTCACGGAAAGCATTATTAAGACATGCTCTAGAGCGTGTTTTAAAAATCCATACATTGAATTATGACGGATTTTGTGGTAAAATGCCTGTATGTGTATTGAGAAAATATGAGGATTGGGTATGATATATAATGAACGATAAGAATACCATTCTATTAATATGTGATCAAGAAACAGAACTGCAGATGCTCAAGGATATGCTGGGTGATGAATACAAGCTGATAACCGCAGACCATGCACAGACAGCATTGAATCTGATGCGCCAATATGCAAGGCAGCTTGGGGCAGCATTTTTATATGTATCTGCAGCGGGGAAATTAAATGGACATGAAGTGCTCAGGTGCTGGCATGAAGAGGCAGAGATTCACAGCATACCGATGATTGCCGCTTCAAGGAAAGAAGATGCAGACATAGAATCCGACAGCTTAAAAATGGGCGTGTGGGATTTTATTTATCTGCCGTGTGACCCTGCACTGGTTTGTCTGCGTGTAAAAAAAGCAGTAGAGTTAAGCGGACTGCTAAGATTAAAGCAGGATACCTGCAGGCGGGGATACGACGAATTGACAGGCATTTATAATCAAAGCAGGTTTCTGCGCAGGACAAGAGATATGCTGCGTCATTTTCCAAAACAGCAGTTTGCATTTATCCATATGGATATCAACAGATTTCATCTGGTCAATCAGTTTTATGGAATTCGTGAGGCAGACAGCCTGCTCAAATATATGGCGGGCCTGCTCGTAATTATGTCAGAAAATATAGAGCATTTTACGTATGGCAGATATCTGGCAGATGTGTTCTGTTTCTGCATGCCGTATGAAGGAGAAGGAAAATTAATACGGCTGATCGAACAGATCCGGGAAGACATTAACCGATACGAGATCGATCATGTCCTGGTGCCGGTCTTTGGCATATACATTATCAATGAAGAGGTCAAAAATATAGATGCGGTCAGTGATTGTGCAAACCTGGCCTCTAAGCACTGCAAGGGCAATTATATACAAAACTATGCTTTTTATAAGCGTGCCATGAGCGATGAGATCGTACATGAACAGCAGATTATTAATATGATGAAGGCCGCGCTTGTGCAGGAGCAGTTTGTTCTGTATATCCAGCCGAAATATGATCTGCATTCGAATCGGATCGACGGCGGGGAAGTACTGGTGCGGTGGAAGCATCCAGAAAAAGGAATGATGAATCCGGGAGATTTTATACCATTATTTGAGCGCAACGGATTTATTATGAAATTAGATTATTATATATGGGAACAGTCATGCAGGATTATCCGGCGGTGGCTCGACGAGGACAGAAATCCGTTTCCGATTTCAGTCAATATATCGAGGGTCAGCTTATATAATCCACAGCTGGCAGAAATTATTATAGGCCTTGTGAAAAAATATGAAGTACCTACACATCTGCTTCATCTGGAGCTGACAGAGAGTGCATGTACAAATAATACGCAGGATATCAAAGATACCATGGCAAGGCTCAGGGATTATGGGTTTTGTATACTGATGGATGACTTTGGCAGCGGGTATTCTTCCTTGAGCGCGCTAAAGGAAATCGCGGTAGATATTTTGAAGATCGATATGCAGTTTATTTCCGGCAGGGATATGTCAAGCCGCGGCAAAAATATACTGGCTTCAGTTGTGCGTATGGCAAAATGGCTGAATATGTCAGTGATCGTGGAAGGCGTAGAGAAAGAATCACAGGTTGCTTTTCTGAAAAGTATCGGCTGTGGATTTGTACAGGGATTTTATTTTGCCAAGCCTATGCCGGTGGATGAATATGAACGTTTTGCTTTCGGGGGATTAGAGTTTCAGAAGGAGCTGAAGGATAGGTTTGAGAAAAATAAAGATATTCCGCTGGATGAGTCTTCTGAAATGGATCTGATTTTTTCAAATATGCTGCAGGCAGTCGCGCTATATGAATATGTGCCGGGAGAAGGGACGATCGACCGTACCCGGGCGAATGATTCGTATCACGACCTGATGGGGGACAATGATCCTGCGCAGATGAAAAAAGGCATGCAGAATACTGTAGATGTCGAATGCCGCAGGGCTGTGATTCAGGCGTTTGAAGCAGTATCGCGTTCTCATGATGTGGCACAGTGTGAGTTTCACCGTACAAGTGACGAAGGCAGCGTGCAGTGGATTGAAATGAAGCTCAAATATATCAATACGATTGGAAACCGCAATGTAATATTTGCTACAATGGGAGATATTACAAATCAAAAAGAAATAGAGCGGGAGCTGCACAAGTACCGCAAAGCAATCATTGCGTCAGAGAGCAAAGTAGAGACGATTCTGATTGTAGATGATATCAAGATGAACCGCCAGATCCTGCGGAATATGTTTGAAAGCGAATACAATATTTTAGAAGCAGCAGACGGCAGAGAAGCATTAGATATTGTATACAAAAATATAAAGCATATCGATCTGATTTTACTGGATGTAATGATCTGCCGGATGTTCCGTGCTGTCCTGCCTGTGGATGCCGGTTATGGACGGCAGGGAATTTCTGGAGAAAAAGAGCGAGGATCTGTCCATTGTGGATATACCTGTCGTTGTAATTACATCAGACGATTCTCCGCAGCAGCAGATCAATGCACTTTCGTTAGGGGCAAACGATTATGTAGTAAAACCGTTTATCCCAGAAGTAGTCATCCGCAGGGTATGCAATGTGCTGGAATCACAGAAGCGCGTCGGTGAAGTGCTGCAGGGGACAGAAGACAGCAGCAGAAAAGAGAACTGCGGCGACTATCCGACAGGTCTGTATAATAGAAATGAAGCAGGACAGATCATGCGCGAGGTACTGCATAATCAGCAGGCTGTCCAGGCATTGTTTATGGTAAAGATTCTAAATATCCGTAAGATCGAGGAGCGGTACGGCCGGGCAGCTGTCGGCAAGTCGATTCAGGATTTTGCCGGCCGCCTTCGCAGCTGTTTCCGCAAAAGCAATATACTGGCAAGGTATAGCGGTGATGAATTTATGGTGTCTGTCATAGATGTGCCGTCAAAGGAGTTTATAGAAAAGAAATGCGCCGAATTGATGCAGGATGAAGTAAAGCTGGAATATTCGATCGGCATTGCGGTGGCGGCAGGCAGCGATAAAGGGCAGGAATCTTTTATGGAATTGATCAGCCATGCCGACAAGGCATTAAGCGAAGCAAGGCATAAAGGCGTAAATAAGTGGCATATATATGAAAGTATCTTGTAAATGCCGTATGGCGGTTAAAACTGAAATATTATAGTTAAGATCAATGGGTCTATGAAGGGATATGGTTAAATTATGGCACAGGAAAATAAGTACAAACTGGGTGAATACGAGTTTCGGACAGAGCAGGAATATAGAGAAGCTGCTGCGGATCTAAAACGAATCAAAGGGATAGCAGAAAAATATGATGTCTCTAATCCTGAGCAGGCAAAGAAGATACTTGCTACGATACAGGGACATCCTGAGTGGTTCCGGTCGCCTTATGGAAAGAGGTTTATCGAAAAACTGCAGTCCGCAGCAGGAATGCAGAAAAACAATACACCTCAGACGAGTACATTAAAGCAGCAGGATAAGCCAAAGAGAGAAAAAAAGGCAAAGAAAGAGAAAAAGCCTAAAATAAAAAAGAACGCAGACGGTTCAGAAAAAGAAAAGTTTCAGATCTTTACAGTGCGGAATTTTGTAGCGGGCATTATTATTATAGCATGTGTTGTCGTATTTACTATTTTTGCGCCAAAGCTGTTTTCATTTCAAGGCAATGGAGAGGACGGCAGCGTGGATGTACGTAAAAATATGATCAGTTCTTATGCAAAAAATCAGGCGGAGCTGAAATCAAAGCTGTATACTTATTATTTTAATGTAGTAGGCGAGACGGAGGAAGAGGCAGAAAAAGATGCGCAGGAGGGCATCAGCCATTATGTGCTGGACTTATCCGAGCGCACGGTGAGCACAATGTCTGATTCAGAGATTTCAGAGATATACAAGCAGCTGGTTGAAGGCGGTGATATTCAAAATAACAGCTTCGTAGAACCGGCTGAAATATCCGCACTAAAAGAAAAGCTGCTCGCAGCCGGACTTTCCGGCAATACCGGAAATGGGGTGGAAGGCGAAACCGCCGTAGCAGCGGCAATCAACAGCATGATGGATTATCAGCAGCGTATGTATTACTCGCTCTGCCACAATTATTCACTGCTTGGCTTTAAAGACAAAGACTGTGAAAAATATGCAAACGAAGATCTGGAGGCTATGTTTGGCGACGTAATCTATAGTTTTAAAATGACCGACGATGAAAAACAGAGATATTTTGAAAGTTTTCAGAAAAAGGGACTTATAAAGGATAATCAGATCGTACGATTTACAACAGACCCGACAGCATATAATCTGCCGGACCTGACGCCTATGATCGAAGTAGCCTTAAAAGGCGAAAAAACAGAATCTTTTGAATGCAGTATGATCAGCTATGCACCGGCAGTAAGCGTATTTTATGAGATTCATTCGGAAAGCGGAACCGGGTATATCTGTTTTAGAAACCACGGAGCGAATACACAGTATATCCAGCTGGATGAGGATACTTCAGTCACGGCACAGGGAGATTTCTTTATCGTAAAAGGCAGTGAAGCTAAGCTGACAGAAGGAAAATGGTTCTATAACCAGCAGCAGGTGGGCATATGGCTCAATGGGGATACAACCAGTACAATCAGCAAAGTATATGACCTGACCTATTAAAAAATAAGAAAAACGAAAGAAGAGTTTTGCTTAAAAAGCGCGGTTTATTTATGAATGAATAAACTGCGCTTTTTTTGGAAGTATCTGGTATATGAGCGGAAGGGGTACTGCTTGCGTTTTGCGTGTATGGGGGATACAATGTAAATAAAGTTTTGTCAGTTAAATAAACTGGCTGGTAATTCGGATAGAGGTGCTGCTATGGCAGGGACGGTATCAATAGGTGCGCAGTATTTTGATGAGATCAGGGAAGACGACTGTTTTTATATAGACAAGACAGGATTTATAAAAGAATGGTGGGAGAATAAGGATAAGGTGACACTGATCACCCGTGCGAGGAGGTTCGGAAAGACGCTTGCGGTGAGCATGGCTGGATTACTTCTTTTTAGTGAAGCATGCAGGCAGGGGGGATCTGTTTGAAGGGCTTTCGATCTGGGAAGATAAGAAGTACAGACAGATGCAGGGGACTTATCCGGTGATTTTTTTGAGCTTTGCCAATATAAAGGGCAGGAATTATCAGACTGTGTATGAAAATATGTGCCAGCTGTTGGCTGACACATATGCTGACTGTGAGTTTATACTGGACAGCAGCATGCTGGCAGAGGAAGACAGAAAGTTTTTAAAAGGATTACAGCAGGAATGAAAGAGTCTGACGCTGTATTGTCTGTCCATCAGCTGCCAAAATATTTATTTAAGTATTATGGAAAAAAGTAATTATTCTGCTGGACGAATATGATACCCCGATGCGGGAGGCGTATTTGAATGGGTACTGGGACGAAATGGCGGACTTTACAAGGAGGCTGTTCAATGCAGCCTTTAAGACCAATCCGTATCTGGAACGGGGGCTGATGACGGGAATTACAAGGATAAGCAAGGAATCGATTTTTTCAGATTTAAACAATCTGGAAGTAGTCATCACGACTTCAGAAAAATATGAAACTTCGTTTGGATTTACAGAGCAGGAGGTCTTCGGGGCGCTGGAAGAATACGGTCTGGGAGCAGAAGCACAGATGGTGAGGGAGTGGTATGACGGCTTTCGGTTGGGGAACCGTGACAGCATTTACAATCCATGGTCGATCATAAATTTTCTGGATAAAAGGAAGTTTAAGCCATACTGGGTCAATACCAGTTCCAATACACTGGTGTCAGATTTAATCAGAAAAGGAAACAGGGCAGTACAAATGGCCATGGAGGGTCTGCTGCAGGGAAAGCCGTTTGAAGCATCTATGGATAAAGAAATCATATTCAGCCGTTTGGGGCATAGTGAAAATGCAGTCTGGAGCCTGTTTGTGGCAGGCGGCTATCTGAAGGCTGCTGGCCGCAGGACGTGTGATCATGAGTGCGGTATGGATACGTATATACTCATGATTACAAATCTGGAAGTAAAAAAGATGCTCAGGAGGATGATTTTAGAATGGTTCTCGGCGGACGGCCTGAATCTTTCCTCTTTTACAGAGGCGCTGCTTGCAGGCGATAAAGAATACATGAACCAATATCTCAATGAAGTCATGTATGCGACGCTCAGCTGCTATGACACCGGAAGGGAGCAGTCAAGGACAAGGGTGCATGAGAATTTTTACCACGGGTTTGTGCTGGGACTGGTGGCAGACCTGAGGGGGAGGTATGTCATAACATCCAACCGGGAGAGCGGGCTCGGCAGGTATGACGTAATGCTGAAGCCGAGGAATGCAGCGGACTGCGGAATAATATTGGAATTTAAGGTGCTGGATCCGGACAGGGAACAAAGCATGCAGGAAACGGCAGACGCAGCACTGCGCCAGATCATTGAAAAAGGGTACGCAGCCGGATTGGAAAAAGAGGGGATTTCTATGGATCAGATCAGAATCTATGGGTTTGCATTCAGTGGAAAGAAAGTACTGATCGACGGTGGATGCATTCTAGAGCGTGTTTGAAAAATCATTCCCGCGATCTGCACTCCCCACTTAGCGGAGAATCTATCCCAAATTTAATCAACATAGCCCGCTATGCCTCATAAATTTGGGATAAATTCTCCACCAAGTGTGAAGCACATCTCACGGAAAGCATTTTTCAAACACGCTCTAGACTATAATGTGCGGACCAATAAAAGACAAGATGATAAAATCAAAAAGTCAAAGAAATGATAGTTGTATATTTATGGCAATAGTGATATAATACATTTGAAGCATATTTTCTCCGTGCAGCGCATTCAGGCGCTGCATGCCAATAAGTGGGGAGCACCCCGTCAATCGACAGTTTCTATAAGATGGCAGCAGTCATGCCTGCCGCCGGTCAGGAAAAGAAAATCCATGCTGAAAAACAGATAAAGAAAAAAGCAGGGGTTTTCCAGAAGGCTCCTGCACATACAGGAGGAGGAAATATTGAGAAAAGATGAGGAATGGAAAAATTATTTTTATGATAATGCACGCTATGCGGACCTGGTCAACGGTGCGGCATTCGGCGGGCAGCAGGTGCTTACGGCGGACAGCCTTGGGGATCTGGATGTCCAGACAGGTTTTGTGCGGGAGCCGGGCGGCGGAACAGGCAGAGCCCGCAGGCCGGGCAGCCGTGCAAAGGCTGGGAGGCGGCAGGGCGGCACCAAGTACCGTGACATGGTAAGGAAGGCAGTATTCGGGGAGGGAAGTGCGGTCATAGGCATAGAGCTAGAGGAGCTGATGGATTATTCCATGCCCCTGCGGGATATGTATTACAGTGTCGGAGAATATGAAAAACAGGCTTCGCAGGTGCGCAGCCGTGCCCGCACCGAATACAAAGGCCTGAAGGGCGGCGGATTCCTGTACCGTTTCCCAAAAGGAACGCTGCTGCCGCCCGTCATGACAGTCATACTCTACTGTGGAAAAGAGGATTGGGACGGGCCGCGCACGCTGCATGAAATGCTGGACTTTGCGTGCGTCCCGGATGAGATGAGGAAGATGGTGCCGGATTACAGGATCAACATACTGGAAGTGCGCAGGCTCAAAGATACGGGTATATTCCGCACCGACCTGCGGCAGGTATTGGACTGCATACGGCTGTCAGACGATCGGACAGCGCTGAAAAGCCTGGTGGAAGGCGACCCGTATTACCGCAGGATGGAAGAAGACGCGTACGGCGTGGTGGCATGTTATATAGGCATAGATGAGCTTTTGAGGGTGAAGGAAAATAACAGGAATGGAGGAAAGATAAATATGTGTTCAGCATTAAGAGAGATGATAGCAGAAGGAAGAGCGGAAGGAAGAGCAGAAGGAAGAAAAGAAGGATATAAAAAAGCAATGCGCAGGGGATCGAAAAAAAGGAAACAGGAAAGGGTCAGAATGGTGCGCAGCATGCTGGAAAGAAACATGGCAGAACAGGATATCTGCGACATCATCGGGTGTACACCCGGATTTGTCGAAAAAATACGGCAGACAATGTAAAGTGTCTAGAGTGTATAAGTGCCAGTAAAAAATGAAGCTGCATTTTGTGCAGAATATGATACTATATAGGCAGGAGCAGGAGGCAGGGCCATGAATACAGACACAAGCATAGCAAAAAATATTTATGCAGCAGACGGAAAGGCCAGGTATGATGCCGCCTGTAAGAGGCTGCTTTCAGAAAAGATTATCCTGGCATGGATTATGAAAAGCTGTATAGAAGAATACTGCGGCTGCGGCGTGGATGAGATTGCGGAGAAGTATATAGAGGGCACGCCGCAGGTAGGCGAGGCGGCAGCAGCCCCGGATGAATCCCTGCGCACGCCCATGATACAGGGGGCCGGAAATGAGGATGCATCCCTGACAGAGGGGACAGTCACCTATGATATCCGGTTCCTTGCAGCAG
>OFGA01002931.1_pt1 | contig 10189 bp, 8 predicted proteins | sample 1521471 | NCBI WGS metagenome assembly OFGA01 (sample SAMEA3504086, study PRJEB24116) | mouse gut metagenome | biome: mouse gut; feature: mouse-associated habitat; material: faeces | place: Denmark | collected 2011
AAAACTATCCTCATTAAAATATGATATTCAGATATGTAGGAAATTAATGAGAAATTATTCTATTAAAGAAATATCAATTCTTGCTAATTATCATTATACATATCCAAAAGTTAAAGATTATTTGGATATAAAAGGTTGCATGATTGATGATATACCACAATATATTCATTCTCAAAAAAGTGCATTAAAAGCAGTTCTATCTGTTTCTTATCCTTTTATTGATTCACATAATAAAATTCATTGTCAATATACTATAAATGAACCAGAAAATAATTTAGTTTTTATAAAAAAAGGATTTCAGGTTTCAAAGGATTACATACCTCAAGATCTTGTAAAAGTTAGTATTCCAATAGCCCCAGATAATACACATAATATGTTAAGAAAAGAAGCAGCCCAAGCATTGAAAAAAATGTATGATGATGCTCTTCAACTTGATTATCATTTGGTGTTGAATAGTGGATATCGTTCATATCATGAACAAAAGAAGATATATGATGATTATTTTACGATTTATGATGCAGAGGGGAAAGTGACAAAGGCGGCAACAAAAACCTTTACCCATGAGGAATATCCGGAACCGGTAGGCGTAATCATCAATAAAAAGGATGCATTTTCCAAAGCGGAAATCACTACTGCCGGATTTGCAGTGTTTAATGATGCTGCCTGCACACAGAGAACGGTCATTGATGCAGAAAGAAATCCAGCCCAGGTTCCGGTCTTTCATTATGATGAAGACTTAGGCGGTGCAGTATCCGAGAAATTCATGAAAACTCAGGATACCTACTATGTCAAAGAGGTGGAGATACCGGAAGGATATAAAGATCCGGGAACAGTATGGACAGTCAAACCGGAAAAAGGTGATGTGGTACAGCTTAATGTGGAGAATACGCCAATCCGATGTGATGTAACCGCAGGCAAGAAGGACCGGGAGACAGGAAACGAAGCACAGGGTGATGCGACACTTGAGGGAGCAACATACGGTCTGTATGCAGCAGAGGATATCAAGTATCCGGATGGGACCGGAGTAGTGACATATAAATCAACTGATCCAATCACTTCTTCTAAAGGAACAGACTTTAAGTTTTTAGAAGTGGCTGCAACGAAAGACACGCTGCTTGCAACAGTGAAAACAGATGTGGATTCAGATTTTGCTTTCGGAAATCTGTACTTTGGTAATTATTATATCAAAGAGATTGAAGAAAGTGAAGGATATTTGTTAGACAGCACTATATATGATGTAAAGTTCCGTGAAGCACAGAATGTCCATCAGGATATCAGTCTTACAAGGGAAGTAAAAGAAACTGTCATAAAGCAGCCCTTTGAAATCATCAAGGTATCAACGGATGGAGATAACGATGAAACAGAGAAGGTGCCAGGGGCAGAATTTACGGTAAAGCTCCAGTCTGATATTGACAAGAGCGGATGGGAACAGGCAAAGACTTATGATGTGCTTGTAACGGATGAAAGAGGATATGCAAAATCCATTGATCTTCCGTATGGAACATATCTCGTGAAGGAGACAAAGGTTCCGAAAGACCTGTATAAGACCGATGATTTTACGGTAACAGTTACAGAGGACAGCAGGGAGCCGCAGGTGTGGAGGATATTAAATGATGCACCATTTGAGGCATATATCCGGCTTGTCAAGAAAGATAAGGAAAGCGGGGAGACGGTTCTTTTAGCCGGTGTGACATTTAAGATTAAAAAAGCGGGTTCTGATACCTTTGTCGAACAGAAAGTGGGAGACAAAAAGATCAGCGAGTTTATAACGGACGAAACCGGTACGGTAACTACTCCGCTGAAATTGAAGTATGGTGAGTATGAGGTTACGGAGATTACGGCACCGGAAGGGTATCTTATCACGGAGGAGAGTCTTCCATTTACTGTTACCAAAGAAGGGGCGGTTGAAGTGCTGGAGGACGAAGATGGAGATCCGGTCATTACTGTAACCATAGAAAATCAGCCTGTAAAGGGAAGCATCACAATCCATAAAGAAGGAGAAGTCTTAGCCAGTGCAGAATATGATACCATTATTGACCGTATTCTTACCGCAGTGACAGGAGATAACCGGAGTGTGAAATTCCGGTATGAGGAAGCACCGCTTTCCGGTGCGGTATATCATCTGATTGCAGATGAGGATATTTATACACCAGACAACCAGAAGGACGAGGAAGGCAATCGAAAGATTGCAGTGATTGATGGAGTACCTGCAACTCAAGGTGCAGTAGTTGCCATTCTTACTACGGATGAAGAGGGTGAGGCTTCCGTGTCGGATCTTCCCCTTGGGAAATACCGTATTGAGGAAGTGGAAGCACCGGAGGGATTTGTTCTTGATAAAGAGGCAAAGCAGATCGAGCTTACTTACGCAAATGAGCACACAGAGGTTGTATATCAGAATGCAGAGCTTGTGGACGAGAGAGTAAAGACAAAGCTTTCCCTGATCAAAAAGAACTCTGTAAATGAGGTGCCGGTTGAGGGAGCTACTTATGGTGTCTATGCAACAGTGGATATTGTCACAGTAGATGGAGAAATTCTTGTGGAAGCAGACAGCCTGATTGAGTCGGTTCAGACGGATGAAGAGGGAAAAGCAGTTTTTGAAGCAGACCTTCCTCTTGGCAGGTATTATGTGAAAGAGATTGAGACCGCACCGGGGTATCTGGTGGATGAAAGTGAATACGAGGTAGACTTTACCTATCAGGATGCGAAACAGGCAATTCTCAGCGAAGAGATAGAAGTGTCTGAAATCCCGATTATTGTCGAGGTTTCAAAATCCGATGTGACAACCGGAAAGGAAATCACAGGGGCAAAACTTGAAATCCTTGATGAATATGGAGATGTATATGCAGCATGGACGACAGACGGTACACCTTATACACTGAATGCGATTCCGGCGGGGGACTATACACTGAGAGAGACTTTTGCCCCATACGGTTATATGATTGCAAACGAAGTTGCTTTCACAGTAGAGGAGACTGGAGAGATTCAGAAGGTATCCATGACGGATGAGAGAGTGAAAGGTTATATTGAGATTTATAAAACAGACAGTGATACGAAGAAAGCGATCAAAGGAGTTGTTTTTGAAATCAGGAATGAAGAGGGGAAGGTCATTCAGAAACTAAAGACTGACCGCAAAGGATATGCGAAGTCGAAAGAACTGGATATTTGTACCTATAAAGACAACGGCGATTTTGATCAGGATATCCCATATGTTGTGGTTGAGACAAAAGCAGCAGAGGGTTATGTGCTTGATGAAAAAGAGTACAAAGTAACAATCCGGTATGATGACAGTGCGACAGAGCCGGTAGCATATCAGCTTCATATCACCAACAAACCAAAAGAGCCAAAACTTCCACAGACAGGCGGAGGCTATAAGCCTTGGATGTTCGGTGTAGCTGGCGGGGCGCTTATCATAAGCGGTATTGTGATGTATTTCCGCAGAAGGAAGCGACCACGATTCCGTAGAGTAACAAAATAGTAACCAGAGACAGGAAGTGCATAGTATGTACTTCTATTTTTTAACCGCCGGCAGAGGTCGGCGGTATTCAATTTTAAGGAGGAATTTTATTATGATGGAGTATTCAACATTTAAAGCAGTAGCAGAGAAGAAGATTCTGGATTATCTTCCGGAGGAGTTTAAGAATGCAAAGGTAGAAATCACACCTGTGAAAAAGGTAAACAAGACAAAGGATGCAATCACGATTAGAGAGAATGAGAGAAGCAGGGTGTCACCAAATTTCTATCTCAATGATATGTATGAGCACTATCAGGCTTGCGGTAATCTGGATGAGGTATTCCAAAGCGTGGCGGATGCTTATGTTGCCAATGTAAAGAGTATGGGGAACATGTCCATACCAAATGTCACACGGGAGTTTGTGGAAGAGAATGTTATCATGGTTATGATCAACACGGAAAGTAACGAGGAACTTTTAAAGGGTGTACCACACAGGGAAATCAATGATTGTTCCGTAATCTATCGAGTTGTTTTCCAAAAGGATGATCAGGGAATTGCTTCTGCAATTGTAAATGACAATATTGCAGCATCAGTAGATTTGAGTGAGCAGGAGCTGTTCCTAAAGGCGACGGAAAACACTAAGAGAATCCTTCCGACAACCATTAAGCCGATGTCTGAGGTTATCATGGAGATGATGATTGGAGATGGGATGCCGAAAGAAATTGCAGAGGCAATGGTTTCGGATGTAGCTTCACAGGATGAACTTATGTGGGTTATCTCAAACACAAGCGGTGTGAATGGTGCGGTCAACATGCTTTATGATGAGAATCTTCAAAAGCTTGCAGAACAGTTACAGGATGACCTTTACATTCTTCCGTCATCTATCCATGAAGTACTCTGTGTACCTGCCAGTAAAGGGGAACCGGAAGAATTTGCAAAAATGGTGCAGGAAGTCAATATGAATGTTGTGGAGCTGGAAGACAGGCTTTCCAATCAGGTTTATCACTACGATAAGGAGCTTAGGAAGCTTACGATGGCAACAGATGAACCAAATAAGAGAATTGATGGGATCGTTGCAGAGCCTTCTTTAATCTACGATGCAAAGGAGCAGATGAGATAAGGAGGGATGCCGGATGGACAAGGTAGAGATTGAAATAGAGGATATCCATGAACTTGTCAGGCTTATTACCGATATGCCGGAGGGGACAATGGTGGAGGTAGTGCTTGGAGAGGAGGATGCTGAAAGTGGAGAGCAGTGATTTTCAGTTAGATGTGGTGTCTGTCAGGCTTGTAAAGGACCATCCCATATATTCTCCTGTTAAGATAAAAGATCCGGAATCAGCGATAAAGGTTATGGGAGAGATAATGAAGGACTTGGATAGAGAAGTTGTGGGAATTATCAATCTCAAAACAGACGGCACGCCAATCAACTGCCATATCGTCAGTGTCGGAACCCTGAACGGTTCTTTAGCAGAGCCAAGGGAAATGTTAAAAGCAAGTATTTTGTCAAATGCAGCCAGCATGATCATGATACACAACCATCCTAGTGGGGAGCTTTTTCCATCTGGTCAGGATATCAGCATTACAGACAGGATGTCAAAGGTATGTGGCATGGTTGGTATTCCCTTGCAGGATCACGTGATTGTTGGTGGTAAGAATGAAGGATATTTCAGTTTTCGAGAAAAGGGAATAGTTAAATTTATGCCATCTATGGAATATGCAACTGATATCAATCAGATTAAGTTGGGCAAGGTGGCAGAGAGGGGTGGTGATGGTGGACGGGAAGTTTACAACCGAGGAATTGATGATAGCAAAAAGCGTTGACCTCTGCAGGGTGGCAGAGGCCCAGGGTTATACGGTGAGGAGGATTGGGAAATACCACACATTGAAAGAGATGGATTCCATCCGGATTTATAACAGAACCAACTGGTATCGCTGGTCCAGGCAGGGGGAACAGGGCAGTAACGGTGGAAGTCAGATTGATTTCTTAAAAGTATTTAACGGAATGAGTGTGAAAGAAGCTGTATTCTGGCTGCTTGATTTTGCCGGATATCAAAGGAGCGAAGATATAGGAAAAAGGCTTACTACACGGAATGCGATTGTTTCAAGGCAAACATCCACACCGGAAAGTAAGCCTTTTTTGCTTCCTGATAAAGCGTCGAACAATCTGAGGGTAATTAAATACCTGACGGAGAAACGGTGTTTGTCAGAAAGAAACGTCCGGTGGTTCATTGACAAGGGGCTGATTTATGAATCAGCAAAGCACCACAATACGGTCTTTCTTGGGACGGATGTAGAAGGAAATGTGAAATTTGCAAGTATGCGGGGCACTTATGACAAAGATGGAAAGTCCTTTAAGTGTGATGTGTCCGGCAATGACAAGAACTATGGCTTTCATGTTGCACGGAAAACCTCTGACACTGTTGCTGTGTTTGAAGCTGCTATCGACCTTATGAGCTATATGGATATCTTCCATGATACCGGAGAACATTTGCTGGCATTAGGAATGGTGGCAGATAATCCGTTAGAGCAGTACCTTAAGGATCATCCGGAGATTCAGTGCATCCGGTTCTGTTTGGATAATGATACACCGGGCAGGACAGCAGCACTGGAACTTGCTGAAAAGTATATGGCAAGATGTTATTCTGTGAAAGTTGATGGTCCGCCGGAAGCCTATAAAGATTATAACGAGTGGCTTGTCAGTAAAAAGACAAGGGATGCAGCCACGATTTCTCCTAAAAGGAGATAACAAAGGAACTAACTGTTCCTAAGTAGGAAACCTACCTAGAAAGTGAAAAGCTAAGTAGGAAGCCTACTTAGGAGACAGAAAACCAAGTAGGAAACCTACTTAGTGCTGGTAATTGCAAGGATTTTCTGGAGGATTTTTAAGTAGGAAACCTACTTAGAAAATGGAAAGTTAGGTAGGATGCCTACTTAGAAAGTGAAATCCCAAGTAGGAAACCTACTTAGCTATCATATTTTATTCGTAATCGGGGGTTTTAGGGGGCATTTGCCACCTAACCAGATGCCTTTTTTCGACTTGTCGAACAAAAGGCGTATCTGGCAAAACCTATCTTAAGCCTACCCTGATACGGAGAATTTTGTTGAATGAACAGACAAATAACAAGGAGGTGTTGGCATGATGTCAAACGAAACGAAAATAGATTCAGCAGATGGACTGGTAAGCTGGTGCAAAAGCATCGGCAGTGAGGTTAAGCTGCAGAGGAAAGGTGCGGGTATCATAATGGATTATCTGTCAGAAAATGGGAAGAAACTCTCATCTTCATCAGAGGGAAAGCTTTTCTTTTCGGATCATGCAATGAGTGAGCCGACTACCATTGATGATGTGGTGGATCTGGTCTGTGAGTGGAATTATGAGAAACTTTCTGATATAAGGGATAAGAAAGAAAACCCTGATGATTTTATTGATTTTTGTAACAGTAGCTCACTGGAGGAACAGTTGGAGGAGAAGCAGACGATACTTGACCACATATTCAGCCAGACGGTCTATGGAAGGGATGCAGCCGTCATTGCACACAATCTGGCACTGGAGACAATGAAAAGTCTAAAACTTGTTCCAAGCTATGATATTCCCATGCTGGAAGAGGTTGGTGTTTACAGGACGGTTTCTGAGAATATCACTTCTTATTCGTCTAAGGAAAGAGAGGATATTTCTTCTGTCATTGTCGCCACGGAACCTGTTAAAGCTGTGGAAGATAAGGAAGTGGTACAGGAGAAACAGGAGGACAGGGAGCAGGGGAGGTCGAGATAATGGCTATGGAGTTAAGGAAAGCTTACCGCCTTACCAAAGAACAGGATGAGGAATTAAAGAGGAAGGTGGGGGAGCTTGGAATGACGGAGTCCGAGTTTATAAGATTTCTTATCACACAGAAGCCGAAAGATTATCCGGAAATCAGGCAGATGCTTACTGGATTGATCGGGGAAGTCAACCGGATCGGTGTCAATATCAATGAGATTGTTCACAATAACAACTCCATGTTTTACAGTGATTCAGACAAGTCGAGGCTGTTTGCATACATGCTGAAACTAAATGAAAAGCTGAATAAGGTGGTGGATGACATTGGCGATCACTAAGATTCTGTATATGAAGGATTGTGGGAGCAATTATTCCGGTCGGCACTTAAAGCAGTCGATTGACTATATCACGGTTCCAGAAAAGACAGGTGGAGGCAGATTTGTATCCGCAGTAAATTGTCAGCCGGGATATGCCTATGAGCAGATGCGGGAAACCAAAAAACTGTTTTATAAAACAGATAAAAGACAGGGCTACCATATCATCATTTCCTTTGAGGAAGGGGAAGTGACAGCAGAGCTTGCTTTTCAGATTGTGGGAGAGTTCGTGGAGGAATATCTTGGAAAGGAATATGAAGCAGTCTATGCAATCCATGATAATACCGCACATATTCACGGGCATATCATTTTTAACAGTGTCAGTTTTCTGACGGGAAAGAAGTACCGTTATGAAAAAGGAGACTGGGCAAAGTATATCCAGCCCATTACGAACCGCCTTTGTGATAAATATGGGCTGTCAACTATTACGATTGAGGATGACAGAGCGGTGGAACATGATACTTATACAGAGTGGCGTGACAGAAAAGACGGCAAATTTGTCTGGTCAGATATGATAAAGAGGGACTTGGATGCCTGTGTGCTGCAGGCAGATGATTTTGGAGAGTTCCTAAAATTGCTTATGAATAAAGGATATGAGGTCAAACAGAATAAATATCTGGCTGTGAAACCGCCGGGGATGGGAAGATACCGAAGATGTAAATACTTTGGTACAGATTATACGGAAGAACGTCTGCGAGAGAGGATTCTTATAGAGGATATGGAGTATTACAGAGAACATCATGGTGGAGCAAAGATTATTAAAGTAAATGTTCCGTACCGGATAAGAAGGGCAAAACTTACCGGAATCCAGCGTAAGTATTTTGCAAGGCTGTACCGTATCGGCAGATTAAAGCAGCGTCCATACAGTCAGGCATGGAAATACCGTGACGAGATAAGAAAGATGCACAGGCTGCATGAGCAGTATATGTTCCTGTCCGACCATGAGATTCATTCTCTTGCCGATCTGGAAAGAGTATATGGGCAGATGAGTGAGAAAAAGAAGCTGCTTAGCTGTGAGAGAAGCAGATTTTATAAAGAGAGGGGAGGGTATAAGTCACTATGGGACAAGGCAGACCGTATCAAGCTGTTATCCCATGCAGAGTCTGCATTTCAGAACGGAGACAGTTTTTTTACGGATGAGCATGAAGAATATGAAAAGCTGAAAGCCGAAGTCAGTGCCGAGGGTTATTCTCTTACAGAACTTGAAAAGCTCCGGGAACATTACGGGGAGAAGGCAGTACAGATAAAGGAAGAATACGCCTTAATATCAAGAGATTACCGTATCGTGGACAGGATTATGAAAGAACAGTCAGAGAATACGGATGCGATAAAGCAGCGAAACAACAGAGACAGGGAACAGGTAAAGGAGCAGTCCAGATAGTGGCTGTTCTTATTATTTTAGACAAGGAGGCTTAGTAAATGGTTGATAAAAGATTATCAGACAGCGATATTAAATTGCTGTTGCAAGGTTTCAGATCAAAAGGAATTTCGGAGCCGGTCATTGAACTTGCAAAAAAAGATCTGGAGTATGGATTGCCAAAGGATATGGTGGATCTGTATATTGTTCCGGCAATCGGTGAGGTAAATGCAAAGGCAATGTCTGAGGCACTTCATTTGGGAGCTTCTTCCAAGCTGGTAAAGAAACTAAAAAAACTGAATGAGTATCAGATCAGACTGGCACTTGCAGAGTTAAAAGGTGGAATGTTGGAAGACAGTATCATTGGTGTCATTACAACAAACGCAACCGCCCATGATATGGAGAGGATGTTTACTCAAATCAAAAAAGATATGAGTGGTGCAAAGCCCAAAAAAGAAGGGGAGACAAAGCAGCCGGATGAAGCGGGAGAAAGTAACACTGGTGGAAAGCCGGCTGCGATAGATGCGGATGAGGTAGCAAGAGCAATAGAACCTATCTTTGAAAGATTTGCCCAGGGGATTGTGGAAGCGGTGAAACCAAACCGTGAATCCCTTGATGAAGTGGCAGGAATGATAAAGAACTGGGAAACACAGATGGCAGAGAGTAAGAACAGTGAAGCTGAGAATAGGTTAAATGAGGAGCTTGACCGTCTTGAAAAGCAGGTGGAGGAGTTAAAGAGTGATCTTGCCAGTTCTGCCGGCGTTATCAAGAGCAAGGAGGAAGAGATCAGCAGGTTAAGAGAGGAGATGTTGACGATGAAGGAGAATCAGACCGTAGAGGTGAAGGAGCCGGCAAGAGAGCAGAAGCCAAATCAGACATCGGAAAGTGAGGGAAATAACCATAAATCAGAGGAGAAACAGATTATACAGACTTCCGGAACAGCAGTTTTTGGAAACTGTCAGACAATGCTCAGGGCATCAGACGGAACCATGATTCCGGTGCATATTGAGAGAACGGAGGCGAAGAGACCAAAAGGGGTAGCTGCTATGGCCGCAAAACTATTCGGTGGAACTCCTTCGCAGAAGTCGCTCCTCAATATGCTGATTGAGGGCAGGCTGGACAAAGAACAGTTAAAGGAAATCAAGCGGGCAAAGGAGCATCATTTTTCGGATGATGAAATCAAGGATCTGATTGAGTGTGGACTTCCGGCAGAAGAAATGGCAGGAATCATTGATGTAGTCATGTCGGAC
>OFGA01002932.1_pt1 | contig 10187 bp, 7 predicted proteins | sample 1521471 | NCBI WGS metagenome assembly OFGA01 (sample SAMEA3504086, study PRJEB24116) | mouse gut metagenome | biome: mouse gut; feature: mouse-associated habitat; material: faeces | place: Denmark | collected 2011
AGAAAGTGCGTGCATGATAAAAGCGAGGTCGACCTTGGATTTCGGCGCCAGCACCCCAGCGGGAGAAAAGCGGGGGCGTTGTTAAGAATAAGGTCGTCGTCTCCCGCCCATTTGATGGAGTACGGCGGATTGGAAACGATCAGCTCAAAAGGCTCATCATCCCAATGCTGGGGCGCGGTCAGGGTATCTTCACAGGCGATGTCAAAATTTATCAAAACCCGCATCGTGGAGGAACATGTTGATATAGCAGCGGGATCGTAGACCTTATTGATCTCCGTTTTGCCCACCGTTCCAAGGCGGGTCAGCAGCTCAGACACATCGACGAGCGTAAAGAACTCGCCGCCGGATTTCCCCGCGTTGGAAGCATACATAGTCTAAGGTATTCATAGGCGTCTCCAGAGGCGCCGATATCGCGGTCCTTTACTTCGCCCAAGTTCATTTCCGCCACGTTGTTTAGCAGTTTGACCAGTTTTTCGTTCCGCTTGGCAACGATGGCTCCAAGTTTATTGCTGTTCACATCGTAGTCGTCAAACAGGCCTGCAAAGCTGCTCTCGGATTGGCTGCCCTTGGCGGATTCCTCAGTATGGTGAAAAACTTTTTCTAATGTCTCATTCATATCTTCGTCCTGTGGAGCGCTCTTCCTGACGTTACAGAACAGCTCGCTGGGCAGAACGAAAAAGCCTTTCTCATTTACCAGTCCGGCCCACGCTTCTTCCGCCTTATTGTCGGGCATATCTGAATACCGGAAACCCGCATTCCCGGCATCCCACTCGCCGCAGTTGATGTAGCTCTCCAAATTTTCAGATATGTAGCGATAAAACATCGTGTCAAGGACATAATCTTTAAAATCCCAGCCATCCACCGCGCCGTGCAGTTTATCCGCAATTGCCCAGACCGCCCAGTGAAGCTCCTCACACTCCTGCTCTTTTTTCATTTCTGGAACCTGACGATTCCTCCGTTCGTGTGATTTTGTTATATTTCACTATAATCATACATTACTTTTGCGGTTTTAGCAATGCAAACTTTGTCAGCTCAGGCCCACGCAGTCTGCCGATAAATGAACAGAGCCTCCAAATTCTCCTTAAGGAAAGTCTCGTCGTGGAGGCTGCTGTCCTAACACTTCCTGCCATTGGTACAAAGAAACGTGATATATTTTCGAGTATCTATCCAGATGCGTTGCCTCCACCACTTCGAAGCCGGAAACTCACGCTGGGCCAGCTCCAACCCGATGGCGTTGGTTTCCTGCGGCGTGAAGTTATCTGGCGTGGCGAAGGATTGCGCAAAATGATAAAATGCTTATTTTCACAAAATTTTTGTTGTGTTGCTATGATACTATTGCTGAGCCTTGGGAGGATCACAACACAGCAGTACCTCTATTTTTCTTTTTGCACATTTTTCTTCAAAAATGAAACGGCAGCGGAGAAAAATATTTTGCCACAGAAAAAATCATCCACCAGAGCTGGTCTGGTGGGTAGTTGTACTGGAAAATTCGAGGGATGTATGATGATCTGAACTTCCTTGTCTAGGCGGAGCCATTTTTGAAACCGTATAATCACGAGTAGTTCTTCAATCTGCCCAAGGCTAATAGTTACCAAGTATACTCAGTTTGGATTGACTGCGGAAGGTGGTGTCATATTCCGGCTTGGCCTTGAGGCAAAGTTTTGTTAATCATTTACCAGTAGACTTTATACATTGCTCTGGAAATGTGATATCTTGTATATTTTTGACAGAAAAGGCAACCAGGGAAATGCTTCCATAACAGATACACAACGCCGTGCCCACCAGCAGAACGGCTGGGGCGTGATGCAAGTGTATGGGTTCGATGTGGCCACCACTAGACGGAAAAAATGTCTTGGTTTTAGACTTGGACCCGCAGAGCTCGCTAAGTGAAATTCTGGTCAAGAACAACTCAATAAATGGCAGTCAATCCAACGAACTAGATAAATTGGATGAGAAGAAGACACTGAATTATGTCTATCTTCTCCAGACAGTTCCCTGATGAAGCATTTTTTTGGTCCCCAGCCAAAGCTGATTGGCATCTTCTGCACCTTTATCCGCGGACAAGTGAACTACTCGGCGGAGCTAAGCACCTTGAAGAGTTACGTTGACCGCAAGTGTGAAGACAATATTTATATTTTTAAAGAAGAAATCAATAATTATATTGATATTGCACGAAGCACCCAGGTTGGCGAGTCCTCTCTGGCCCGAAATGATTACCAGGTGTTGTCTAAGCAAGTCCTGATGCGTATCCTAGACAGTGTCGTCAATAAATAAGGAGCCAAATAGCAATACAACGGATTTGGACAGCGGCGACGAAGGAAGCGGCGTTTTTCGTGTAGCGCGTAGCAATCCCTCTCCATCGTTTTAAGACCAGGAAGCAGTTTTCTACCAAATGACGCAGTTTATAGAGATATCCGTCATATTCCCGCAGATGTTTTCGGTTCTTTCTTGGCGGAATGACCGGCGTCATGCCCTCGCCAACAGCCTTGAGGATGATTGCGTCTGTATCATAGCCCCGATCCGCCAGAAGGTACTCTGCCCGGAATCCATCAATCAGCTGCGCTGCAATTGTGCAATCCGCTGTGGTACCAGAAGTGATAAAGAATCGCACCGGCATACCATGCGCATCCACGGCCAAATGTATCTTGGTGTTGAGCCCCCTTTTGTGCGGCTCATCGCCTGATTTCCACCCCGGGCGCCAGCGGCGTCGGGATGTACTTTGACATGGCTGGCGTCGATCATCAGCCATTCAAAGTCTGTGTCATCCACCAGGGCTTCCAGAATCTTTTCCCAGATTCCTTTGTCACGCCACCGGCAGAATCGACGGTGTACATTCTTCCAGTTTCCAAACGTTTCCGGAAGATCCCGCCAAGGTGCTCCGGTACGCAGAATCCAGAATACACCGTTGATAAACTGCCGGGTATCTCGGGCATTCCCTCCGCGTGTCCCCTTTTCGCCAATCGTGTATGGTCTGATCTTCTCCCATGCTTTGTCGCTGATATCGTGTCGATGCTGTTCTCTCGCCATTTTTCTGCCCTCCTTTTCCTTTGAGGACTATTATATCACTTTTTTATTGACGACACCATCTAGAAATGGAGAAGAAGGATCGAGCGGGAATACTGTTTCTTCTGAACAATAAAGGAGGCTGCCATGTGTATAACAAAAACTCAAATCATGGAGCTAAAAACGGTTATTGACCAGTTAAATGCTATCGACAATGTGGATGGGAGAATGGAGTATCTAAAAAGCCAGGTGGAGGATGCGGACTTTTTCCTGGAGGTGCTGAAAAAGGTCAACAGAAACAATCTACGAATCAAAAACAGCCGTGGAGTGCCTGATGCGAAAAAAACGAACTCCCTGGAAAGGTTCTCAACCTATTTCATCCATGCGCATTAAATGCCCCTATACTAGGTTTTTAAAGCAACATCGTTTTATCGTGTGTCAAAGGGTTTCGACTGGTCCTATCGTGATAAGGGTCAAAAAAGGGTCAACATACGTGAGAACTGGGTGATATTCAGATAGAATATTACCCGGTTTTTTCGCTTTACATTGGTTCGCAGTTACAACATTTTCCCAACATAATTATACAACCTATTTGTGAGGCTTATCAAAAAACTGGAACTATCGAAATGAGTCTCAATTTGAGACGCATTTCGACAAAACGCACCATCGGCCAGCGTTTTTATAAAGCAAAGCTATCAAGTGAAGAAACCATCCGTTTCAAAAATATGATCAAGTTCGTCTGTGTTTATCGCTTTTAAAACCTTCTTCCTTACTGCGCCACGAGAAAGATCCAGCCGTATAAACCGAGATTTCCCTGCCACACTCTTTTGACGAATCAATTGAACTCGGCCAATTCTTGGCTCGGCCTCCGCGTATTTGGCTAGTCCCTTCGCCTTTCCCAAGTTGTCCTTATAGCTGTCGCTGTGCGGTTCCAAAATATCAATTATATACTCCAATTGCGCATCGTATCGAATGAAAAGGAAATCAGGATACATGGACTTTGTCTCTCCGTCAATCTCATAGGGAATACACAGAGCCCATTTTGCTTTTGAGGTATTGCGGAGCCAGCAGGCAAAATCGGGCTGCTTTGATTCTTCTTTAACCAGCCCGCTTTCCCAGCCGTTTAGCTTGATTTTTGCGATACCCGTAGTATCATCGGCAAAAAGATGATTCATATATTCCTGTCCATCCTCGTCGGGCCTCACATAGATATTTTCTGGCAGGCTAAAATTGTGTTCGCTTACAGCGTCGCCGTCAGCGATAATATCGCTGTATTGTTTTTTCCACTGTTCGGATTTTCCCACAATATACTTGCGATATTGGTCGTTTAGGCGATGAAATTCTTTTTCCGAGTATTTGCTCAGCCTTTCCATACAGTCTTCATCCGCTGCAAATAGAATACAGTCAATTTTGAAAGCGGACGGGTCATTTTCGTCATAAAATTTCTGTCCATAAATATTAGGGAATCCATATCCGCCAAGTTTTGCGTCTGCAATGCGCAGTTGCCGGTCCAAATCCGTCTCAGACGTGGAGAAAATGTCGTAAGTCTTCCCGCTATCAAGAAATTCTCCGAAGGGATCAAAAATTTGTGAAGTCAATTTTAAGGATAATACCTGTGCCGACAATTCTTCATAACGGCCCATCCTGTGTAAATCGTCAATGTAGGACCGAATCATATCTGTAACATCATTCCGCATTTCTTTTGCCGCGCCGGGGAATATGCTGGACTGCGTTAGAAGGGAGACAAGGCTTAACAGAGACTTCAAGTAGCTGTTTATTTTCACTGAACGGACCATATAAGTTAACAGGCCCATGTTATTGATAAATTTAGTAATTTTTACCCTGTCAATTTCTATACCTGGCATCACAATTTGCTCTGCCTGGATATCAGGAACTGTCTGCTCTGTCTGGGTTGGCTTTTGCGGAACAGGATAGAGCGGCGTAGGATTCTGCCGAGGCTCCAACTGTTTCAATCCGTCTCCTACGACCTGTCCAGTAGGTGGTATCCCGCCATTTTCAAGTGACGGCATTATATCAAATCCCGTCAACTCAACTTGGCCAGGAACAGGGGTATCGTTTTTCCTTCGGGGTGGATATATGGACCAGGAGGCAAAGGACGGGCGCTCAATTAAATCCTCGTCAATTACCGTGGGAATCGTCCCGCCTTCGGCGTTTTGCAGCTCGTCGATTACCGCTTGGACGGAAGTCTTATTGAAGTATGGCAGGAACAACCGAACGTCGTTCAAGTAATCATCCACTTGGATATGGGATTGCATCGGTGTCCGTATCATCCGCCCCAAAAGCTGTGCAATATAGGTGGCGTCCTCCGCATGGCGGAAAGACATCATGGTTTCCGCTCTAGGGCAGTCCCAGCCTGTGGACAGGTTTTCCTTGAACAGCACGACTTGAATGCGTTTATCCGACGCAATGTCGGACGGCTCTACATAGTGTACCGGCAGGCCGCTGAGGTGCAAGGTAGGGGTAGAACCAAAGGTGTGGACGATTTCATATTCGTGGAATGCCCGTCCCAGGCGTTCTTCGATTTTTGCGATTACATCCTCCAAATTGGTGGTGGAAGTGTCTTTTCCGCTTCCGGCCAATACTTGCACGACAAAGACAGGATTTACCTGCGCATAATGCTGCTCATAACAATACTGATTCCAATGGGCGCATTTGGCGATCCATTCGTCCGTGGCCGCCTGCAAAATTGCCATATCATCATGCTTTTCCGGGTTTTCTGGGTGAGTGATAATGATACGGTCCTTTAAAAGACCTGATCCTCGGACTTCGTTGGGTGAGATCACATGTTTGTTTAACGTAGAGGTCGTGTTCCCCACAAGCTGATGGAACCGATCAGCGGTGGCGCTGACCCCAATCACCACTGGCATCGGGGACAATCCCAGGTTTCGGCTGCCCTTCAAAAACCGCTGCATGATGGAAGTCGCTTTTCCTGCCTCTGTGCCCTGCATTCCTCGATGGGCCTCGTCAATGATAAAATACAGGCGGTCGGATTTCTTCTTTGCTGTATTCTCCAGTGTTTCCCATATGGTATACTGCCGCCTGTCTCCGTGTTTACTCAAATTTCCGGCTTTCCCAAGCTTTTGCGTGTTCAGAAAGTAGATTTGTCCATCCTCCAGCATTTCCATATCAAAGGAGGTGTCCTCAATGGTAACGCATTGGCCGAACTGTAGCTTGCTACTGCGAAGCTGGAACTTCTCTTTCGATTGTGCATTCAGCGATGGAGAATCCGAAAGCCAGACAAAAATGGCTTCCGGCTGTTCCACAAACTGGTCGCTGCCGAAATACACTTCTTCCACGAAGGCGGCCATGATGATGGTCTTGCCTGCTCCGGTGGGGGCCTGAAGGGAAATGACTTGCGGAATTTGGGCATCCCGATAATTCCGCAGGGCCATTGCCGTCAGTTTTCGCAGTTCGGCTACCGCCCGTCTTTGAAATGGAAACAGTGTGTCCTTCATCGTTTGTCCCTCCTCGCGTTGATTCGGAAATTGTCGAGATAATCCCGGTAGAGCTGGAACGTCCTAGGGGCTTTCAAACGCTCTGCCATCATTTCAAAGCCTGCTTCATGGTCCGTAACAATATAGACCGTTTCAATTTCGGGTTTGACGTTTACCAGCGCCGCAAATTCATCAAAACCGGATTCCTCCACCAGTATGGCAAAACCGTTTTGTGGCAGCACCAGCATAGACGGGGCAGCGCCGCCTTTCAGCTCCGGGCATGGACCGATGGCCCCGGCTTTCATCCACAAGGCGGGCAGCATCTTTTGGAATTGCTGGCCTAGCGCAACAGAGGTCTTATCCAGGAAGCCCAGCTTAAAATACGCGGCGTTGGCTTGGAAACCGTCCGCCATAGGCAGATCGCTCCCCAGGTAATTCCCCTTGAGAGGCTGGCCGTTTACGTCATGGCCCTCAATGCTGCACACGGTCCGGGGCCAAGTGACATAGCGGGCAATACCCAGCTTTTCCCATTCCTCGTCACCGGGCTGGAAGCCTTGGGCAGCAAGGACTTTTGCCTCGTCTGCGGATACTTCGTTGTTTGTCACCAAGATACAGCGGCGGTGTCCGCCATATTCCGCATTCAGCAAATTGACGGCGTGGAGCGTTGTGCCGGAGCCGGCAAAAAAGTCAACAATCAGGGCATTTGGCTTGTTAGCTGTAAAAAAGTAAAGACAATCTTTTACGGCATATAAAGATTTTGGAAATGTAAACCTTTTGTTTAAAAATATATTCCCTAGTAAGCGTGAGCCATATTGAGTAGAATCATGACTTGATATTTTCCATATGTCGCCGGGAATAGCCATCACCTGCTCCGCATCAATATCGTCTACAATGATTTCATTGTTTATACCATGGCCTGCGATCTCAAATTCACCGTTTAGAATTTTAGAGTATTCTCCATCCTTCAATATATAAATGGTAAATCCCCTTTTTTTATTGCCTCCAACTTTTACGCGCCCGGCGGCTAAGCCTTTTTCAAGCGATCTTGTTGTCCATTGCCATCGACCCTCTGTGCCATCATTACGGATTGGAAGCAAACAAAACAAATCGTCTATTTTGGGCGCTTCTGATACACCATCAGGAAGTGGCGAACCAATTTCTACAATTCTACCGTCATCAGGATTTATATATATAGGATAAAAACCACCTGGGGAGTCTTTTCTTGTCGCTCCAGTTCCTGAACGTTTTAACAGATCCCACCGAATATTTCCAGTATGAGTGCGGCCCTTGCTAGATACCCATTCCCTATCTAACTTAACTCTGGCCGGAGATGCGTTGCCAAATAGGATAAAGAAAATATATTCTCCACTACGTCCAAACCCACCTACACGAGACACAACCGCCGGGTTAATCATGGTACTAACGATTTGTATTCTTGCGTTAGAAAACATTTCCTCCAGCAAACAGCCCAAATGCAGATATTCTTTTTCATCAATGGTAATAATCAGCACCGAGTTTTCTAGGTTCAGAAGCCGCTTGGCGATTTTCAGCCGTTTCTCCATCATGGACAGCCATTTGCTGTGGCGGTAAATATCGCTTCCATCTACATAGTCGTTATTATATTTCCAGTCCTTTGCCCCCGTATTATAGGGTGGATCAATATAGATGCAGTCCACCTTCCCGGCGTAGAGGTATTCCAAAAGCTGTAAAGCGTGGTAGTTATCGGCCTCAATGAGCGTATGCCAGAGATCGCTCTCCGGCGCATTGCATACCGTGTCTATCCGGCTGAGATAGGGATAAATCGGCTCACCAAACCTTGCCGTAGACACCAGCTCGTCGACCGGAATATCCACGTTCTCCCCGCCATCCCTTTTTTCCGGCTGGCAGATCGCCACACCGTCTTTGATTTTAAGTACCTTCCAGCAAACGCCGGCGTCGCCGTACTTTCGGGAAACCCGGCTTCCCTTTTTTACAGGGACCTCGTACAGTGGCGTATACTCCGGCTGGTGGTCTTCAAATACCAGGCCAAATTTCTTTTGCTTGAGCAGCTTGTCCGCTGCCTCCCGAAGTTCCTCCCGGAGCTTCTCCAGTACATTTGCCTGCTGTATTTTATGAATGGCTTCCGCCTGGCCTTCTGCCTCTCTGATCCGCTTCTGCTTTTCCGCTTCCGCCTTCAGGATTGCAGCCTCTTTGGATGCTTCTGCTTCCAGGATCACAGATTCCTTCTCACCTTCCGCTACAAGGATCGTAGACTTCTTCTCCCCTTCTGCCCGGAGGATGGCCTCGCGTCTCTCTCGCTCCGCCTTCATCTGCTTCTCCATCGCATCCTGAATCGCTGCCGGCGGAATGATATTTTTAAGCTCTACACGATTGACCTTTATGCCCCATGGATCCGTAGCCACGTCCAGAGAAGCCCGCATCTTCGTATTAATCGTCTCCCTGGAGGTCAGTGTCTGATCCAGCTCCAAATCGCCAATGATATTACGGAGCGTAGTCGCCGTCAGATTCTCAATGGCCATAATCGGATTCGCAACGCCGTAGCAAAACATCTTCGGATCCGTAATCTGGTAAAATACAACCGTATCAATCCGCATGGTAACGTTATCCTTCGTAATCACCGGCTGAGGCGCAAAATCCACCACCTGTTCCTTCAAGTCTACTCTTCTTGCCACCCGGTCTACAATCGGCAGTTTCACATGCAGCCCGGTTCCCCAAGTCGCCTGGTATGCGCCTAACCGCTCAATAACTAACGCCTGCGCCTGTCTGACAATCCGGATACAAGATATCACCATTCCGATTAGAATCAATAACACAATTAACGCCAAAATAGAAAATGTCGCTCTTAACATACTCCCTTAAACCTCCTTTGCCTTTACAATTAATTTTACACCCTGGATCCCTTCAATTGAAACAACGCTGTCTTTCGGAATAAACCCGTTCGGCTCGTCCGTCTTTGCCGACCATTCCTGACCGTTCACCTCCACGAGTCCCGCCGCATGAAGGGTATCCACATCTTTTAACACCACCGCCTGCTGGCCGATCAGGCTCTCCGCATTGGTCTTCTGCCGCTCTGTATTAAAAAACTTCACTGCAACCGGTCTTGTCAAAATCAACAGCGCTACCGACACTACAAGAAATACTCCGATCTGCACCGGAAGCCCAAATCCGATAAACGCCATCAAAAGCGCCATCAGCGCCCCTCCGGCAAACCAGATCGTCGTAAGGCCCATCGTAATAATTTCTATCACAAGCAGTACAATAAATATGATCAGCCATGCCATCGTATACATATGCCTTCCTCCATTCGGTTTCTTTTCATTATAGATTTTCCCCGCACAAATGTCAATGCCTGCGCTGACGGCCCGCCTCAAACATCAGCAGTGCGGCGGCAACGGCGGCGTTTAACGACTCAACCTGTCCGCGCATCGGAATCCGGATATACCGTTCCGCAAGCTCCGCCACTTCCCGGCGCAGCCCATTTCCTTCATTTCCAATAAAAAACGCCGTTGGTCTGCGGTAATCCGGCTCATCGTAGCAGATCGTTCCATCCAGGTGGGCAGCATAGGTACCGACTCCCCGCTCTTTCATTTTCCTGACCGCCTCCGGCAAATCCTCCGCATAGTAAAAAGGAACCCGAAACACCGATCCCATCGTAGAACGGATTACCTTCGGATTATACACGTCCACCGTGCGGCTGCTCATAAGGATGCCGTCCACCCCCACGGCCTC
>OFGA01002936.1_pt1 | contig 10181 bp, 15 predicted proteins | sample 1521471 | NCBI WGS metagenome assembly OFGA01 (sample SAMEA3504086, study PRJEB24116) | mouse gut metagenome | biome: mouse gut; feature: mouse-associated habitat; material: faeces | place: Denmark | collected 2011
TTCAGTTGTCAATCTTCGGCTGGAATCTCATTCATTGAGATTCCGAGAAGTTATTTAAGTTCCTTTCTAGCTCCCCCACCTTCACCCGGGTCGCATTAGACCTCCTAAGCTCCTCTATAACCTCATCAAACAACGTCTCCATCCCTTCCGCCTCGTCGATATACGCATCCACCTCAGCCTGAGAAGGACGCTTCTCCTCCGCATAAGTCCCCAGATACAGGAATTCCGCCAGTGCAACCGGATCACCCGTCAACAGATTCGGCACCTGAGTCTCCACCCCAAGACCATATTTCACACTCGTATTCCCCTGCACATAATACTTTTTATCCAACTCCCTTACAAATCCAACACCAAACTTCACCCGGTATTCCTTATCCTTGATTTTCAAGATCATTCCCCGATTCCTCCTGCATTCTCCGTTTTCTTCGTATCCGCAAATACATAATCCGCAATCTCCTGCTGCTCCACCGTAACCGTCACATCTCCGCGCTTCCCACTTCCGTTGATCCCAAACGTCAGAGAACACTCCACATAATCCTCCGCCGAAGAAGTCTTCTCAAACTCCGTCAGATACCCCTGGAAATACATTCCCTTAAACTTATTCTCACCCGAATCCGCCGGTTCTGACAGATTCGCCTCCCAGACCTCGATCAGATCATCATGATCCATCGCATCCTCCAGCTTATCGATCATCCTGTCCCCCTTGGCAAGAATACTCGTAGCCGTGATCTCAACCTCCGCCGTTCCCGGAGTCCGGATCGAACCGTCTTTCGTGGCAGTTGAATCCGCATCCTTACTTTTGGAACGCCCGTTCTCCGTCGTAAATGCAAGAATCGTTCCGTCGGCCGTTGCCGCATCCTTCTGGATCCGGTACAGATACACCATCTTCTTCCCCTGTACTGCTTCCGCAAATAACTGTAACTGATACATCATTAACCCTCTCTTTCTTTTAACAGAACCGAAACTCCACTTCCAGAAACCCGTGGAGAAGCGGCTGTTTCGTCGTCGTGTCCGCCAGGATCCTCTGGTCGATGTTCACCACCATCCAGGAAAAACCCGGCGTATGCTCCAATCTCCGGCAGATCCGCTTCAGATCCGCCAGCATGGCAGAGACCCTGCCCCGCCTCCTCACCGTACCGTCCCACACATGGATGGTCTGGTACACCGTTCCAAACACAGCATTCTTATTGGAACGGTCCGTCTGCCTGCAATCCGCCAGATACACAAAAGGATACGGCGCACCCTCCGGCGGAAGTCCGCCGTCATACACGTCATATCCCCGTTTCCTGATCTCTGATAACAGGCAGGTAAACAACTCCTGCTGCGGATCCATCCGCCATCACCTCACTTCGCAAGCCGGTCCATATCCCGCTTAAACTGCTCCCTCTGTTCATGAAAAGCCGGTTTCATGTACGGCTGCGCCTCCATGAACCTAGTCCCCCATTCCACATAAGGTGCATACTCCGCCCCGGCCTTAGACTCGGCAGTCAGTCCCCCGTCAGAGATATCAAGGCCAATACTCCGTTTCAAAGTTCCCGTATCCACCGGGGCATTCCTCTGCGCCTTCACCTGCAGTCCAGCCCCGTTCTTTTTAACAATCTGCCTGACCGCACCCATATCAGCCTTCTTCTTAAGAACAACCTTAAGTTCCTTCACACCATTAAACTTTACCGACACCCTTGCACCTCACTGACAATAAGCACCTGCTTGACCCTAAGCCTCCTGGAGAGATCCACCCGGTAGACCCTCTCCCCAATACGGATCCGGTCAAATACCTTGTCATAATACGTCTGCAGCCGGATCTCCTTACATCCCTGCCGGATCTCCCCGTAGACCAGGTTCAGGGTATCCGTTCCCACATCCGTCACATTCCCATAGCGCATATCCTCACTGACACCGTCCGGTCCGTAGTCACCGGAAGACTCCTCATACTCCCCTGGCTGTATCCTCTGAAAATATACCGGCACATCAAACCTCATAGAAACCGAAACCCTCCCCTCCTAGAATTCTGATTTCTGGCATCCAGCCACGCATTGATCTCATCCATAAACCCGGCAAAATCACTGCCGCTAAAATGCAGGTTCTCCCCTTCCACCACATTGATCGTCATACCCTCCGATCCAATACGGTTGAAGCGAATCACCGCAGCTTCCGTAATAATATGCTCCATCTCGGCAGGCGGGTCCAATCCGCCAAGCAAGACCTTAAGCCTTGCCCTGGCGGATTGGAGGATCCACAAAAGCTTATCATCCTGGGAAGCATCCTCCGGATCCATCCCAAGCAGCAGCTTCAAATCCTTCAGCATTCCATCCTGCTCTCCGACCATCTTACACATAGACCGTCTCCTACTCCTTCACCGTCACATCCGCCTTACCCGCATTCACCACACGATAAGAAGCGTCACACTCAGCAACCACGATCTCACTTCCCGCACCCGGCGTGATATCCGCTGCGCCATCCCAGGTCTTCCACCCCTTCACATTCTGCCCCTTTACCGGCACATCCATTTCATCCCCTACTTTATACTTGTAGGAATTCCCGCTCGTAAGCGCCGGAGTAACCGCAACCTTGGTATCCCCTGCCTTCGTTCCCGCAGCACTCGTTACCGTCAGCTTTCCTAACCCACCGGAAGTCAGCTTCGCAAAAGCCTCGTCCTTCACGATCATAAAGCCCACATCCATCGTAACCCGAAGCGCTACTAATTCCTGCTCATACAGGTTCACCGGAGTACCATCCTCATTGGTAAGCGTAGACAACTGCGCCTCCTCCGAGATCTTATAAGACATCCCATAAGGGATCCCATAGTACATATAGTCAAAATCCCCCGCGTAGATAGTCCCCTTATCCAACGCCTTCAGATCCGCCACAGGCTGACCGTCCAAAGTATTGGCAGACCTGTCATACAGGCTCTCCACGATCACACCGTTCTCAATCCTGTGCGTATTCCTCAGCGTGCTCCGGTTCTTCTTCGTAGAAATAAACGCATTCACGTCATAATCATCATCCGTCAGCAGATCCTCCAGCTCCAGAATCCTATCATAATTCAAAACCCCATCAATCACATTCCCCGAAGCCTTGACCGACTTTTCAACCGCATGAAGGAACGGATTCTCCACATCAAGGATCGCCGCCGCATCAAACTTCTTATAGAACGCCTCCGCAATCTTCGGCTTCATCACCTCAAAGAAATCCGACATCTTATAATGCAGAAACTCCCTGGAACACGGAATAATGACACCCAGCTTCTTCGCCACCATCTTCACCTGAAGCCACTGGGCCTTAGAAGTCTTGATCTTCTCCCCCTCACCTACCCAGTAAGCGCCCGGCCCCTTCGCAAAATACTCAAACTTCTTCTCCTTCGAATCCATCTCCTCATACTTCGCAAGCTGCATCACCTTGCTGTTCTTCATGACCTCCTTCAAGATCATGTTCTGATACTTCTCCGGGATAGTCCCGTCCTTATGCTCAAACACAGTCACCTTGTCCGGGTTCCAGGTCTGGGCAAACAACTGCAACTTCCAACCTAATTTCCTGTTCTTATTCATCTTCTACACCCTCCTAATTCTTAATAATCCTGTTTTCATTAGCCATCTTTCTAATAGAAGACAACCCTCTTCTGCTATCCATCACATGGCCGCCTTCCTGCGGGGTAGACTGTCTGGCTTTCGCCTTCACCGCCTCCGAGATCTTAGCGTCCCACGCTTTCTTGATATCCACAATTGCATCCTTGATCTTCTTCGCATCCGCAATAGTCACAAGGGACTCCGCAAACACAAGAGGCAGCGTCTGCTCCTGCAATTCCTTCCTGACCTCAACCAGAAGCTTCTCCCGTTCAAAAGCCGCCTTCTCCGCCTCAAACGCCCTTCGCTCCTTCTGCTGCAGGTATTTCTCTCGCTCCTCTTTGGTCATCTTCGCCAGCTTCTCCGCCTCAGACACCTTATCATCCGCCGCGGCCTCCCATGCTTCCCGCTCGCGCTCCACCGCTGCATCCACAGCCGCCTGCACACGCTTATCAAACTCTGTCTGGTTTCCTTCCTGGCCAAGGAAGTCATCAAACGATACCGCCCCTCCTTCTCCGCCATTTCCAGAACCGCCGCCGCCATCGTCGTCATCGTCGTCATCGTCGTCATCATCACCGCCAGAGCCGTCTCCATCAGCGCCACCGCCGTCTCCATCTTCAGCAAACAACTGCAGACCGCTATACGGAATGCCGCATCTCTTCTGCGCTCTCGACATCAGTATCCTCATTTTCCTACTGCACATCTCTGTTACCTCACTTTCTTTCATACTATCCGGACATGATCCGGGAATTCATCAGCAATCATACAGACACCAATGAAAAAGGAATCCACCAGAGTCTTTGAACTCTCCGACAGATTCCCGCATTGTATATCAGCCCTTCCGGGCGATATCTCGTATTTAATTGTATCCTCCGTCAGACTCTCAATGGATCTGATAAGAGTCTGGCACAGTGCCGTCACACCGGCACACACCACATCCCGTCCTGGTTCATCATACCCAGAATGACCGGTTACGGTGATCCTGTCCTTACGGACACTCACTTCAATCAAACTGCATCACCCCTTTCAAAGGTATTTGGATTCTCCTTAAGAAGCATATAAAATGCATTTCCAAGCTTCTCAACCTGCTTTTCTTTCAGATCTATTCCGTACATTTCATCCAGCCCATGAACTATTTCATGAATCAGGGTCGCTTTCTTCTGATCCTCAGAGCAACTGGAATTCAGAAGAATTTTTTCGTCAAAATAGCAAATCTGGCCATACAGATCATCTGCTCCATCGTGCAGTCCTTCCCGCTGTTCTATCTGATATTCCTTGAACAAAATCTTTATTCTTTCAGGTATAACCATAATCCCTCCTAAAAATGGGCATAATAAAACCACCGGCCATAATGACTGGTGGCTTTTCATACTGCATTCCTTGTAAATCTAATCCCATCACACATCGTAAACAAATACTCCATTGCTTCTGATTCCGTAAGGTATGCGTTCTCTTCTTCTGAAAAGTTTTCTGTCTCCTTCTCAATCTCCTTTTCGAATTCCATCCACTCCTTCTCGCTACCTTTAAAATCATAAATTTTCCTTACCAATTCTTCTACCTGCATATTTCCACCGCAAATGCATTTTGTACCTCCATACGAAAATCGATTCCATCTTTGTTATGAGATTTTTTCATCCACTTCTTCCTGCGTCACGGTTATGATGCGATCTTCGATTCCTTTTTTATCAAGTTCAAATACACTCGCTTCTCCATGCCCCAGAATATCTACGGCCCAACCTGTTCTGCCATCTTTCAATTTGTATTTTTCATAAAGCTCAATCTTCATCACTGCGCCTCCTTATCGGTCAATATGAACCGTAGTCAATCGCATTTCCCCATTATTCTTATCATCTATCCATCCTGTTAAAACTTTTGCAGCCTTCCCATTTGGCCCTACAAGGTTCATAACAACCTCATAAGTCATTCCCCAGCCACGATCTCCCTTTTCAACAGCTTCGTAATCGGGCAGCCTTTCATTTATCTGTTTAATCAACTCATCTGCATTATCCGAAGTATAGCCAAGCGCTCTTTCAAAAGCTCTCGCTTTATCAGGATCCTTATCAGGATTCAGGGCATATTGTGTAAATTTTGCTTTTGGGATAACAACTTCGTTATATCTTGGTAATCTAATTATATCAGAATCAGTATTCTTTTCAAGAGATTCACTTTGTTTTCTCAACCTTTCCCGTTTTTCCGAATGTGCCTTTTCATCCAGCCACTTTTCAAACTCAGCCCTATCCATATACGCCGCCGTACTGCACCGACAGTTCGGATGCATCGGCGGCGCATTCTTCCTAGGCATCATATCCTTTGTCTTAAAATGCTTCCCATCGATCGCCTTACAGATCTTACAGGCAGTCTCCAGCGCAATAAACTCATACCTGTCATATCCATTCCGTTCAAACGACCTCTTCTGGGCTTCCGTCTGGACCCTTGCAAGCTCCGTCTGCATCAGCCGCTCCGCGTCAGACCTCCGTACTCCAAACAGCTTCACGAGATGCCTGGCCAACACCCTGGGATGCTTCCCCTGAATCAATCCTACCTGCAGAAGCTTAGACAATTCCGCCTTCATCATATCTTGGTACATCCAGATTCGGTCAGAAAAACTAGCATTGTGAAAAGACGCATTCACGATCACATGCGCCGCCTTCTCACGATCCCCCACCGTATCCCCCAGGATCCCCGCCTGCCTCTCAAACTCATCCAGCGTCCTCTTCGTCAATACCCGGTCGAAATACTTCTGCAACTCATTAAACCCGTCAACCAGTTCCAACCCGATGTTCGCTTTCAGCATCTCCAGACGGTTGATCTTCATCGTAGCATTATAAAGGCGCATCTCCTCATTCGCCACATCAGAAAAATCCTTTTCCTTCACATACTTGGCAGCCTTGCGCCCATACTCTTCAATATCCAGCTTGGAAACACGCTTCCTGGCCTCCGACAGCGTGATCCCTTCCTTCTTCGCATACTTCACATAGAATCCATTGATCTCCCTCTGGATCTGGTCCATCATATAATCATAGATCTCCCCGATACACTTTCGGTATTCCGTCTCCTCGGTAATATTATGCTTCAGCTGCTCCCGCTCCCTGTGCTTCCAATATTCCCTGCTGTCCATTCACATCAGCTCCATCCCTTTTCTTTATCAAGCCAAATGCACGACGCATAACAGCATCATCATCCAAACTCTCCTGCTCCTCCTTCACCCTGTCAATCTCCGTCTGCGCATCCTCCACAAAAGAAGCCAGTTCCAATAACGTTTCCTGGCTGAACTGCGCACCGGCATCCGCCAGCGCCTTCAACTCCTCCAGAACAGCCTTCGGCAGATTCGGCGTAAATGAGATCGTAAAGTCCCCCAGATCCACATTATCCGCTTCATTGACATAATTCTTGATATTCAGAAGAAGACGATACCTTCGCATCAATCCCTTCTTAAATCCTCTCTGACTGGTTTTAGCCAATTGCTGAAATCCAAACAGCTTATACTTCATGGCCTCCCCGGACTGCGTACCGCCAAAAGCCTCATCCGTCAGATCCGGCACAAACGAGATCTTGTGGATATCCTTCTGCAGCCTCTCTTTATACGCCTCCGTTCCAGCCACGTCATACTGCTTATACACATACTTCGCATCCGTCTGAGTCTTACTGCCGTCCGGGTTAATCCCATTCTCCAAAAGAAGCAGGTTCGCCTTCTTCATCTCGATCACATCCCTGACCGAATACCTCCCCATATCCAGATCACCGGATATCACAAGCGTCGCCTCATTAAAATCCGTCATATAATTCGCCGTGTCCGACTGGGCAGCATCATACAGATCGATCAAAGACGCCACATCCTCATATCCCCCCTGCCGGTATCTGTCCGGAGAATACTCCGTAACCGGAACTTCTCCCCAGTAATGCGGTTCCCGTCCCTCTTCTTCCTATACCATCACACTCAAAGAACACGGTCTGTAAGTAATGATATCTGCATCAGTATAAACGATCACCCTTGTCCGCTCCTCCGTTCCCGTCCAATACTTCGGATATCTGACCGCAAAAAGCGGCGTCCTCTCCACATCCAGTCCATAGCAGACAAACGTTTCAAACACATTGCTGATGACAGAACAATCCTCGTCATCCTGGTTCCGGTACTGCAGCTCATACGCCCGTCCATATTTCCGGAAATCCCGCCACAGCTCACTGTCCAAAGCTTCAATATCATTCCGCCGGTCATACTCCCTGACAAGCTCATTGATCCGCTCATTGTCACTGGCCTTCTTGATCGGAATCCCGGTATTATACCCCACATCAAAAACATTGATGATCTTGGCAAAATTATGGGCTGCCCTATGATCCGCTTTCCCCTCTTCCGTCCGCCTGCATTCATCATTATAGATCCCATCGTTCCTCGCCTTCATATAATCATCCAAAGCAGCAAGCCGGGGACACTGTATCCGATAATGATCCAGGATCATATTCCTCAGCTTATTCAGATCCCCCAGAATCTCATCCGCACTCTCCGCACGGTAATGGAAATTCGCTTCCGGCCCATGAGCCTGCTGCAGATTCCTGTGCGTATGATACATCCTTCTGTCTGTACCGCTCTCAAATTCACTTACCTTTAAATCCTCAGCCATCCTACAACATCCCCTTCATCTTCTTCGCCTTCTTCATCCGGTTCTCCTGCGTCTCAATCGATCCAACCGTCATATCAGAATGAATACCATACCTGATTGCACAGAGCACATCATCATTCTCCTTCAACGGTTCACCCGTATTCTTCTTCCAGACATATTTATAGATCTCCTCACGAAACCGCGGACACCTCTCATACACAATGAAAAACTTTTTCTTGGTCATCAGAGTCGCTACCTCTTCAATCCCTGACAGTACCCTGTTATTTGCCAGATATGCCCGGATACCCGCCTTCTGAAATGCGGCAACATGCTCCGTCCGCGCCGGATCACAATAAAAAGGGATATTACCATATCTCCTGATAATATCCTTCGCCACACAAATCCATTCTCCGATATACATATGCTGCGCTGCATGCTCTTCTATAACATAATAAGAATCCCTCTTCACGCCTATTACCACAATAGCTCCAAAATGCTCCCAGCCCCAATCTACGCCCGCCAGGAATCTGTCGAAGATCATTCTCTTCGCCTGTTCCGGCGTGATCACATGCACGCTTTTGTCAAAATCCGGATACACCACCCCATCTCCAGATACCCATAGTCCACGGATGCCCCGATCATAGAACATTCCCTTCGGTGTTGTCTCCTTAGTCTTTCTGATATAACGCTCATCCAGAAAGGTATTATCATCCAGCTGAAAATGAAAACTCATGATCCCACCCGCATCAGACTCAATATAATCCTTCAGCAGCCAGTGTTCCGGATGATCCGGATTCGTATCCGCTATAATCCGTGCACCCGGACCGCTGCACCTTGCCTTGATCTCATCAAATACTTCCTGATTCGCCAACGAAGCCTCGTTAATGTATGCCCCAAAAGACGTCATACCTCGGATCCTTCCCAAGCCGCTGATAGAGCCATGACTGGTCTGCACTACCTTTACACCAAACAGGGTAAAGTTATTATACTTGTCGAACCGGAATTCAAACCCGTATTTGTTCGACAGTTCCGTAAGGATGTTATCCTGAATATTCCCTAGCGAATACCCTGCAAGGATATACTGCGGCGTATCGATCCCCAGTTTATTGGCGATCCCCCTCACCCGGATCAGTTCCTGAAGAAACAGGTCATTATCAACCTGCGTCTTACCACTTCTCTTCGCACCATGATTAATCAGCATAAACCAATCTGAAGCTCTGCAAGCTTTCAGCACTTCTATCTGCTTTGAAGAATACGCTTTACTCAGATCCGGCTTCATCATCCAATACTCCTCCAATCATTTCAAACAGCTTCTTCACCTTATCTTCTGCAGACACCTGACCATTATCCTTTACCTTGGCCCTTAACGCATCGATCTCCGCCTGCTGTTTTTCAGTAGCCAAATCCATATGTTCAGCAATCCATTCCATCGCCTTAAGTTTATCCAGAAGTTTGACCTTTACCCCATCTCTCCCCTTTGATATCTCAGAGACCAGGATACCGTCTACATCTGAATCATTCTTGATATTTACATTAGAGACTTTTACGGTGCGTACATTCCCATTCTTATCTTCAACCTCAATCTCTTCATTGCCAAACTCCACATAATCCTTAATGTCTGCCCTTGCTATGTCAAGATACCACTGGAATACGTCTGCCTCATCCAGCATCTCACGATTGAGACGGTTCTGTTTTAGGCGTAGGATTTCATCTTTTACCTTAGTATTTCTTAGTAAGTCAGAACCATTGACCATTGCCGTTTCATAACTGCATTCATATGCCTTCTGGTATGCCTTCGTGGCGTTAAAGCACCGGATGTAAAGCAGGCAGAAAAGCCTCTGTTTATCGGATAAATCAGCATTTTCAGTCACCTGCTCAACAGCCTCTTCTGAGGTATTACAATTGCCCGGCTGTCCGCCCCTTTTTCGTTTGGTAACGTTACCTTTCGACTGATTAGTAACGTTACCATTCCATTTATCTAAATTCTTCCACTTCCTGATCTGGGTCTCTGATACTCCGAGAT
>OFGA01002937.1_pt1 | contig 10180 bp, 10 predicted proteins | sample 1521471 | NCBI WGS metagenome assembly OFGA01 (sample SAMEA3504086, study PRJEB24116) | mouse gut metagenome | biome: mouse gut; feature: mouse-associated habitat; material: faeces | place: Denmark | collected 2011
ACTCAGATCAAAGCTGCTTAATGTGCATCGTATCTGGTTTTCGTTAATCCGTTCTATTTTCATAAGATCACTCCCTTGCTTGCATTGTGAAGTATCCGGCAAATGAAATAACAGGACATTCGCCAGATTATCATCAGTAGAAATTAAAAATAAACCCAATTACCTAATTTAATTATAGTATATCATATAGGGAAAAGGCAATTCTTATGTGAAAAAATTCAGGAAAATTTAAGGTTTTAATATATGGTACGCTTGAAAGCAAGGAAAGGTTTCATAGATTCCTTGAGTTTTTTATTAGATTATGATATAGTTTGGTTACTTATGATTTGATTTTGAGGAGGGATTGGCTCATGTGTCAGGAACAGAATTGTAAATGTAAGAAGCCCTATTATATTACCACTGCTATTGCTTATACATCTGGTAAGCCCCATATCGGCAATACTTATGAGATTGTACTGGCGGACAGTATTGCCCGGTTTAAGAGGGAACAGGGGTATGACGTATGGTTTCAGACAGGGACAGACGAACACGGACAGAAGATTCAGGAAAAAGCAGAGGCGGAGAATATCACGCCGAAAGAGCATGTGGATAAGATCGCAGCAGAAGTAAAGCGGATCTGGGATCTGATGAATACTTCGTATGACAATTTTGTTCGTACGACTGACGCAGACCATGAAGCACAGGTACAGAAAATTTTTAAGAAATTATACGATAAGGGTGATATTTATAAAGGAGCTTATGAGGGTCTCTACTGTACGCCCTGCGAGTCGTTTTGGACGCAGTCACAGCTGGCAGACGGCAAATGCCCGGATTGCGGGCGTGAAGTAAAGCCCGCAAAAGAAGAGGCGTACTTCTTTAAAATGAGCAAATATGCCGACCGGCTGATCGAGCATATTCATACGCATCCGGAGTTTATTCAGCCGGCGGCCCGCAAAAACGAGATGATGAACAATTTTCTGCTTCCGGGGCTGCAGGATCTGTGCGTATCGCGGACATCGTTTCGCTGGGGGATTCCGGTGGATTTCGACCCGAAGCATGTCGTGTATGTGTGGCTGGATGCGCTGACGAATTACATTACAAAGATCGGGTATGACGCAGACGGAGATTCCGGTGCATTGTTCCGAAAAAACTGGCCGGCGGATCTGCATTTGATCGGAAAAGATATTATTCGTTTTCATACGATATATTGGCCGATTTTCTTAATGGCGTTAGACCTTCCGCTCCCGAAACAGGTATTCGGACATCCCTGGCTTCTCCAGGGAAACGGCAAGATGAGCAAGTCCAAAGGAAATGTGCTCTATGCGGACGAATTGGTAGAAATGTTCGGAGTGGACGCCGTGCGCTACTTTGTGCTCCACGAGATGCCCTTTGACAACGACGGAGTGATCACCTGGGAGCTGATGGTAGAGCGTATGAACTCCGAGCTTGCGAATACCCTGGGGAATCTGGTGAACCGGACCGTTTCTATGTCCAATAAATATTTCGGCGGCGTGGTGAGCAATCCCGGATTTATGGAGCCGCTGGATCGCGATCTGCGGGAGACGGCTGTGAGCACGGCCGGGAAGGCAGCGGATAAGATGGAGGAGCTTCGGGTGGCGGACGCCATGACGGAGATTTTTGCGCTCTTTAAGCGCTGCAACAAATACATTGATGAAACTATGCCCTGGGCTTTGGCTAAGGATGAGAGCAAGAAGGACCGCCTGGCTACGGTGCTCTATAATCTGGTAGAAGGAATCAGCATCGGCGCTTCCCTTTTGGAACCCTTTATGCCTGAAACCTCTGCAAAGATTCTGGAGCAGCTGGGCGCAAAGAAGCGCTCCATTGAGGTGATGAATATGTTCGGCCTCTATCAGTCCGGTCAGAAAGTAACGGAGAAGCCGGAGATCCTCTTCGCGAGACTGGATGTAAATGAGGTTTTGGCAAAGGTAGAAGAAAAGAAGGCTTTGGAGGAACAGCCGGAGGCACCGGCAGAGCCGGTGATCGATCCGGAGCCAAAGGCAGAGATTACCTTTGACGACTTTGAAAAGCTGCAGTTCCAGGTGGGAGAGATTATAGCCTGCGAAGCGGTTAAGAAGTCCAAAAAGCTGCTCTGCTCCCAGGTGCGGATCGGAAGCCAGGTGAAGCAGATTGTGTCCGGTATCAAGGCGCATTACACACCGGAAGAGATGGTGGGCAAGAAGGTGATGGTTCTTGTGAACTTAAAGCCCGCAACATTGGCCGGAGTGAAGTCGGAAGGAATGTTGCTCTGCGCGGAGGACGCGGACGGAAATCTGGCTTTGGTAGTACCGGAGAAGGCAATGCCGGCCGGAGCGGAGATCTGCTAAAGGGCTTTTGCCTGATCATTCATTTTTGCCGCTATTTCCTTTCGTGCTGCAATCACATATAATAATAGCACGAAAGGAAGTAACGGCATGACACAGTTTGAACAGCGCGGTCCTTTGCAGCTTCACACGGTCTGAAGCCTTCCGTGCTCCAGCTCATATACGGTATCACACAAAACCTCGATATCTTCTTTATTATGGCTGGCAAGTATAACGGTTTTTCCTTCCGCCTTTAATCCTAAAAGAATATTCCGCACATCGTTTACCCCCTCATTATCAAGTCCGTTCATTGGCTCGTCCAAAATCAAAATATCCGGGTTTTCCATAATTGCCTGGGCGATACCAAGCCTCTGCCTCATACCAAGGGAATACTTCCCGACTTTTTTGCGGCTGTCCGGATCTAAGCCTACCCGCTCCATGCTCTCCCTGATCTGCCCCCTGCCTATCAATTTACGGATAGACGCCAGATATTCCAGATTTTTGTACCCTGTATATCTGCTTAAGAATCCGGGATTTTCAATAATAATTCCCATATTGTCCGCAAAATCAATATCTTTTCCAATCTCCCTTTCCCCCACAACAATCCTCCCGGATGTGGGCTTTAAATAACCAATCATCGTTTTGAACAAAACAGTCTTACCCGAACCATTCCTGCCGATAATCCCATAAATTTTCCCTCTTTCAAAACTGATATTAATACGGTCAAGCGCAACGACGTCACCGAACCTTTTTGTTACATTCTCTACACGCATACATTCTGCCATAGCTGCAATCCTTCCCTTCCTCAAACAAGATTGATTTCTTTTTTCAAATATTCCCGTCCGATCAAAAATCCGGCAGCCGGCAAAACAACTTCCGCTGCGATAACCGGTCCCGCTGAAAAGCCGCCTGCCTCACAAAAGCTGCTTTGCAGATACATGCCCCACATTCCGTACATCACATGAGAAACCGCATGAACCTGACAGCCGATGATAAATGTCACGCCTTCTAGCAGAAGCAACGCCCCCGGAACAAAGCGTCTGACAGGAAACAAATCCAGCAACACAAACAATGCCGCCATACTGACACTGTGGAACAGCCATAAGACGATGATTTCTGCAAGCAGCTCTGCGGAACACGCAGACAGGTTCCCCATAGCAATGTCCCGGTTCAAAACAATGAGCAAGAACAATACCGCCGTCTTTACGCCGAATAACAGTCCTTTTCCAAAACGCCTTTTCCACCAGCCCTTCACTGTTCCGCAGCGATACAGCACCAGCACTTTCAGCTTCCTGTCCCTTTCCGCATAGAATCCCGCCGCAAGCAGAAAGAGGCCAATCGGCAAAAGCCACCATCCGAAGGGAATGAGCGGTACAGCGCCGAAATAATCGGAAGGTACGCCTGCAAACAGCCTGATAAACATACTTTCCGGCACTATCCATCCACCTCCGTTCCCGAGTCAAATTCAACACGGTTTATAAAAAAAGAGGATAACACCATCAAAACAATAATCATTGACAAAAATAAAGCTGCTGATTGTAAATAAGACGGCGTCCCGTCTATAAAATTACCCGGAATCGCCCTTGCCAAAAGGGAAGTTTCCGTATGGCCATCCATCATTCGCAAATATCCGGCCAAATGTACCCCCATTACAGCCGCCATTCCCCCATTTCCCGAAAACAGCAATGCAAAAGTATATAAAAGCACTGCCATAAAAGCAAGATACAGATAAAAAAATAAAAACGTTACTGCAAACGCCTGCGGAACGGACATTGCTTTCATCATTTCAAGCCACGGAAAAGTAATATTATATTTGACGCCAATATTGTTTCCGACATCAAGCGCCAGAGCGTATACCGGACTGCTCCATATATCTCCTGCAAACCCAAAAGGACTGCTGACGATAATACTGAATGCCGCCATAGCCCCGGTATAAAAAAATGCCTGTACGAATATATAAAAAAGCATTCCCATATTCCAGCGCTTTCTGCCGCACCGGTACAAAAGCAGATAAAGATTCCCTTTTATAAACGGAGCGTCCGCCACTACCAAAAGCCATCCTAAGACTAAAAACAGCATATTCACATAATGCTGCTCAACCACGCAGAAGGCTTCCAGCATGTTGACCGGCTCCCCTGTGTCAGCCGCATACCGCAGGAAACAGGCGATCCAATAGCCCATAACAGCAAAGCCCAAAAGATACCCCATGACAACCCTGCCGCTTCTTTGTTCCTGCTGAAACATTCCCTTTGTGATGACAGCAAAGCTACCCATTCCGATACCTCCTCACAAGCCCTGCCATAATGACGGCTGACACAATAATGATATAGACACATTCCACTCCTGCGGCCAGAGGGTAACTGCCTACATCATCCCCCCGGAGGAGCCGGATCGGGTTCAGCCATACAATCCTATCCAGCCCAATCCACATAGATTCGTATAGAACAAAGGGCGCAATCAAAGCAACATAGCGGTTCGGAATCCATACCGCAAACAAAAGTCCCACAAGCGCCCACACAGATCCAAACAAAAAGCCAAGAACGGTTTTCCCCGCCGCAATGTACCAATCCCCATATTTCATGAGATAGGTAAGCATAATTGTCCCGTCCAGCAAACCCTTATCCGAATCCTGCGGCACACCCGGAACGCCAAGCGTAAAAGCCATGATACAGGCGGCTGCAATGGGAACTGCCAGCATAACGCCTCCGGACAGCGCAACGCTGCATATCCGGACTCTTCCAAAGCGCACCGGACTCATCCTTGAAAAAATCATGCGGTAATATCCGCTCTGGTATTCTTCACAGAAGCTGGCTGCATAAGCCAGTACGGGGAAGACAGCCGCAAAAGGCCCGAATCCCGAAGCGCCGAACACATTGTACAGAATATAATAACTGCTCCGTGTACGTTCCGGCGGCGTCCCCGTCACTGCGGCAGTCAGCAAAAGCGCTGCAACTCCAGTCATCCCGGCAAAGAACCCCACATTCAGGAAACTTCTTTTTATATCCTTCCAAAAAAATCCGTTCATTTTATTCCGCCTTTATCATTATTCCCGTTACGGCATCCAGATAAATATTCCATGCCGCACCTTCATCAGCCGCTTCCTGCCATGCTTTATCGCCGGCCTCCAGCGCCGTTTCCATTTCATTCAATGGAATGTAGACATGCCATGCCGGCGTCAGAATCAGTTGTGAATCCCGAAGCGTTGGATAATATACAAGCTCTGCCTTTGTCAGCTTTGCCCTGGGATTGCCGCAAAGCGTATTGTTTGCCAAATATTTTTCCAGAATATCTGTTATTTGGGGAAAGGTCAGAATATTTCCGGTTTCAGACTGCTCCGTAATTTTTCCGCAATAATCCTCCAAATTCATCGCAGCTATGCCATCCGCAGTAATCCATGCGGTTCCTCTCGGATGAACCTCCCCAAGCACAATCTGACCGAACTCTGACGCCACTGGAAGCTTCTCGTAAGAAGGTGTAAATATCAGTTCATAAAATGCGGTTCCGACAAGCTCATAATACAAAGCCCTGGAAATATTTATTTCCGTAATGTCCAATACTGCCAGCTTCTCCAGAAGAATATCCTTTGCACGGGAAACGGAAAAATTTGCGGAAACATCTTCACCGGCACTGGTAACATCCATTTCCGGGGCCTTTTTATAAATCGCATCACAATTCTTCTTTAATGCTTCATCCACATAGCTAACACATGTATTTCTTGTAAAAGACGCCTCCTTTTGCCCATCTGATAAAATGATAAGAGAATCATCACCGAAATTCAGCCATTCAACCGGCCTGTCTTCTTCATTCATTTCACGGAACTCTTTTTGTGCCTGTGCGAGATATTCCGCAGTAATGTCCTGCACATTTCCGCCTTCGCTGCCGAGCAGTTCCTTCAGCTTTTCCTCATCCCAATCGTCCCGCTCCCGCAAAGTCAGCGCCTGGACGGTCTGCGGCGCCGCAGGAACTTCCGCACAAATCCAAATACCGTTTTCCTCCGTTCCGACTAAAGCATCATAACTTCCGTCTGCTCTTGCCGTATCTTTGTCAGGCTCTTCCGCCGCAATAGCTTCCACTTCGTTTTCCAAAGAGCTTTTGGCATGGGAAATATCATTATCTGCGGATGCTTCCGGCGCTTTTTGGCATCCCGTAAAAACGCATATCCCTAATACGCCGGCTATTAGTATGCTTAAAACTCTTTTTTTCATTTTCATACGCCTCCTGTCAAGTCCCCATATGGGTTATGGTATGAATTATACGCTTCTTTCTCCGCGTTTTTTTATTCCGGCGAAATTCTACCATATTTTTTCCGAAATCAACCTAAAAGGGGCTTATGAAAAAAGCTGCCATGAACATATGACAGCTTTTTCGGCGTTTACAGGTTTTTCATATACAGCATAATTTCTGTTTCCATATAGTTATTTTTACAATGCATTTCCATATCGCCATGATATTTTTCCACAATCCGCTGAACGTTTGAAAGCCCTATACCATGTTCCGGGGAAGACTTTTCTGACAGCCTGCGTATTTCGCATATGCCTTCGGGAATCCCTGAACAGCTATTTACCATAAATAGAAACAAAACGCCGTTCTCCATCCTCATACTGAGTTTAAAATATTTCTCATCTGTACGAACAGATGCAGCTATTGCATTATCCAAAAGATTTCCGACGATTACATTGAAATCAAAAGAATGAAGATTCATCTTCTCCGGAAGTACGACATCCGTTTCCACCTTTTTTAATTCCTCCTGTGCCCTTTGCAGCTTAAAATTCAGGAGGCTGTCCAAAGCTTCGTTTCCGGTATAAATATGTTCGGACGGATTCTGCATAAATTCCTGCATGGAATCGAGATACTCTATCAATTTTTTTGTCTTTGAACCTTTGGCCAAACCCTCAAGGGCCAGCACATGGTTTTTCATATCATGCCTTAATGCCCTGATACGGCTCTGCGACTCTTTCATAATCTCAAACTGGTTCTGATAAGCAATCGTCTGCTGTTTATAAATATCCTGTTCCCTTAGCTGCACATAATTTTTAAGCAAAATATGATACAAGTAAAAAAATTACTGAACAAAAAGCGGAACAACAAAGTTTTGTTGCAAAAATTGGTATGGGTGCAGGAAAAGTTGTAGCGACATTCAACCAATCAGCCCGTGAAGGCGTACAAACGATGATCAACACAGTGATTCCGTTTATGGCATTTGTTTCTTTATTAATTGGTGTGATTCAAGGTTCAGGAATTGGTGAATTTTTTGCCAATATCATGGCGCCATTGGCAGGAAACATTGTGGGGTTAACAATTATTGGTTTTATTTGTTCTCTGCCGTTTCTTTCTCCTTTATTAGGTCCTGGAGCAGTAATCAGCCAAGTAATTGGTACGTTAATTGGTGTGGAAATTGGGAAAGGCAACATTCCGCCACAACTAGCCTTACCAGCATTGTTTGCTATTAATACACAAAACGCGTGCGACTTTATTCCCGTGGGTTTAGGCTTGGAAGAAGCTGAAGCTGAAACCGTTGAAGTCGGGGTCCCTTCTGTTTTATATTCTCGTTTCTTAAATGGTGCCCCTCGAGTACTAGTTGCTTGGTTAGCAAGTTTTGGATTGTATAGTTAAAAAATTTTTTTTGGAGGATGGGAAATGTCAGTATTTACAACAAAGGTTCAGTCTATTGGACCAGAAGCCGAATTATTTAAAGAAGAAAAAATGGTCATCTTATTTGGAAAAGATGCACCAGATGCTTTAGCAGATTATTGTTATAACATTGAGGTTCAGCCAGTCACAGAAGCGATTACGGACAAGCAAACGTTAGTGATTGATGAACAAACTTACCAGATTACCGCTGTAGGCGAGGTAGTATTAACTAATTTAGACACATTGGGTCACATTACTATTAAATTTGATGGCGCAACAACACCTGAATTACCAGGTACATTATACGTTGAAGAAAAAGCTATTCCTGAAATAACTGTTGGTACAACAATCACTATTCTATAATTATCGTTTAAGGGAGGAACGTAAAAGATGGAATTTATGCTAGATACAATTAATCTTGAGGCTATTCGAAAGTATCAGAAAATTTTACCACTGGCAGGCGTAACGTCTAATCCCAGTATTGTTAAACAAGCAGGAAAAATTGACTTCTTTGCGCAGATGAAAGAAATCAAAAAAACGATTGGACAAGCGAGTTTGCACGTCCAAGTGGTCGGTCAAACGACAGAAGAGATGCTAGAAGATGCCCAAACCATTGTACAACAATTAGGCCAAGAATTCATTAAAATCCCAGTCAATGAAGCAGGCTTGGCAGCCATCAAACAACTAAAGCAGGCAAATTATCGGATAACAGCAACCGCTATTTATACAGAATTTCAAGGTTATCTAGCGATTGCGGCAGGTGCAGATTATTTAGCGCCATATTATAATAGGATGGAGAATTTAACAATTGATTCTCAAAAGGTTATTGAGCATTTAGCTGCAGAAATTAAACGGACGAACGCAAAGAGTAAGATCTTAGCTGCTAGTTTTAAAAACGTGGCACAAATTAATCAAGCCTGTCAAATGGGGGCGCAAGCGGTCACTATCGCACCAGAACTCGTGACACAAGGCTTGGCAATGCCCGCCATTCAAAAAGCAGTAACTGATTTTCAGGAAGATTGGGTTGCTGTTTTTGGAGTAGAAACGGTAAACGAATTAGCATAAAAAGAACGAGAAGAAAAAGCGGCCATTTTTCTTCTCGTTCTTTTTTTGTTTCACATGAAACATCTACGATTATTCACTTGCTTAAAAATTAGACAATTTTCTTTATTTGTCAAAGAATTTCTTAAAAAAAAGGGTTATCTTTTGGGTATTTTTTTTGGTAGCAGTATGATGAGGGTATCAAATGATAGGAGGAAACGAGAATGAGATACACAAATGGAAATTATGAAGCATTTGCTCGACCAAGAAAACCAAAAGGTGTAGATGACAAGAGTGCCTATATCGTTGGTGGTGGCCTAGCAGGTTTAGCAACGGCTGTTTTCTTAATTCGTGACGGTCAAATGAAGGGCGAAAATATTCACATTTTTGAAGAACTCACGCTGTCTGGCGGTTCTTTAGATGGTAAATTTATTCCCCATGATGGCTTTGTCACTCGCGGCGGACGCGAAATGGAAAACCATTTCGAGTGTTTGTGGGATCTATTTCGTTCGGTACCATCATTAGAAGTAGAAGATGCCTCTGTCCTAGATGAGTTTTACCGGTTAGATTTAGATGATCCGAATTCTTCAAATTGCCGCATTATTCATAACCGTGGCGAACGTGTCCCCGATGATGGACAATTTACTTTATCCAAAAAAGCACAAAAAGAAATCGTTGATTTATTTATGACTTCTGAAGATCAATTAATTGGCAAAAAAATTGAAGATGTTTTCGGCGAAGAATTTTTTGAATCCAACTTTTGGATCTATTGGTGTTCAATGTTTGCTTTTGAAAAATGGCACTCTGCCATTGAAATGCGCCGTTACATCATGCGCTTTATCCACCACATCAAAGGTTTGCCTGACTTTACAGCCTTGAAGTTTACCAAATACAATCAATACGAATCGTTAGTGAAACCATTATTAAGCTTTTTAACCAATCAAGGGGTAGACTTTCAATATGAAACAACGATCAATGATATCCAAGTCGACATCAAAGGAGCTACTAAAGTTGCTCGGCGATTATTGTTGACACAAGCGGGCAAAACCAAAGAAATTCCTTTAACTGAAAATGATTTAGTCTTCGTAACGAATGGCTCAATTACTGAAAGTTCGACGCAAGGAGATCATCATACACCAGCACCAATTACTCATGAACTAGGGGGAAGTTGGAATCTCTGGAAAAACTTAGCAAAACAATCCCCAGAA
>OFGA01002938.1_pt1 | contig 10179 bp, 9 predicted proteins | sample 1521471 | NCBI WGS metagenome assembly OFGA01 (sample SAMEA3504086, study PRJEB24116) | mouse gut metagenome | biome: mouse gut; feature: mouse-associated habitat; material: faeces | place: Denmark | collected 2011
TCCCCGGTCTCGCCCTCCGCGCCGCAGTTCCAGCTGTTGTTGTCGCTGGCGCCGTCGGTGTTGTTCCAGCCGTTGCGCTCGTTGTGCTTCTCATTGTAGGAAAACAGGTCCCACAGCGTGAACCCGTCGTGGCAGGTGATAAAGTTGACGGAGGCGTCCTTCCGCCCGTTGGGATCGTACATGTCCCTGGACCCGATGATCCGCAGGGCCGCCGCCTGTTTTGACTGCGTGGTGGTCTGCGTCAGCCCCAACGCGGAGAAGCGCAGCCAGATGTTTACGCCGGAGCAGAAGCTGCTGCTGGTGCGCGCCGCCGTGGCGGAGCTTCCCAACGTGGAGGCGGAGCTGTGGCCCGGCCTGCTGGCGGATTTCGCCAGGGAGCGGGGGGCCTGCGCCCTCGTCAAGGGCGTCCGGGGCGGCACGGACCTGGATTGGGAGATGCAGCTGGCCCAGATCAACCGGGACCTCTTTCCCCGGCTGGACACCGTCCTGCTGCCCGCCCGGCCTGAACACATGCACATCAGCTCCACAATGGTGCGGGAAATGCTCCGCTACCAGCAGAGGCTGGAGCCGTATATCCCCTCGGGCGCGATGCGCGCCCTGCTCAGGATCAGAGAAGGAAAGGTATGATACTGCTATGGCAAACGATGTTTTCTATTTGATCGATCTCCTCTATGAGATGATCGACGGGGCCAAGGGCGTGGTCCTCTCGCCGGACAAGTGCATCGTCGTCCGGGACGACGCGCTGGAGCTGCTGGAACAGCTGCGGGGCGAGCTGCCCGCCGAGCTGAAGAAGGCCCAGGATCTGATCCGCCGCAGGGACGAGTACGTGGAGGAAGCCAAAAAGGAGGCCGACCGCATCCGCCGCCAGGCGGACATGGACGCGAAAACCATCGTGGGCGAGAGCGAGATCGCCCGGGTGGCCCGGGACAAGGCCCGGGAAATGGTCACCCAGGCCAACGACCGCTCCAAGGCCATCATCAACGTGGCCAACGAGTACACCGACGACGCCCTGCGCCGCACCGAGGAGGCCATCCAGCAGGCCCTGGAGGAGGTCCGGGAGTCCCGCGCCCGGTTCCGCGCCGTCTCCCGGGAGAAGCTTCAGGCCCAGCAGGCCCGGCCCGAGGAGCAGACAGGCGGAAAATAGCCGGCTTGGGCTTTGTGCATATCGCTGAATATTTGGGGGTTATTTCGCCATTCGTTGGCACGAGTCCATATTTTGTGTTTTTGTCCGCGTGCGGTGCAAGATGTTGCGCTGTGCGCGGATTTTTTGATATTTTTGCTAGAACGGGCGTTTTAAATCGCAAAATCTTCGCTTTTTCGTGCAAAATCCTATACTTTCGCGGCGAAAAAATAAAAATTTTATCCTTGCAATTCTGACCGCCATGCCGTATACTATGATCAAGTGGTGGAAAGTAGGGCAAAGTGGGGACTTAGCCCTGACACAGCCGCTTCGGGGCCGATTTCCCGGAGGGGAAGCGGCCGGATGCGCCGGGGCTGCGGCGGGAAAGGCGGCGGAGGGCCGTGATTGGGCAGTATCAGCACAATATCGACGCCAAGGGCCGGCTGTTCATCCCCGCCAAGTACCGGGAGGAGCTGGGGGAGACGTTTTACGTCACCATCGGCCTGGACGGATGTCTTTCCGTGTACTCCGACGCCAAGTGGGGGGAGCTGACGGAGAAGTACGATGCCCTGCCCATTTCCCAGGCCCGGAAGATGCGGACCCTCTTCGCCAACGCCGCCAAGTGCGAGCCCGATTCCCAGGGGCGCATTCTCATTCCCGCCAAGCTGCGGCAGTATGCGGCCTTAGAGCGGGAGGTCATTATCAACGGCGCGTCGAAGTGCCTGGAGCTGTGGAACCCGGAGCGGTGGGCTCCCATCGAGGACGCGGGGCTGGACCCGGAGAATCTGGCTGCGGCTATGGAAGAGTTGGGATTCTGACATGGATGATATGGAAAAGGACTACGGGCACAAGCCCGTGCTGCTGGAGGAGTGCCTGGAGGCCCTGGCCGTCAGGCCGGAGGGGATTTACCTGGACGGCACCCTGGGCCGGGCGGGACACTCCTTGGAGATTCTCCGCCGCCTGACCACGGGCCGGCTTATCGGCGTGGACCGGGATCTGGCGGCTATCGAGGCCGCCCGGGAGCGGCTGGCGGAATTTGGGGACCGGGTGACTCTGGTCCGTGGAAATTTTTCCGATTTGGGAGACATTCTCCAAAATCTGGGCATAGTAGGGGTAGACGGGATGCTCTTCGATTTGGGCGTTTCCTCCCCGCAGCTGGACGAGCCCCGGCGGGGCTTCAGCTACATGCACGATGCGCCGCTGGATATGCGCATGGACGAGACGGCGGCGCTGGACGCCTTTCAGGTGGTAAATACCTGGAGCTATGAGGAGCTGCGGCGCATCCTGTTCGAGTACGGAGAGGAGCGGTACGCGCCTCAAATTGCCCGGGCCGTGGTCCGCGCCAGGGAGGACAAGCCTGTGGGGACCACCGGCGAGCTGGCGGAGCTCATTCGCTCCGCTATGCCCTCCAAGGCCCTGCGGGAGAAGCAGCACCCCGCCAAGCGCAGCTTCCAGGCCATCCGCATCGCCGTCAACGGCGAGCTGGACGCCCTGCCGCCCATGCTGGACGCGGCGGCGGAGGCTCTGCTGCCGGGGGGGCGGCTGGCGGTGATTACCTTCCACAGCCTGGAGGACCGGATCGTGAAGCAGAGGCTGCGGGAGCTGGCGACAGGCTGTACCTGTCCGCCGGAATTCCCGGTGTGCGTGTGCGGGAAGAAGCCGAAGCTGCGCCTGGTGAACCGCAAGCCTGTTGTCTCCGGTCCCGCCGAGTTGGCGGAGAATCCCCGCGCCCGCAGCGCCAAGCTGCGCGCGGCGGAGCGGACGGAATTTTGACAAAACGATGGAAGCCAGTCAGAGGGAAAGGGGACGCGTTCCATGGCTGCACGTAATGCGAGAAACAGCAGAACAGACCGCAGATACCATACGCGGGGGACCGTGGATGGCAATCTGGCCCGGAAGCCGGAGCGCAGGAGGGAGGCGGACAGCCGGGAGCTGGAACGCCGCCTGGACCGCAGCGGTCGGATGGACTTCGACCAGCTCTACGAGCGCAGTCCGGAGACAGCCGCCGAGCGCAACGCCCGCCGCCGGGCCCAGTTCAAGGCATCGGTGCGGCCCGCCCAGAAGGTGTCGTTTTTGGCTCTGCTGGGGTTCGCGTGCGTGTCGCTGCTGATGGTATCGCTGCTGCTGTGCTATGTGCGGCTCAATGACATTTCCCGGAGCATCGTGTCTATGAAGTCGGAGATCAAGCAGCTGGAGGTGGAGCAGGTGTCCCTGCTGACCCAGCATGAGAAGGTGTTCGACCTCTCCGCCGTGAAGGAGGCCGCCGAGGCCGCCGGCATGGTCCAGCCCAGCGACGGACAGGTCTACTATATCACCCTCCCGGGGGAGGATCAGGCCCGGGCCCACCGGCCGGAGGGCCGGGGGCTGGAGAAGTTCTTTACCGCCCTGGGGCGGGGGATTCCGGGCAGCGGCGAGTAGGCATATTTCCCCGGAGCGTACGTATAAATGAATGGGTAAGCGTCCCGCCCTGCCGCCGGGGCGGGCGGACGTCGGGAGCGGAGGGCATCCTCCCGCTCCCTTTTTCGCAAGGAGGAAACCATGGCAAATCCATCCCGGAAGCCGTCGGAGCCGGCGGCCCCTAAGAAGAATACCAAGCGTCAGCCCAACTCCGCCCGGCTGGCGAAGCTGGTGATTCAGCGGCGGACTCTGGCGCTGCTGTTGGTGTTCGGCGTGGCGTCGTTCCTGGCGCTGTTCGCCAAGGCCTACGAGCTGACCATCACCCAGCATAACGAGCTCCAGGACGGCGCGTCCAGCCAGCAGATGCGCTCTACCGTCATTTCCGCCTCCCGGGGGGCGATTCTGGACCGCAACGGGGTGAATCTGGCGGTGTCCGCCTCGGCGGACACGGTGTTCATCGACCCCAACGCCATCCAGAAGTACGCCGACGAGCTGGACCGGCAGCGGGCCCAGAAGCTGGTGGACGGGGTGAAGGACGGCGAAAAGCTGCCCATGAGCGGACAGGAGTACAAGGACCTGCTGGCCGAACGCCTTGCGGAGATCCTGGAGATCGACCCCCAGGACGTTTACGACAACATGGCCCGAACCAGCTGGCGGTACGCGACTCTCAGCAAGCGGGTGGAGAAGGAGGTCAGCGACCAGGTCCGGGAGTTCATCACCACAAACGACACCGGCAAGACCTTGCAGGGGGTCCATCTGGAGGCGGATTCCAAGCGGTACTATCCCCGCTCCTCCCTGGCTTCCCATGTGCTGGGATTTCTGAATCCCGACAACCACGGGGCCTATGGCCTGGAGGCCATTTATGAGGATACGCTGGAGGGAACTACCGGATTATCTGTGACGGCAAAAGAGGCCGGCGGCTCGGAGCTTATGTTCCAGTACGAGCAGTACTATGACGCCCAGGACGGCCACAGCATCCAGACCACCTTGGACAGTACTATCCAGTACTACCTGGAGCGGGGGATTGCAGATATGGCGGCGGATTTCGGGGCCAAGAACGGCGCCTGCGGCATCGTCATGGATCCCAGGACCGGCGCGATCCTCGCCATCCATTCCACGCCGGATTACGACCCCAACGATCCGCGGGGGATTTACACGGAAAAATTGCAGGAGCAGCTAGCCAAGGTGGATGAGGAGAACCTGCCGGAGCCGGGCCAGGAGCACTCCGACGCCTACTGGGAGGAGCTGGGGAATCTGCAGCTGCTCCAATGGCGTAACAAAGCGGTCAACGACGGATATGAGCCCGGCTCCACTTTCAAGGCGCTGACCCTGGCTATGGCTCTGGAGGAGGGCGTGGCCAACCGTAACAGCTCCTACTACTGCAGCGGCTCTGTGCAGATTGAGGACAGCAAGCCTATCAAATGCTCCAACAAAAACGGTCACGGCGCCCAGAATTTGAAAGAGGCGGTAGGGCACTCCTGCAACCCCGCTTTTATCCGGATGGGACTGGACATTGGGCGGTCAACGTTTTATGACTACCTGGAGGAGTTTGGGCTCTTCTCTCCCACCGGTGTGGACCTCCAGGGCGAGGGAGGCAGCGTGTTCGCCAGCCGTAAGGAATTTTGCAGCCACGATATCGATCTGGCCTGCTACGCATTCGGACAGAACTTCATTGTTACCCCCATTCAGCTTATCGCCGCACAGGCGGCCTGCATCAACGGGGGATATCTCTATCAGCCCTACGTGGTGGAGAAGGAACTGGACGAGAACGGCAACGTAGTCAAACAGCACGATTCCACCCCCATCCGGCAGGTGGTCAGCGAGGAAACCTCCGCCCTGGTGCGGGAGTGCCTGGAGTACGTCGTCACCGATGGCGGCGGCAAAAACGGGCAGGTCACCGGTTACCGCATTGGCGGCAAGACCGGTACCGCCGACAAGCGGGGCGGTGAGGAAACGGACGTTATCGTCTCCTTCCTGGCCTTCGCCCCTGCGGACGATCCCCAAGTCATTATGCTGCTGACAATGGACACCCCCGCCCGGCAGAACGTGACGGGGATTTACACCTCCGGCGGCAACTATGTAGCCCCCACCGCCTCCAAGATCATGGCGGACATCCTGCCCTATCTGGGCATCGCGCCCCAGTATGACGAGGAAACCCGTTCTGTTGCCGAGGCCACCGTGCCCTACGTGGTGGGCCTGTCCAAGGATGATGCGGCGGCGAAGCTCACGGACTATGGCTTTGCGTCCTGCCACGTGGTAGGCGATGGAGACACGGTGACCGATCAGACGCCCGACGGCGGGGCCATCGTCCCCAACGGCGCGGAGATCATCCTGTATATGGGAGAGGAAAAATCCTCCGACCGCTGCGTTGTACCGAAGGTGACCAACATGTCCGCCGACGAGGCCAACCGCGCGCTGGTCAACGCCGGACTGATCATGAAGGCCACCGGCTCCAGCGCCAGCGGCGCGAAGGTTATCAGCCAGTCCCTGGAGCCTGACACCGAGACGGATGCCGGGACGGTGGTTACCGTGCAGATGGGGACAATGTCGAACATTGCGGACTGAGGACATTCTTTTTCTTTGTGAACAAAGAAAAAGAACCAAAAAGAAAAACTTTTTATCCGCCCGATGGGCCGTTAGAGGGAATGTTTGCTTCTAATGGAGGCGCGCGCCTGCGGGATGCAAATGATAAGAATGAGGAAAGTGCAGGGGGCATAGGATGAAACTGAGAGAACTGCTGTGCGGGATTGAGGTTCTGGAGGTCCATGCGGACCTGGAGACGGAGATTAGTGGGGTCAGCTACGACTCCCGGCAGACCAAGTCCGGGGACCTCTTTGCGGCTATTGCCGGATATGAGACGGACGGACACCGCTTTATCCCCATGGCTCTGGAGAAAGGGGCGGCCTGCGTCCTCTGCCAGGCGAGGCCGGAGGGGGAGGTTCCCTACGTGCTGGCCTCCGACAGCCGCGCCGCCCTGGCGCAGCTGGGGCGGAACTGGTTCGGCGACCCCGCCGCCTCCATGACCATGGTGGGCGTCACCGGCACCAACGGCAAGACGACGGCGACGTACCTCCTCAAGGATATGCTGGAAAAAAGCCTGGGGGCCAAGGTGGGCCTGATCGGCACCAACCAGAACATGATCGGGGAGGAGGCGCTCCACACCGAGCGCACCACCCCGGAGTCCTTCGAGCTCCAGGCCCTCTTCCGCGCCATGGCGGACGCGGGGTGCACCCATGTGGTGATGGAGGTGTCCTCCCACGCCCTCTGCCTGCAGAGGGTGGCGGGGATTCGGTTCGCCGTGGGGATGTTTACGAACCTCAGCCAGGACCATCTGGACTTTCATGAAACCATGGAGGCGTACTGCGACGCGAAGGCGCTGCTGTTCCGGCAGAGCGTGAAGGGCGTTTACAACGCGGATGATCCGTGGGCGGAGCGGGTGACCGGGGGCGCACCCTGCCCGCTGCTCTCCTTCGGGGAGCGGGCAGGGGACCTGCGGGCGGAGAATATCCGGCTGTCGGTGGACGGCGTGGCCTTTGACGCGGTCTGCGAGGGGGAGGCGGTTCCCGTTCGCGTGGGGATTCCCGGGGGATTCACGGTGTACAACGCGCTGGGGGCGCTGGCGGCGGCCAGGGCCCTGGGGGTTTCGCTGGCGGAGGGCGCGGAGGCGCTGGCATCCTGCGCCGGCGTGAAGGGCAGGGTGGAGGTGGTCCCGGTTCCCTGGGATTACACCATTCTGATTGACTATGCCGTGACGCCGGACGCCATTGAGAACGTGCTGACAACCGTCCGGGGCTTTGCCCAGGGGCGGGTGGTGATTCTCTTCGGCTGCGGCGGCGACCGGGACCGGGGAAAGCGGCCCAAGATGGGGCGCATCGCCGCGCAGCTGGCGGATTTTGTGGTGGTCACCTCCGACAACCCCCGCACCGAGGACCCGGATTTCATTATTTCCGAGATTCTGCCCGGTCTGGAGGGCGCGGATACCCCCTATGTGGTGGAGCCGGACCGGGTCAGGGCCATCCGCTGGGCTATGGACCACGCCCAGCCCAAGGACGTCATCATCCTGGCGGGAAAGGGCCATGAGACGTACCAGATCGTCGGACATGAGAAGCGCCACCTGGACGAGAGGGAAGTGGTGGCGGACTATATTGCTGAACACACCGAGAGAGCCTGACGGGGTCAGGATAGAGGGAGATTGCTGTTATGGAAACCATTGTTGCCTGCGTTCTGAGCTTCGCCGTCACGGCCCTGCTGGGCCGCTGGGTGATTTTGCCCGCCCTGCGGCGGCTGAAGGCCGGTCAGGAGATCCGGGAGGTAGGCCCCAAGTGGCACGCCACCAAGGCCGGTACGCCTACCATGGGCGGACTGATGTTCATCATCGGCATTGCTGCCGCGATTATCGCCGCCGGCTGGCGGGGATTTCTGGAGGGAAACCTGACCCACATCTATCTGTTTCTGTTTTCCTCCGTTTTTGGGGTGATCGGCTTCCTGGACGACTATGAGAAGGTGAAGCGCCACCAGAACCTGGGTTTGACGGCTATCCAGAAGTTTTTGCTGCAGCTGGCGGCGGCGATCCTGTTTCTGATGCTCATGCGCTATGACAACCATATCACCCCCCATCTGTACGTGCCCTTCCTCAATGTGGATATTACGCTTAGCTGGCCGCTGTACATGGTGTTCTGCGCCTTTGTGATCGTGGGGGCGGTGAACGCGGTGAATATTACCGACGGCCTGGACGGCCTGGCGGCCTCCGTCACCGTGCCGGTGGCGCTGTTCTATGCGGCGGCGGCGGGCATATGGGGCATGACCCAGCTGGGGGTATTCGCCGGGGCGGCGCTGGGGGGGCTGCTGGCCTTCCTGCTGTTCAACGCGCACCCGGCCAAGGTGTTCATGGGCGACACCGGCTCGCTGTTTCTGGGCGGCGCGGTGGCGGGCATGGCCTTTGCCATCGACATGCCTTTGATCCTGGCGCCCATTGGGATCATTTACATTGTGGAGACGCTGTCCGACATTCTCCAGGTTGGCTATTTCAAGCTGACCCACGGGAAGCGGATTTTTAAGATGGCCCCGATTCACCACCATTTTGAGATGTGCGGCTGGAGCGAGGTCAAGATCGTCACCGTCTTTACGGCGGTGTCCGTCCTGTTCTGCGCCCTGGCGCTGATCGGGATCAGGAGCATCTGACCCGGAGCGGTTCCGGCGGCAGGCGTATTCATTTTCTATCCCGGCAAAGGAGGCAGAGCCAATGGCGCAACGAAAGATCCGCCCGGTGAAGACCCGGAACGGCATTCCGCTGACCCGTGACGAATACCGTCAGCTCAAGCGGCAGAAGGAGCGGGAGGACCGGCGCAAGCGCCAGGAGGCGTGGGAGGCCGCGCGGGGCCCGCTGGACGTGCCCTTTTTGCTGCTGGCCCTGATGCTGCTGGCGGTGGGGCTGATTATGCTGCTGTCCGCCAGCTTTCCGGCGGCGCAGGCCAACGCGAAGCTGAAAAATGACGGGCTGTACTACTTCAAGCGGCAGGTGGTGTTTGCCGCTCTGGGCGTGGTGGCCATGTTCTGGGTGTCCAAGATCAACTACGAGCGGTTCCGGGGCCTGGCCCGGCTGGGGATGATCGTGTCCATTGCCCTGCTGGTGCTGGTCATGATTCCCGGCCCCAACAAGTACGGGCGGCTGCTGGCCCTGGGTGAGAACGGCGCGGCCCGCTGGCTGGGTATCCCCGGTACATCCTTGACCTTTCAGCCCTCCGAGGTAGCGAAGCTGGGCGTCATCGTCTATTTTGCCGAGTCTATTTCCAAGAAGCGGGAGAAGATGAAGTCCTGGAAGGAGGGGTTCCTGCCCCATATCCTTCTGCTGGCGGCGGTTACGCTGCTGACCATTGTGGAGCCCCATTTTTCCGGCGCGGTCCTGATTTTCGGCATCGGCGCGGCCATGATGGTGGTAGGGGGCATCCACTGGGGCTGGATTGCGGCGGGCGTCGGCAGCGTGGGCGCCGCCGGGTACCTGGTGCTGTTTACAGATTTCATGGAGAAAGTGGTGGGCTACAACGCCTCCCGTATCGCCGTCTGGCGGGACCCCTTCGCCGGGGACCTGGCATGGCGGCGGGATGAGGCGTGGCAGACCATCCAGAGCCTGTACGCCATCGGGTCGGGGGGGCTCCTCGGCGTGGGCCTGGGCAAGAGCCGGCAGAAGTTCGGCTATCTCCCCGAGGCGCAGAACGACTACATTTTTGCCGTTGTTCTGGAGGAGCTGGGGCTCATCGGCGGGACGCTGATTATGATTCTGTTCGCGTTTTTGATTATCCGCGGGTTCTGGCTGGCCATTCACGCCAGGGACCGGTTCGGGAGCCTTTTGATTGTCGGCGTGACCACGCAGATCGCCCTGCAGACGTTTTTGAACATCGCCGTGGTGACGAACTTTATGCCTTCCACCGGGATTTCGCTTCCTTTTTTCAGTTCGGGGGGGACGGCGTTGGCGATTCAGCTGGTGGAAGTGGGGATTGTTTTGTCGGTTTCACGGCAGATTCCTGCACCTAAAGGGAAGTAGGGGGTTCTCTTCGCCGCCTCCGGCGGCGAACGGGGGGATTTCATCTGCGGCCCTGTGGGCCGCGTGCGCTTCCCTTCTTTCCGGAAGCTCCGGGCTCCCGCGCCCGGACGGCGGCCTACTT
>OFGA01002940.1_pt1 | contig 10176 bp, 8 predicted proteins | sample 1521471 | NCBI WGS metagenome assembly OFGA01 (sample SAMEA3504086, study PRJEB24116) | mouse gut metagenome | biome: mouse gut; feature: mouse-associated habitat; material: faeces | place: Denmark | collected 2011
GGGCCGGCGTCTTAAAAGACGCCGGCCCTTCTGCATTTTACCGCTTACCGCCGTGTACGCTCCGCTGTCCGGGGACGATCCTGCGGTACCAGCCCTTGACGTGCCAGCCCACGGTTTCCCCTACCTCCCGGGACGCCACCATCTTGTCCGCCAGCGTCAGCAGCCACGCCTCCGAGCTCTTGGGCCAGGAGGCCAAGGGAAACATGTGGCTGGCGATGGCGTCCCGCTGCCGCTGGTCCAGATCAAACATCCGCCCCGCGCGGTGGGCCGCGTGGGAGCCGTGGATGAAGGCGTGCATATGCCGCACCCGATCCCAGCCGGAATACCGGTCCATGTACCGCTTGTGCTGCTCGCTCTGCCAGTCATAGCCGAAAAAGTCGTGGAGCAGGGCGGCGCGGGTCAGGGCCCGCACCCGCTCTTCCCGGAGGTAGAACCGCCTGGCCAGGCGGTAGGCGCATTTGGCGGTGTCGATCGAGTGGATATACAGGGAGTTCTCCCCGCCGTGGTGGGGGCAGTCTTTCAGCTGCAAAAACAGCGGGTGGCTGATAATGTCCCTGGTCATTTCCTGAAAATTCTGGCCCAAAGGAAATCCCTCCCGTCATAACCCGACATAATTTCACGTATTTATTATAGGACATCAAACGCGTCAAATGCAAGGGAAAAGTCAGGATAGATTTCTTAAGATTTCCTTATCGGGCGGCGGGACGGTTATCCGCCCGCCATTTGGAGCAGCTCCTCCACCGTCGTCCGCTCCGTGACATTCCGCCGGCAGAGGGCGTACAGGCTCTGGGGCAGTCCCTGGACCAGGACGTTCCTGCTGTCCTCGTCAATGGAAACCGTAACCGGAATGCCCGACTGGTGGACCAGGACCTCCGCCGCCGGGCTGAAATACCCGCCGGGATAGGCCAGGGCGCAGAACCCCTCCCCCAGCTCCTGCCGCCTGACATCGTCGTAATAGGCCAGGTCCTCCCGGACGGCTTCGGCCCATGCCTCCTCGCCCTCCCCCTCCAAGGGGAGGATGGAGCTCCGGACCCGGTCCCCCGTCTCATAGGGGGCCCACTGGTGCAGGTTGTAGGTGTGGGACTGCAGGTCGATGACGCCGGCCATTTCCCGGGCCTGGTCCCAGCTGAAATGGGGGGTGATGGGGAACTCCGTATCCTTGTAGTACTCCGTATGGCCGATGGAGGAGCCGATGGCGAACACCGTGGCCTTCATGCCGTACCGCTGCAGAATGGGAAAGGCAATTTCATAATTGCTGAGATACCCGTCGTCTATGGTGATGCACACCGGGTTGGCCGGCAGGGGCGCGCCGCGGTAGACGTAATCCACCATTTCCTGGAAGCTGACGGCGCAGTAGCCCGCCTGGCTGAGGGCCTCCATGTGGGCGGCGAAGGTTTCGGGGGAAACCTCCGTATCCTGGGAGGGCTCCTCGGTGAAGTGGTGGTACATGAGGATGGGCGTCTCCACGGAGTAGGCGCTCACCGGCAGACGGGGCGGATAGGCGAAGAGCTCGTCCAGCCATTCCTGACAGTTCTCCTCCGTCACGTACATGCCGAACCGCTCCGGCCGGTAGACCGTTTCATCGCCGAAGATCTCCGCCAGCGCCATGTCGCCGGTAGTGGTGCGGAAATGGGTGGCATCGTAGAAATACCGCGTATCATAGGTCACCGGGGTACAGCTGAAGTCCCAGTAATCCACCTCACGGGCCAGGGCGGTCTTGTAGGCCCGGAGGCTTTCCTCCGTGTAGAGGGACCACTGGGCCTCGCTGACCGGGGAGCAGACCACCAGCAGCTCCACCCCCCTCTCCTCGCACATGTCTCGGATTTCCGCCACCGATTGGACGCACGCCTCAATGTAAGGCAGTCCGTCCGGGTCCGGCTCCATATAGAAGCTGCCAGGGTTGGCGGCGGCATAGACCTCCGGGTCCCCCACCTTCTCCACGTTCCTCAGCCGCTTGTCGTAGCACCCGCTGGGTACGTCGAACACGTCGAACACCTGGGGCAGCTCCGTATCCGCCAGCCGGGCGGCGGCCTTGTCGATGGCGTACTGGGGGTTCCCCAGGGCGTAGCGGAGATAGAACAGGGCCGGGTTCTCCCCGCCGGCCAAACAGTGCATCCGGTCGTTGAGGGTGTCCTCCTGGCTGTCGTAGACGTTGGCCTCGTTGATGCCCAGGTTCACCACCAGGCGTTTCACCTCGCAGCGTTCCAGCACATAGGCCGCCAGGTCCCGGTAGTCCCTGGTATCGCTGCCGTAGACGAAAAGGTTATACCAGCTTCCCTCTACGTATTTTTCCATGGTCCTTGCCTCCAGGGAGGCGGCGGAGGAAGAGCCGATGATATAGGAGTCATACGCCCCATGGTTCTCCTCCAGCCAGGCGATCTTGGCCGTCCGGGGGTTGTTGGTTTCGTTGTAGCTGTACCAATCGAAAAGGGGGTCGCCGAACACGCCGAAGGGATCGATCAGAATATTGGCCCCGGCGCAGAGGGCCAGCGCCAGCGCCACGGCCCCGGCCAGCATCATAAGCCATTTTTTCGCGGACATAGGCCCTCCTAAACATTTTCGTAGACGTACATGATGGCGGTATAGTCCGTGTTCAGATACACGAAGGCCGTCAGCAGCAGCACCGCGCCGAAGAGCAGCGCGAACTGCACCCAGGCGGGCCGCTGGTCCAGCCGCTCCCGCAGGGGCACGCCCTTTTCCAGCAGCAGCTCCACCGCCAGCAGCGTCCCCCCCGCCAGGCCCAGCCGCAGCCAGTCAGCCCCCGTCAGGCCGAAGGACAGGAACGTCTCCGCCCCCAGGGACCCCCAGCCGAAGTGGAACACCGTCCTCTTGAGCATCCGCAGGGCCTGCATCAGGCTGTCCGCCCGGGAAAAATACCGGCCGACCACCACCAGGCCGCAGGTCCGCAGGGACTGGAACACCCGGAAGGGCAGGTTCTCCCCGTCCAGGCCCAGCCGCTGGTTCACCTTGAGGAACCAGGGGGCGAAGATCATGGCAAGGCTCATAAGCCCGCCGTTCCACAGGCCGTAGGCGATGTTGCTCATCCCGGGCCCCTGCCAGAGGCCCACCATGAGGAACACCACCACCGTGGACAGGCAGGGGGCCGCCAGCTTCCCCGCCTGGGGGCCGAACCGGGCCCGCAGCCGCTTGCCCAGCCGGCTCATGGGGCCCGACAGGGCCAGGGGATAGAAGAGGTAGTCCTTCATCCACTCCCCCAGGGACATGTGCCACCGCCGCCAGAACTCATCCATGCTCCGGGCGAAGTAGGGCCGGTTGAAGTTCTCCGCCATGTCCACCCCAAAGAGGGCCGAAGCCCCTCGGACCAGGTCCGTCCCGCCGGAGAAATCGGCGTACAGCTGCACGCAGTACAGCGCGGAGCCAAGCAGGAGGGACGCGCCCTGGTACTGGGCGAAGTTGTCGAACAGCTCCGCCACCGCTCCCGCCAGGGGGTCGGCCAGGAACGCCTTTTTCAGCACGCCCCAGATCATCAGCTGGATGGCGCGCTTGATCTTCGCCGGATCAGGATCGTTCCCCCGGAGGAGCTGGGGCTGGAGCTTGTCGTAGCGGTTGATCGGCCCCTGGATCATTTGGGGGAACCAGCAGGCGAAGAGGGCGTATTTCAAAAAATTCCCCTCGGGCTTCACCCGCCCCCGGTACACGTCGATGAGGTAGCCGGAGGTCTGGAAGATATAGAAGGAGATTCCCAGGGGCAGCAGCAGGCCCAGGGGCCGGAATACCTGGGAAACGCCGAAAAGGCCGAGGAGGCGGTTTGCCGTCCCCAGCCAGGAATCCAGGTATTTGAAGAGGGCCAGGGTGGCGAAATTCAAGACCAGGGCCCCGGCCAGTACCATCCGCCGCCGGCGCTTGCCCCGCTTTTTGACGGCGGAGCGGTCCTCGGGCCACTTGTCCAGCTCCGCCCGCTCCCGGCGGCGGAGGACCTCCATACCGCGGGCGGCGGCGAAGGTCAGCGTGATGGTCGCCAGCAGGTATGCTCCCGCCCGGACGCTGTAGGCCAGATAGAAGAACGCGCTGGCGGCCAGGAGGACCAGCCAGCGGTGGTTTTTAGGCAGCAGATAGTAGGCCCCGGCGGCCAGGGCCAGAAACAGCAGAAAGCCTGCGCCGTTGATGGACATAGTACACGGTCCTCCGTTTGCGTACCCCGCTCTCGCTACCGTGGGGCAATTTCAGATAACATCGCTGCAAAGAACGGGGCAAAGGTTCTTTTTGGCGCTTTCTTCATGACAGGCGGCCCGGAAGATTATTCGTCCGCCAGCCGCTGGACCAGGGCGTAAATGGCCTTGGCAGAATTGAAGTTTTCCGGTACCAGGTCCTCCGCGCCGATGGAGATATCGAATGCCTCGTTCAGCTCACCCACCAGCATGACGATATTCAAGGAATCCAGAATGCCGTCGTCAATGAGGCGCTCCTGTCCCTCGAAGTCGATGCCGGGGCAGGTTTCCGTCAGAATGTTCATAAGCTCTTCCATGGGATGTTCTCCTTCTTATGTTTTTAAAAATCTGTGCGGGCCTTACAGCTCCCGCCGGCCCTCCAGGGCCCGCATCAGGGTGGCGTCGTCGGCAAATTCCAGATGCCCTCCCACGGGGATGCCGTAGGCCAGCCGGGTAACCCGCACGTCAAAGGGCTTGAGCAGCCGGGCGATATACATGGCGGTGGCCTCCCCCTCGGTGTCGGGGTTGGTGGCCATGATGACCTCCCCCACGTCCCCCTTGGCCACCCGGTCCACCAGGGACTTGATCTGCAGGTCATCCGGCCCCACGTGATTCAGGGGGGAGATCACGCCGTGGAGCACGTGGTAGCTGCCGCCGTACTCCCTGGCCCGCTCCATGGCCGCCACGTCCCGGGGGTCCGCCACCACGCAGATGGTGGAGGCATCCCGCTTGGAGGAGGCGCAGATGGAGCACAGGCCTCCGGCGGTGAGGTTCTGGCACACCGGGCAGCAGGTGACGCTCCGCTTGGCGTCCACGATGGCCTCGGCAAAGACCTCCGCCTCCTGATCCGTGAGACTCAGCACGTAAAAGGCCAGCCGCTGGGCGGACTTGCCGCCGATGCCCGGCAGGCGGGCGAACTGCTCCACCAGCTTCTCCAGCGGCGCGGGAAAATATTCCATAGCGTGTTACCCTCTCAGTTCTTCTATCCTTCCGGGGATGTCGGCGGCTTTATAGACCGAGCTGCCCGCCACCAGGACGTTGGCCCCGCTGGCGGTCACGGTCTTGCAGGTGACCGGGTCGATGCCCCCGTCCACCTCCAGCTCGCAGTCCAGCCCCCGCTCATCGATCCACCCCCGGAGGGTGCGGAGCTTGGGCATCATGTCCTCCATGAACTTCTGCCCGCCGAAGCCCGGTTCCACGGTCATCACCAGCACCATGGAGCACAGCTCCAGGAAGGGCAGCGCCGCCTCCGCCGGAGTGCCGGGCTTGAGGACCACCCCGGCCCGCTTCCCCTGGGCGCGGACGGTCTCCAGGGCCTGCCGGGTGTTCTCCTGGCTGTCGGCCTCCACGTGAACGGTGACGATGTCCGCCCCCGCCCGGCAGAAGCGCTCCACGTACCGCACCGGCCGGTCGATCATCAGGTGGACGTCCAGGGTCATGTCCGTCACCGCCCGGATGGACTGGACCACCGGCAGGCCGATGGAGATATTGGGCACGAAGAGACCATCCATCACGTCCACGTGGAGGTAGTCCGCCGTGCGGACCTTTTGAATGTCCCGCTCTAAATTTGCAAAATCAGCGGCAAGGATCGAAGGCGCGATCTTTATCATGGCTGCACTTCCTTTTGTTGTTTTTTTGGCGGAGATCCGGGAGGGACGGGCACCGGCCGGAGGCCCGGCGGCAAGCACCACGGCCAAGCCTGCTTCATAGGATACCCTAAGCGGCAAGAGCGTCCCGGCGGGACGACGATCATTCCCACGCCCCTGCCCCGTCCGCGCCGGAGGCGCGCCGCATCATATAGGGGACCGCCGGAGCACCCGGCGGTCCCCATCAGCGCGCCGGGAATTTGTTTCAGTATATCAAATCCACATCCCAAAAGCAAGCGCGGCGCCTCCTTTTTCCTCCTTTGCACCACTGATCTTAAGGAAGATCAAATGATCTGCGCCGCATACATATTTGCGGCCATGCTCATGACCTACCCAACGAGCATAGCTATTTTTTCTTTTTCTAAGCAAGAAATACTTGACATTCAAAAAGAAATAAATTATACTGTGCGTGGAAGAGAAGATGACTTGCTCTTCACAACAATATAGGAGGATCTTTTAAATGGCAGATGAAAAAACCGCGTACCGGTATCTTGAGGAAATCGGCCTTGAACCGATCGAGCACAGGGCGATCATTGTGAAATACGCGCCGGAAAGTGATGCTCTCAGCAGCGAGGTGAAAAACTTCTTCAGTACAGAGTACTACGTTTTGCAGATGTGCAAAGATGAGCTGGTCCTCATGCGGGTACTGGTCTGGGCGGTCTGTACTCTGGAGAAAGAAATCGCTTTGCGGCTGCCCTATTCTTCCGTCCGCTCCGTGGAAGTTACAGACATAGGGATGAGTTATCGGATCACGATCGGGACCGATACCGGTACGATACGTCTGCTTGCGCAGATAAAGGAGTTGAGCGAGCTCCGTTCTTCCGGAGTATGCGCCGGGTTAATGGGCGTACCCGGTACCTGGCATAAAAACAATCTGGATGACACTCTGCAAATGCTGAAAAGCCTGCAAACCGCCTGATGACCGCAGCATGGAGCCATAAAGCCGGGTAATCCGGCCGGCGGACAGAAGGCGCGATATATGATCTGGGGACTGCCGGGATGCCCGGCGGTCCCCAGCTGCTTCAGGCCGGGTCCGAAGGTCCGACAATTTCCCTTGCGTTTTTCCCCAATACATGGTATACTCTGTCCATCTTATACTTAGGAGGACCTCCCATGCGAACTTCAAGAAAGCTTCTCTCCATCCTGCTGGCTCTGGTGATGGCAGTCTCCCTGCTGCCCACCGCGATGGCTGCGGAAGGCGAGACTCCCGCTGCAGAAGACGAGACCCATATCACGATCCTTGGCACCTCCGATCTCCACGCAAGCATCTGGGGCTATAGCTACGAGGATAACAAGGAGACCGACAATAACGGCATGGCCCGCCTCTATACCTACATCCAGCAGGTACGGGAGGAGAATCCCAATACCTTCCTCATCGACGCCGGAGACGACATCGAGGGGACCATCATGGTCAACCAGATCTACAACAAGACCCCCGACCAGCCCCATCCTGTCCTGGCCGCCATGAACTACATGAAGTTCGACGCCATGACCCTGGGCAACCACGAGTTCAACTACGGCATTCCCAATATGCTCAAGATCATGGGGCAGGCGGAGTTCCCCGTCCTGGCCGCCAACGTCCTTGACGCCGGGGGCAAGTATGTTACCGGCGAGGGCTGGACCATCATCGAGCGCGGCGGCGTCAAGCTGGCCGTCATCGGCGTCACCTCCCCCAACGTCCCCACCTGGGACGGCGGCAAGGAAGGCATTGAGGACTGCACCTATACCTCCGTCAGCGACGGCGTGAAGAAGGCCATCGCCGAGATCGGCGATCAGGCCGACATCATCATGGTCTCCGCCCACGTGGGCATGGTAGGCGAATTTGACGAGGAGGGCGGCACGGACGCCGCCGCGAAGATCCTGGAGGACAACCCCGAGGTGGACGTGCTCCAGGTGGCCCATGTCCATATCACCGTCAACGACAAGCAGGGCGAAGTGCCCATCGCCGGCGTGCGCAACGCCGCCCGGGAGATCGCCCGTTACGATCTGACCCTGGACAAGGACGGCAACATCACCGGCAGCACCGTCACCATCGTTGACATGGCCGACTACGAGCCCAGCAAGGAGATCCGGGAGATCCCCGTGGTGGCCGAGGCCCATCAGAAGACCATCGAGCTCATTGCCGGCGGCACCGGCGAAGACGGTGAGGGCGGCGCCGCTCTGGGCACGACGACCGCCAAGTTCCAGCCCGAGGACGAGATCAAGGGCATCCCCGAGGGCAAGCTCCGCGACACCGCCGTCATGGACCTGATCAACAAGATCCAGCTGGAGGCCTCCGGCGCGGACGTCTCCGCCGCCGCCCTCTTCAAGGACACCAGCGATCTGCCCGAGGGCGATATCAACTACGGCAACATCTTCGACATCTACAAGTTTGACAACACCCTCTACCGCGTCAAGGTCACCGGCGCGGAGCTGAAGGCCTACATGGAGTGGTCCGCCAGCCATTACAACACCTGGAAGCCCGGCGATATCAACATCTCTTTCGACCCCGAGGTCCCCGGCTACCTCTACGACATGTTCGAGGGCGTGGACTATGAGATCGACCTGAGCCAGGAGGCCGGACAGCGCATCAAGAACGTCATGTTCAAGGGCGAGCCCCTGAAGGACGACCAGGAGCTGACCCTGGCGGTGAACAACTACCGCTATTCCTCCGGTCTGAAGACCCTGAAGCTGGTGGCCGGCACCAAGGAATGGGAGTCCTCCGAGCCCATCCGCGACATGATCGTCAACTACTTCGCCGAGCACTCCCCCGTGGAGCCCACCGTCAATAACAACTGGAAGATCGTCGGCGTGGACCTCCAGCTGGACAACCCCGAGCGGGCCGAGATCATCAAGAAGATCAACGCCGGCGAGATCGAGACCCCCTACGCCAAGAGCTATAACCTGAACGGCGTTGAAGGCAACATGATCTTTGACGGCAAGGGCGCGGATATCACCACCGTCACCGGCGCGGACGGCGAGACCTACTACCGCCTGCGCGAGGTAGCCGCTCTGGCCGCCGGTACCAAGGGCGCGTTTGACGTGACCTGGACCCCGGAGACCGGCGTCGCCATCGTCAAGGGCACCGATTACACCGCCGAGACCGCCCCCGCCGCGGTTGAGTCTACCGCTGCCGTCACCACCCTTACCGTCACTGTGGATGGCACAGCGATGGACATCAGCGTTGTGAACGTAGGCGACAGCAACTATGTCTCCGCTGCTGGGCTGACAGCCCTGCTGGGCGTTACCACCGTAGAAGCGGACGGCGTCCTGACCGTCAGCGTTCCCGCCCAGACGGGTGTAGGTGGCTGATCCTAATACACGGAATGAAAGCAACGGGCCCCCGGTACCATCGGTACCGGGGGCCCGAACAATTTCTTTTTCCAGTGCTTACGGCGTTACGTCCAGCTTTCGCACCACCGCGGCACACCGGGCGCAGAGGGTGGGATGCTCTCCATCCTTCCCCACAGAGGGCAGGACCTTCCAGCACCGCTCGCACTTAGCACCCTGGGCAGGCTCCACCTCGACCTTGATCTCCGTCCCGGTGGACACGCGCACCTGGGAGACGATCAGCAGGTCCGCCATCTCGTCCGCGTCCATAAACTTCTGATTCGCCAGCTCCTGGGGAACCGTCAGATCCACCTTGGCCTCCAGGCTCTTGCCGATCTTCTTCTCGTTCCGGGCGGTCTCCAGGGCGGCGTTGACGGTGTCGCGGACCTTCACGAGCTTATCCCAAGCAGCCATGGCGTCCTCGCCCAAGGCGTACTCCGCGAAGGGCTTGTTCATCTCGTTGAGCAGCACGTTCCGGGGATCGTCGCCGTCGCGATGGGGCATGGCCTGCCAGATCTCGTCGCAGGTGAAGGCCAGGATGGGGGCGAAGATCTTGGTTATGGTGTCCAGGATCAGCCACAGGGCGGTTTGGGCGCTGCGGCGGCTGAGGCCGTCCTTTTCATCGCAGTACAGCCGATCCTTGATGATATCCAGATAGAAGCTGGAGAGCTCCACCACGCAGAAGTCGTTGACGGCGTGGCTGACCACGTGAAACTCGTAGTTCTGATAGGCGGTCTCGCATCGCTCAATCAGCGCGTTGAGCCGGGTCACCGCCCAGCGGTCCAGCTCCAGCATCTCCCCAGGCTTCACCAGATTGCCCGCGTCAAAGCCGTCCAGATTGCCCAGGCAGTACCGGGCGGTGTTACGGAACTTCAAATAGTTCTGGCTGAGCTGCTTGAAGATGTTATCGGAGCAGCGCACATCCGCGTGGTAGTCGGCGGAACCGGCCCACAGACGGATCATATCCGCGCCGAACTTCTTGAAGATGTCGGCGGGGTCCACGCCGTTGCCCAGAGACTTGTGCATGGCCTTGCCCTCGCCGTCCACGGTCC
>OFGA01002941.1_pt1 | contig 10176 bp, 12 predicted proteins | sample 1521471 | NCBI WGS metagenome assembly OFGA01 (sample SAMEA3504086, study PRJEB24116) | mouse gut metagenome | biome: mouse gut; feature: mouse-associated habitat; material: faeces | place: Denmark | collected 2011
GTGTGGAATGGCCTGACCAATGAATTTCATCCGACGCAGATGCTGGCGGATCTTCTGACGATTCGGGAGCACTTTGGGTATCTCAAGGGAATCAGGCTGACGTATATGGGTGATGCTCGCTATAATATGGGCAATTCCCTGATGGTGGCCTGTGCCAAGATGGGAATGCACTTTACGGCCTGCACTACAAAGGCATATTTTCCGGAGGCGGAGCTGGTGCGTACGTGCGAGAAGATTGCAGCGCAGACCGGCGGAAGCGTGACACTCACGGAGGATGTGGCTGAGGGAGCCGGAGGTGCGGATGTGGTTTACACAGATGTGTGGGTTTCCATGGGGGAACCGGCCGAAGTCTGGGAGAGCAGGCTGCGGGATCTGATGCCTTATCAGGTGAATCGTCAGGTGATGGAGTATGCCGGCGAACAGGCTGTCTTTATGCACTGTCTGCCTGCGTTCCACGATCTGAATACGGGGATTGGCAGAGAGATTCACGAGAAGTATCAGATCGACGAGATGGAAGTGACGGATGAAGTGTTTGAATCTGCACAGTCCATCGTCTTTGACGAGGCGGAGAACCGGATGCATACGATCAAGGCGGTGATGGCGGTGACATTGGGAGAATATGAGGTTTAGGAGAGCGGCATTTTCCGACGTCATGAAGGGTAGAATTATAGAATGAAGACAGATAAATCAGATATATTGACATTGCTGAGGAACAGTGAGGAGTATGTGTCCGGACAGCAGCTGTGTGACAGGTTTGGTGTGACGAGGACAGCAGTCTGGAAAGTGATCAACCAGTTAAAGGAAGAAGGGTATCAGATCGAGTCGGTTTCCGGCAAAGGTTACCGGCTGATAGAAGGGCCTGTGGATATGTTGTCGGAGAGCGAGATCGCCAGCAGACTGCAGACTGAGTGGGCGGGCAGGAAGCTGTACTATTTTGAGAGCACGGGTTCTACCAATACCGATGCGAAACGTCTGGGAGAAGAGGGAAATCCCCATGGCACTGTGGTGGTGGCGGATATCCAGACAGCAGGCAAAGGGCGCAGAGGAAGAAGCTGGCAGACGCTGGCCGGTACGGCACTTTCTTTTACCCTGCTGCTCAGACCGGACTTCGTGCCGGACAAGGCGTCCATGATCACATTGGTGATGGCGCTGAGTGTGGCGGAGGCCGTGGAGAAGATAACGGGAACAGAGACAGGAATCAAGTGGCCTAACGACATCGTGATGAATCGGAAGAAGATCTGTGGTATGCTGACGGAGATGACCATGACACCGGAGATGGATGAAATACAGTATGTGGTAGTGGGTGCGGGGATCAATGTCAACAATGCCGGTCCTGAGGAATTTGAAGAAGAAGTGCGGCCTGTGGCCACTTCCCTGCGCATGGAGACCGGACAACAGTACGGCAGGGTGCAGCTGCTTGACGAAGTGCTGCGGCGGTTTGAAGAAAACTATGCGATTTTTCTGGAGACTCTGGATCTGTCCGGCCTGCGGGAGCGATACCAGAAACACCTGCTGAACATGGGAGCACAGGTGAGAGTGCTGGATCCTGCCGGAGAATACACCGGTACGGCGGAGGGAATCGACATGCAGGGAGAATTGATCGTGGTGAAGGATAATGGAGAGAGAACACTGGTCTATGCGGGCGAGGTTTCGGTGCGTGGACTGTACGGGTATGTGTGATGGAAGAGAAGAGGATCGTGCTCTGCGGCGCCAATGCCTACGAGCAGAAATATTATTTTAATGAGAAGTTTGCGGGGATTCCCGAGTCCATTAAAGAGGAGCTGCATGTGATCTGTGTGCTTTTTACGGAGGAAGTAGGAGGCATCTTTACGATTGTCTTTGACGAGGACGGTACGATCCTGTTGGAGACGGATGCGGAGGAGGAAGACCTGCTCTACGACGAGATTGGCAGCGGGCTTCTGGTAGGTGAGGTCCGCAGAAACAGGCAGGAACTGCTGGAATCACTGCAGTTATATTACAGGGTGTTTATCCTGAATGACAGGTCAGTGCTGGAGGAAGACGGATTATAAGGAGTGAAGGATTGGAATAGAGGTAAATTATGAAGGATTTGCTGCATAAATTAAAAATCGGAAGTGTCACCTTAGACAATAACATCCTATTGGCACCGATGGCAGGCGTGACAGACCTGCCATTTCGTTTGTTGTGCAGGGAACAGGGCGTAGGACTGGTCTGTATGGAGATGATCAGCGCCAAAGCCATTCTGTACAAGAATAAAAATACGGAAAGCCTGCTTACCATCCATCCGCAGGAGGGGCCTGTGTCTCTGCAGCTGTTTGGTTCAGATCCGAAGATTTTAAGCGAGATGGCAAAGCGCATCGAGGAGCGGCCCTTTGCCATACTGGATATCAATATGGGCTGTCCCGTGCCCAAGGTGGTGGGCAATGGGGAGGGATCGGCACTGATGAAGCAGCCAAAGCTGGTGGAAGAGATCGTGACAGCCGTGGTCAAGGCAGTCAGGAAGCCGGTTACCGTCAAGATACGGAAAGGATTTAATGACACGTGTGTCAATGCGGTGGAGATTGCGCGGATTGCGGAAGGGTGCGGTGCTGCGGCCGTAATGATACACGGCAGGACGCGAGAACAGTATTATGCCGGAGAAGCCGATTGGGAGATCATAGCCGATGTCAAAGAGAAACTTTCCATACCGGTGATCGGCAATGGAGACGTTACGGACGGTGTCAGTGCGGCAGCGATCCTGCAGCAGACCGGATGCGATGGCGTCATGGTAGGCCGCGCCGCCAGAGGCAATCCTTGGATCTTCCGGCAGATCGCAGCCTATCTGCAGAACGGCACGGTACTGGCCAGACCGGAGAAGGACGAGATCAGGGAGACGATACTGCGTCATGCAGGGATGCAGCTGGAATATAAGGGAGAGTACACCGGCATACGGGAGATGCGCAAGCATGTTTCCTGGTATACGGCAGGAATGCCCGATTCGGCCAGACTGCGGCGGAGTGTCAATATGGTGGAGAGCTTTGCGCAGCTGGAAGAACTTGTGCGGGAAATGTGAGACGCAGGATCACGGTCTGCAGGATCTTGCGTGCTGTCTGCGGATAACCGGGAAAGATTCGGTTTGGAAACAGATATATCCTCTGTGCATGTCCTGCCGGAATCATGCATATACTGTGGTATGGAACAGGAGACGATTCTTTATTATTATTTAATGCCGCGGGAAACGGCCGGAGGAAATAACACAAAAGCCGCGAAAAAACACTGGTTTCAGGAGGCCGTGCTGGAGAGTAAGCTGCTTGCAGAACAGGAGGAATTCCGTGTTCTGGGCTGTGCGGTGCCGCCTTTTTATTATAGGAAAAAGGAGTGGAAGGCGCCGGTACTTTCCGAGGCAATGGAGACGGCGCTGCATACTGCCGCCGGGATGACGGATACGTGTGTGCACCCGGATCTTTTGCAGATTTTTGCACCGGAGGACAGGGGAAGATGGCGGCCGCGTGAGAGTACGGTCAGGATGCTGACGAAGCATCTGCTGGGGCAGTATGCGGAAAAGGTGCTTGTCGGGACCGGCATGGTGACAATCCTTTTGGGGCAGCCCGGGGAGGTGCAGCAGCAGATGGAAACCACATGGGAGCTGCTGGAACCTTATCTTTCCCGGGTTAATCGGATGCTTCTCTACTACGAGCAGCAGGAAACACTGCAGAATGGAGAGGAGACAGGGCCGGCGGAGAGTGTGGACCGTCAGGAAGAGCTGCAGGAATATCTGGAAGAATATTATTATGAATACGGCCTGGTCCCACAGCCTGTACCGTACAGCAGAAGCCGGACGGCACAGGCGCAGGGGCAGGCAGAAAAAGCCCCTGCCGTCGGGGAGAGAGAGTTTTATGCAAAGAGTGGTGCGGGGCCGCTGAGATGCGGAAGGGAGAGATGCGGCGGTGTGATTCTGGATTACTGTACCGACTTTCGTTATCCCAGGATTGCAGCGGCGGACTGTATCTATATTGATATCGCATCCGATGGAGAGAAGGAACGGCTGCTTGGGCGGAAAAGTCTGGCTTCGGCATATGTATCACCGTTGAAATATCTTGACACTATGGTAAAAAATAGTTATGATAGAAAAGTTAAAATGACATGAAGTATCCCGATTAGCGGCAGGAAAAGGGATAACATTTTTATAGCATCAGGGAAGCTTAAGGCTGAACTGTTACGAAGAATAAACAGAAAAGGAGTAGTACCATGCAGGAGAAGAAGAATATCTTAACGTATGAAGGATTGCGGAAATATGAAGATGAGCTGCACGATCTGAAGGTGGTCAAGCGTAAGGAAGTGGCGGAGAAGATCAAGGAAGCCAGAGAGCAGGGCGACCTGTCCGAGAATGCCGAATATGATGCGGCCAAGGATGAGCAGCGCGACATCGAGGCAAGAATCGAAGAATTAGAGAAGATATTGAAGAATGCGGAAGTGGTCGTTGAAGATGAAGTGGATCTGGATAAGATCAACATCGGATGTCAGGTGAGGATCCTGGATATGGAGTTCAACGAGGAACTTGAGTATAAGATCGTAGGTTCCACGGAGGCCAACAGCTTAAAGGGCAAGATTTCCAACGAATCTCCCGTGGGCAAGGCATTGATCGGCTGTAAGGTGGGCGATCAGGTGGAAGTGGAGACACAGGCCGGCATGATCCAGTATAAGGTGCTGGAGATCCAGCGGTCTAATTAAAGGAAGAAAAAGAGACGTATTTGAACAGCCGCCGGGCGGCGAGATGGAGGTCAGTATGGCAGAAGTACAGAATCAGGATATCAACCAGCTTTTGAAGGTGAGAAGGGAGAAGTTGTCCGCACTGCAGGAGAACGGCAAAGACCCTTTTCAGATCACGAAATATAATGTGACCCATCACAGCCAGGAGATCAAGGATAATTTCGAGGCGCTGGAGGGGCAGCAGGTGTCCATTGCGGGCCGTGTGATGTCCAAACGTATCATGGGGAAGGCTTCCTTCTGCAACGTGCAGGATCTGCAGGGCGATATTCAGTCCTATGTGGCAAGGGACAGTATCGGTGAAGAAGCCTATGCGGATTTCAAGAAATACGATGTGGGTGACATTGTGGGCATTGAGGGCGAGGTTTTCAGGACCAAAACCGGTGAAAAATCCATCCATGCACACAAAGTGACACTGCTGTCAAAAAGTCTGCAGATTCTGCCGGAGAAGTATCACGGGCTGGTAAACACGGATATCCGTTACCGGCAGAGATATACCGACCTGATCATGAATGAGGACGTGAAGAAGACCTTTGTGGCCCGCTCTAAAATCATCAGCTCCATCAGACGCTATCTGGACGGTCAGGGCTTTCTGGAGGTGGAGACGCCGATGCTGGTATCCAATGCAGGCGGTGCGGCGGCGAGACCCTTTGAGACCCATTACAATGCGCTGGACGAAGATGTGAAGCTGCGCATTTCTCTGGAACTGTATCTGAAGAGACTGATCGTAGGCGGCATGGAGAGAGTCTACGAGATCGGCCGTGTGTTCCGCAACGAGGGACTGGATGCCAGACACAATCCGGAATTTACGCTGATGGAGTTATACCAGGCTTACACCGATTATTACGGCATGATGGAACTGACGGAGAACATGTTCCGCCATGTGGCAAAAGAAGTGTGCGGTACGACCACCGTGCCCTACGGCGAGGCGATGATCGACCTTGGGCAGCCTTTTGCACGGATGACCATGGTGGAGGCCGTGAAGCAATATGCAGGGGTGGACTTCGATACCGTGAAGGACACCGCGGAGGCGAAGAAGCTGGCCGATGAAAAAGGCGTTCACTACGAGGACAGGCACAAGAAGGGCGATATCTTAAATCTTTTCTTTGAAGAGTACGTGGAAGAACATCTGGTACAGCCTACGTTTATTATGGATCATCCCATCGAGATCTCGCCGCTGACCAAGAAGAAACCGGAGAATCCGGAGTATGTGGAGCGGTTCGAGCTTTTTATCACGGGCCGCGAGATGTGCAATGCCTATTCGGAGTTAAACGATCCCATCGATCAGAGGGAGCGTTTCCGGGCACAGGAAGAGGCGCTGGCAGCAGGAGATGAGGAAGCCAACACCACCGACGAAGATTTCATGAACGCGCTGGAGATCGGTATGCCGCCCACAGGCGGAATCGGATACGGCATCGACAGACTGGTGATGCTGCTGACGAACTCCCCGGCAATCCGCGATGTGCTGCTCTTCCCCACGTTAAAATCGCTATAATTTCGTCGCTCCTTGTCATTCCTTGTCACGCTTCGTCACACTACGGACAAGTATGGACAACGGCATGTAGACGCAAAAAGTCGCGTTTTCTGAGCCGAAAAGTGAGGTCTCTTAAAGCCTCATGAAAGAGTGAAAAAATGCTTCGTGCATCGTCACGGAACGTGATGTAGAGCACGGATTTGGCTGAAACTAAACAGGTAAATTATCCAGAGGACAGCTTTTGGATGGTTTCACAGGCACTTACTTTAGAGAAATCTAGAGTAGGTGCCTTTTTTCGTGCTTGGGGCAACTTGTAAACATTTTTTCATTCGAAAGGAGGCTCATGATCGTGGCAAAAAGATCAAAGGAAGAGCGGGAAGAAGAAAGAAAAAAAGAACTTCTTCGGACATTAAGAAGAGGACCGGATCTTGACCGGTTCATAGATGAGCAGAAGAGGACTTTTGTTTCCTATGCCCAGGGAGCACGGATGTATTCCATGAACTATTACTCATTCGTGAAACTGGCAAAAGAAGCAGGGGCGAATATCCGTATTAAGAAGAACGTGGTTATCGATCTGGAGTTGATCGAAAAGTTTCTGGAAAACAATTGCGAAGGCGCGGAAGGAGAAATGTGATATGGAAAGAGGAAGATCAAAAGATCCCGGTAAACAGGAGAGAATGGATAATTACAAGGCACAGTTCAAAAACGGCAAGAAGAAATGGGTCAGATACGATGAGGGCGCAATCCTTTATTCTATGGGGATCCACTCGTTTATGGATCTGGCTAATGAGGCGAAGGCAGTTTATCGCATCAAGCGTATCTGTCTTGTAAATACAGAAAAACTGGATGAGTACATTGAAGTAATGTACGGCGATCCGGAAAGTAACTAAGGAGGGCAAAGATCATGTGTAAGGTTATCGCAGTTGCAAATCAAAAAGGCGGTGTCGGAAAGACCACTACAGCTGTAAATCTTGGGATCGGACTGGCTGCAGAGGGCAACAAGGTTTTATTGATCGATGGAGATCCTCAGGGCTCCATGACGATCAGTCTGGGATATAGGGAGCCTGATAGTCTTGAATATACGCTGTCCACTCTGTTATCAGAAGTAATGGAAGAGAAAAAACTTTCTCTCACGGAGACCATCATCCAGCATGATGAAGGCGTAGATCTTATTCCGGCAAATATCGAATTGTCAGCTCTTGAGATCAATCTGGTAAATGTCATGAGCAGGGAAGTCATGCTCCGGAGTATTGTGGAATATCTCAAGACGGAATATGACTACAAGTATATCATCATCGATTGTATGCCTTCGCTCGGAATGCTTACAATCAATGCCCTGACTTGCGCAGACAGTGTTCTGATTCCGGTGCAGGCTGCATATCTTCCGGTAAAAGGTTTGGAACAGCTCATCAAAACCATCGGTCGCGTACAGAGGAGACTAAATAAGAATCTCAGAATCGAAGGGATATTGCTTACGATGGTAGATGCCAGGACGAATTATGCCAGGGATATCTCACAGCTTGTTATAGATACTTACTCGAATCAGATAGGTGTGTTTCATACCTGCATCCCTCTTTCGGTTCGTGCGGCAGAGATCAGTGCAGAAGGGTCCAGTATTTATCAGTATGATCCGAAAGGAAAGGCTGCTAATGCGTACCGGACATTAACGGAGGAGGTGTTGGATCGTGGCTAAGAGAGTTGGACAGAAGATCAAAATGACATCCATTGATGAATTACTCTGTGTTCCTTCAGTAGCCGGTTGTGACGAGATCGAGGTTGCAAAGATCCGGCCGTTCAAGGATCATCCTTTCAAGGTTTTGGATGATGAAAAGATGCATGAACTTGTGGAAAGTATCATGTTAAATGGTGTGCTGGTTCCGGTTACTGTCAGACCGCTTGAAGACGGAGATTATGAAATGATCTCCGGTCACCGACGGTTATTTGCGGTAAAAGAAATCGGTTTCGATAAGATCCCTGCAATCGTAAAGAAGTACGACGATGACGAAGCTGTCCTGGCTATGGTGGACTCTAACTTGCAGAGAGAAGAGATTCTCCCAAGTGAGAAGGCTTTTGCGTACAAGATGAAGGTAGATGCGCTGAAACACCAGGGAGCGCGTCATGACCGAACTTCGGCACGCGGCGTGCCGAAGTTGCAGGCAAGAGAACAGGTTGCATTGGACGCTGGGGAAAAATCACATATGGCTGTTACACGCTATATTTCTTTGACAAAACTGATCCCGCCCCTGTTGGCTCTGGTAGACGAGGACAAGTTGGCGGTTAGCGCCGCCGCTGACTACATTTCCATTCTGACGGAGCAGGAACAAACAGACTTTATATCGGTAATGAACAAGCTGGATGTGATCCCAACAAAAAGCCAGATGGCGAAAATCAAGCAATACAGCAAGGACGGCACCCTGACCGCCGCCGTGATGGATGCTGTCCTGTCCGAACAAAAGCCCGCGCCTGTGCAGGTGACACTGAAAAAAGAACGTTTGGAGCAGTATTTCCCCGCGACCTATTCCACCCGGCAAATGGAGGAAGTCATTTTCTCCCTGCTGGAAACGTGGAGCGATCAGCATAAATAGCAGGAAGGGGGGAGACATAACGTTATGCTTTAGATGGAGGGATTCTAATGGACAAGCTGAAGCGGGCTATATGTGAAATTCTGGACACGCTGCTGGGCTATGAGCACCAGGAGGACGGCACGTTTTCTTGCGAGATCTACGCCGATTACCGGGACGAGATGGGCAACAAGACGGCCATCGGGATCTTGCAGTCAGAGGACCCCATGCAAGCCTTCTGGGAGCAGCTGGACGAGTGGTACATGGACTACCAGGGTCAGTTGGAAGGCGAGTTGGAGGATGAAATCAAATCCAAGCTGCTCGCCGGCCCATACGCGAACGGCATTTCCGGCGAGGACTACGACCGGATCCATGACATCATCCAGGAGCTGGTCTGGTTCAAGCTGCCGGAGGAACATTTCCTCCGGCAGTCGTTCTACGTCGACATCATGGTGGACACCGGCGACGGCAATTACGATTATACGCTCAACAGCGCCTACCCCTGCTGGTACGGAAATTACAAAACTCCTATCGACAGTAAAGCCGGCATCGCGTGGCTGGCTAAGACTCAGGGGTACACCAGGGGCAGATTGAAAAAGGCCCTGCAACAAGGCGACATGTCTGATCCCAAGGGCTTTTTGCAGTCCATGCAGGTGGAGCTTGCCAATCTGTCCTCGCACATGAGCACGGTGACGTTCCTGGTGGAACTGACGCTGGAGCAGCTCATCGAGCTGAACCGGCTGATCCGATTGCAGGACCGGGACGGCCATTTCTACGACAGCCGGAAGAACCCTTACTGCGGCTATATCATCATCGACAAGAACACCGAAACCGGCCTGTACGACCCCTGGAATGGCGGCGGGAGCGTGTTCGAGATCCAGCTGGAGAAGGACGTGAAATTACCCATCAAATACATTCGCTCCGCTCTTCCGGACGGCGGCGACGGTCATTCGATAGATTCTGTCTACGGCATGTGCGGCTCTGCCTGGACGCGCGGCGGCATCAAGACTATCCACGCCCCGGTGAAGCTGACGGCGTGATGCCGTGCCGTTAGCGGAAGCTCGGTTGCCCATGGGCCAGGAAACCCCAAAACAATAAAATAGAGGAAAGGCAAAATGATGTTGAAAAAATTGACTACGGAGCAAAAGATGGACTACCTCGCACATCAGCGCCGAATTTTGCACAAGCTCCGCCAGGAAATGGAATATACGAGGAACCCCAGTGCGGTACAACAGTACATCGACTTTGCTCGGCTGTCCATCATCTGTGCTAAACGCGGTTATATGTACTCAAACTGACATCCGTCAGATGTAACTGCCGATATGTGACGGGGATGAAGAAAAAAATAAGACACGCGCCCGGATAGCCGCCCAGCCAATTTCCGGGAAACCACCCCATTTCTTTCTCATCCCCGTC
>OFGA01002942.1_pt1 | contig 10174 bp, 10 predicted proteins | sample 1521471 | NCBI WGS metagenome assembly OFGA01 (sample SAMEA3504086, study PRJEB24116) | mouse gut metagenome | biome: mouse gut; feature: mouse-associated habitat; material: faeces | place: Denmark | collected 2011
CAGCACCCACCCACAAAAATTATCGTGGAAAGGCACTATGTAGGCACTGAAAAAACGGAAACGGTATTCAAGCAGATAGCCGGGGAACAAGTAACAAAAAAGGTTAAGGAGATAGCGGAAAACAGCGTAAATTAGCACTGGAAATACACATAATCGGGCGCAATGACACTTTCATTCCCGATACGGATATAGGCTTCCATGACACCGTCAGCCTTGTAATAATAGGGTGTGGTACGCCCGGATATAACGGTCAAGACAAGTAAGTCTTTTCCATTTTCCCGTTCCGGCACAAGAATGAAGTTTGGATAACCATAAAAGCATTAAGCCTGTTTGAAACAAATGGCCGGCGAAATACCAGTCTATTTGTGTTACAAAAAACATTTAGACCGTGAATAGTAACAGATTATCTATATTTTTTTGTAGATTTATTATTGTATTATATAGAAACATCCGCTATAATACAATCACCGAAAGGAAGTGAGCAAATGGCTTTTTCTTATGACAAACTCTGGAAATTACTAATAGATAAAAAAATGACTAAAGAAAATTTCCGTATATTAATCAAAGCATCTCCTACAACAATAGCAGCAATGGGTAAAGGGGAAGGCATTTCCCCTAAAGTCTTAGACCGTATATGTACAGCTTTTAATTGCCAACCTGGTGATATCATGGAGCATGTACCTAACACTAGTTCAGAAAGGGGAGAAATATTTCAAATGACAGAATATGATTTTATTAAAACCGTAACAGTAAAAATTGATAACAGGCAATCCGTCCCAAAAGAAGAAATTAATACCGCCTTGAATTATCTTCATGCACTTCAATCAAGCAATGTATATCCAAGCTCTAAGATTGAAGCTATGCATATCGGTGGAGTACTCGCTGATGAATTAAGCAAAAAGTAATTCGGAAAGGAAGTGTTGCCATGTCAGCATTACAACCACAACCTATCATTACCACTCTGGAAGAATATGAAGCACTCCCGGAGGATACAAGAGCAGAAGTCTTTGACGGACAGATTTATTACATGGCCAGCCCATCACAAGATCACCAGACTATTCTCACAGAACTGCTTGTCTCTATCCGCAATCATATACGGAAGAAGGGCGGAGGATGCCAAGTATTCCCGGCTCCATTCGATGTGAAGCTTTCTACGGAGCTGCTTACCATTGTCCAGCCTGACATCATGATTGTGTGTGATAAGGACAAGCTAGATGGTAAGCGCTGCAATGGTGCCCCAGACTTCATCATTGAGATTGTTTCCCCAGGGAATCCGTCAGATGATTATATCCGCAAACTCTATTACTACAAAAATGCTGGAGTCCGTGAATATTGGATTGTAGATCCACGCCGTAAGACTGTGACAGTTAACTATTTTGAGGGAAATATGCTCAATGTTCAATATTCCTTTGATTCTACAATTAAGGTTAATATCTATGATGATTTGTACATCAATTTCTCTGATATTGCCGGTTTGCTGAATATTTAGCCAAAAGAAAAGGCATGTGCTCCGCTGCATATGTCTTTCATTCCGTCTATGTAATTTTCTGTCATTCTCTACTGTTCTTTCTTATTTTCTTCTAACCACTGCTCAAAATTTCCCTCTGGATTCCACTTATAAAACGCTATTTTCATATTTTCCAAAATAATTTGTGCATTTGGATGGGCCTCTCCTAGTACCCTTTCTTTAATCTGCAGACTCTTCTTTTGCAGTTCTTCCGCTAAATTTCTGACACCATTTACACCAATTTTGACACCGTTTTTTTGTAAATCAGTCAATAATATACGAGCATAGACGATATATAATGCTTTGATATAACGTATTGACGATGGGAAACGGCAACAAATACTAAGAGCAATTTTATTCTCATGGGATATTTTCTTACAAAAATGTAAGGTGAATGCTTAATCTGAAAGCCAAAGCAAAATTGCCAACGGAAAATCCGCTGGCAACCAACATTTACTTCGATAATTCATATTCAAAAGAAGCCCTGTCTGTCTTAAAGGAAAAGAAAATACGTTCTCCCTTCCGAAATCTGTAAAATGCCTGGCAAGCCGCGCTTTCGTGAATCGTCCTCGTCATGTCTCCATTAGCAGGAGCTTTAAGAGGGCGCTTGACTCCCTCCAGCAATCTTGCTTCTAACTCCAAATCTCCCTGAACAATTCGAAGTTTCCCATTCTGAGCCTGTACTGCTCTTGCCCCCAAATAAGTTGCCAGCCGATATTCTCTGCCCTTCCATAACACAACACCTATGACGCCGCGAAAATGAAACCCTGCAACGGGAACATCGGCCACAGATAACATCAGCGACCCGTCCGGGAAACCGCACTGTGTCCACACATATTCTTTAGGAAATGAACATCCCTGGTCACCCTCCCAATATCCGAATGCATCCTGAAACAAATATTCCTGGCCATTAACGTACACCCTGCCTTGAACAAAATGCCGCATGCTTTGCACACTATGCCGGCATTCTAGAAAAGGCAGTACGGAAAATGGCCCCATAATATCATATTTTAAAGGAAAAATCGGTCCAAAATGCAATTTTCCATTTATATTTAACTCTGGCGTATGTATTGCCAAAAGGATTCCTCTCTTTCCAAAGCGATTTTGTCCTATCCGAATATCCTCTCCTGTCCGATGAAATGCAGCAACAGGGAAATCAACTTTCCATGAATGATGTTCTGTAATGATCTGAATGGAACAAAATTTCTTTTGTTCTGACTTGTGGACTGCCGGTATAACTGCCAGCGTCTGAGTCGCAGACTGACATTTAAAATACCATCCATAAAAAAAATTACGCATAAATTCTGTCCTCCATTGAGAGATATTTTATTTTTCCTCAAATAGCTGTCATTTATACACCGCAGTCCCTATAGTCAGAATCACTGATTATATTTTGCTAATGTTTATTCCCACTGAAAGCACTTCACCGCAATTCCCGTGCAAACAATAGCAACAGCCCCCATGACTGCTACCGGCAGCCACAGGTTATCAACAGCCAGCCCCAGTGATGCCGCTTTCATAAGCTGTATCCCCTGTGTCAAAGGAAACAATCCGACAATCTTCTGCAGCATCTTTGGCATTACCTCAAACGGTACAGTTGCTCCTGAAAATATCAACATAGGGAAATACAGGATACTGGCTATAACGCTGGCTATTTTCGTATCTTTTGCAATCCCGCCTACCATCATGCCGATACTTAAGGTAGAAATCAATGTAAGAAACCAGCTCCCAATAAAGGCAGGCCAACTCCCACGAAACGCCACTCCCCAGAAGCATGCAGCGGCCGGAAAGAGAAGAACCATAGAAACAAGGGCATACAATACATAAATCGTAAATTCTACAACGAGAAGCATGACCGGGCTCACAGGAGTCACCTGAAAACGTTTCAGGATTTTACGTTCCCGATATTCCGATACCACAATCGGCAGACCCATAAGGCCTCCGGCACAAATAGATATGGTACACACCGCACTCATAGACTGCTCCAGAAACGTATACTCTGCTCCGGGATATGCCGGCCTGGACTGATAAATAATCCCAAGGACAACCAGTACTACTACCGGCATAATCACCGCAAAAATAACCATATTCATATTTCGGATATTCAATTTTAGTTCTGTTTTCAAAAGATTTGTAAAAGTCCTCATGCATCTGCCTCCTCATCTGAAAATTTTAAATAAGCATCCTCAAATTTTTCACATCCGCTTTGCTCTTTTGCCTGCTCTATTGTTCCATAAAACACCGTCTTACCTTTTTTCAGGATACAGACCTCATCACAGAGCGCTTCCACCTCATCCATAAAATGCGATGTAAGAAAAATAGTCAGCCCCTGCGCTTTTAAATCCTCCAGAATCTTCCACACTGTCCTCCTTGCCTTCGCATCAAGCCCCGTTGTAAGCTCGTCTAAGAAAACCAGCTCCGGCGCCGGGATAAGCGCCAAGGCAATAAACAACCTCTGACGTTCACCCCCTGACAGACTTTTTACCGCATTTTTCAGCTTATCGCCAATTCCAAACCGCTCACAGAGTTCCCTCCAGTCTGACGGGCTGTCATATAAACATGCTATTTCCTCGCATATTTCGGAAACTTTAATCTCTGGCTGATAATCTCCTTCTTGAAACTGGACGCCTACCTTTTGGAACAGTGCCCGGCGTTCTTTTCCTGGGTCACGTCCCAATACAAGCGCTGTCCCTTGTTCGGCCCGCCTGGTTCCTAAGATACATTCAATCGTTGTACTTTTCCCTGCTCCATTTGCTCCCAGCAGCCCAAAGACTGTGCCATTCTTAACGGAAAGATTCAAGCCGTCCAATACCTTTTTCCCGTTATAAATTTTTGTAAGGCCGCTTACTCTGATGGCTTCTTTCGCTTTTCTCATTTTTATCTCCTCTCTTACTCCTGTTTTCAGATTGCAGTATAGCATTACCCGGAAATATCTTCTCGACTTTTTTTGGCATATTTGAGGTGCCGCGCTTTTCAGCTGATGGAGCTTGTATGAGATAAGTTATGGTGGAAATTTCTTTTCTGCCGCTGGGCAGATTGATGTTACTTATTAGCCTTTGGTAGTGTTTGCATAAGCGCAAAGAAATGTTGTGTCTCGCCAGTATTAAAATACGCATACCATTCTTCCAGCGTGTCGGGTCTAAAAACGCCTAAGTGCTCAATAATCTGCTTTGCCCACAGCAAGGCTCCAGATGCACTTGCGGTAATGAGATTGTCACCCACAACAGAAAGCTTGTCCACAAAGCAATCTGTCCCTTTATAGTTGGGGCAAAACATTTCAAGAAACCCTGCTCCGTTGCTTGTGTGCGGGCGCTGATCTAGCAGTCCTGCGCGGGCCAGAGCAACAGTAGCGCCACAGATAGCGCACACAGTAGCACCCACAGAAAGTAGCTCAGTCGCTTTCTTGATAATAGCACCATGTTTCGGATCATCCCAGGTGTTTCCCCCTGGCAACAGTAGAACACTCTTATCATTCATCACAATATTATCAATTACACAATCTGGAATAATGTTAAGACCGCCCATTGTTTTTATGGGCTCTTTTGAAATACCAACCGTTTTGACCGATACGTCTGGTGCATCCTTTTTGAAGAATCGACCAGAATTTAATTCCGCGGTAACGTACCCTATTTCCCAGTCTGCCATAGTGTCAAGAGTATAGACATAGATCGTAAACATAACTCTCCTCCATCTTCATAGTTGATTAGTCTGCTCCCTTATTGTATCATGTAATTGTTGACATCATTATGTCAGCATTTATGTGATAATAAAAGAATTTGAAAGGCGGCTCTCGAATGAAAGTAGATAGACTTGTTAGTATTATTATGATACTCCTTGAAAAAAAGAGGGTAAGCGCACAGAAGTTAGCAGATACGTTTGAAGTCTCGCCCCGCACAATATACCGCGATATAGACACAATTAGCATGGCAGGTATTCCTATCCGTTCTACATCAGGAGTAGGCGGAGGATTTGAAATTATGCCAGATTATAAGGTTGATAAAAAAGTTTTTTCGGCGGATGACCTCTCAGCACTTTTGATGGGCCTTTCCAACCTTTACAATATAGTTCGGGGGGATGAATTGATACACGCTTTGGCAAAAGTCAAAAGTTTTATTCCTGCCGACAGAGCGAAAGATATAGAGCTAAAAGTGAACCAAATATGTATAGATCTGAGCCCGTGGGTAAGCAACAGAAATACTCAATCGTATTTGGAAATTATAAAAACTGCTTTGCAGGAAAACAGGGCAATTTCCTTTAGTTATATAGATCGTCATGGAAATAAAACAACACGAACAGTCGAACCATATCAGCTTGTACTAAAAAGCAATCATTGGTATTTTCAAGGATACTGTTATAGCAGAAATGATTACCGCTTATTTCGATTGTCTCGCATGACAGATTTGCAAATGAAAAAAGATACTTTTGTTCCACGGGCTTATCAAAAACCTATTTTAGACATCGCAGAAATTGTGGAAACACTGCAAATAGAAATCAAAATCCGTATCCATAAATCTATAATGGACAGAGTACTTGACTTCTGCGCTTATGAACACTTTACGCCAGATGACGATGAATATTACATTGTAGACTTCCCCTTTATTGATAGAGACTACTACTATGATATACTTCTAAGTTTTGGCGATAAGTGCGAATGTCTGGAACCTTTACATATCCGTGAAAAAATAAAATATAAAGTCCAAAGTATAGCTGCCCTATATGAGAATGAACCTTAGGAATGCATATTAAGCGCCTTGCTATATGATTTTCGGATTGCTTATACAAAAACACTCTGCAAATTTCAGGATTTTACTATACCTCCAGATAACCATTGTTGTATAACATTTATTCCAACATCTAAAATATCCGCAATTACAGCATCTGAATACCCCTTGTTTTTCATATTAAATGCGGTTTCCTTTTTACCCTCGATTATACCTTCCTTTTTGCCTTCGATTATACCTTCATTATAAATTTTTTCAGAAACTTCACACATCTCCGGATAACCCCCTTCCTCGCATTTCAAAAAATGAATCCTTGCAGACAACTCTCCCTGGCTCATATCCTCTGGATCGGCAGTCTTAAAGTAATCCATTAGTTTTGCTACATCGCTGCCATCATCTATCTCAGCATTTACATATGTTACATAAACACCATCATCATATGGAATCTGTGTTCCTTCAAATTTCTTTTCTACCTTATAAAGAGTCTTTCCTGCCGCCCATAAATCCGTCTCACTAATGTATATCATATGGACATCTGGCATTTCATGATAATCTTTTCCTTTTTCTAAACATTCACTATCAATCATTGCTGCATAAAATCTGGTTCTTCTGGCATGATCAATCGTATCTTTCCTCTGTATTTCCAAATTTACTAACCGTCTATGACTATCCTCTGCCAGTATGTCAAGAACAGCATCATGTGCTGTAACCTTTGAAATTCTGTACTGTGACCTTATCTCCTTAACAATCAAGTCCGGATTACCTGTTATAACACGAATAACATGTTGACAGGCCAAAATATCATTCAATGCAACACTCATAAATACATTACTCAGAAGATTAAAGCCTCTTGCTTTTTCGATCAACTGGTCTTTTATACGAATAAAAGATGTTTCTTGTGATTCAGCGGCATTTATATTTGCTGTAGCTTTATCTTTTGTTATATTCCCATCTGTTCCCACAATATAGTGCCTCCTTATGTAGAAATTACATCTTCTTAGCCCTTATTATAAATAATTATATGGATGCTGGCAAGACAAATGGTTCTAAAATACTACTTTTGTAAAAACCATACAACCGCACAGGTAGAAAATATTTGTAAACTGTTTTGATAATACATTCAGAGGATATGTGTTTCGGCTACTTCCAAAATACTTCAATATGTTTTCATGTAACCCATATTCAGTAAATTCCTCCTAATCTCTACCCTATCACGTCGGCTATTGCCGTCATCCTTCCAAAAAACGGATCTTCTATCTGTAGTGCCATGAAATCTTCATCTTTTATCTGAATCTGGTTTATAAGTGCCATCAGCTTCTCATCGAGCATTTTATTCTCGATCCTCACAGATTCAGGAGTCAGTCTCATATACTCTTCAAAATAATCTGTTATTCCAGCTTGTGCCTGGTCCAACACCTTAATGTCTTTTTCACTTCTCGTCTCGTCAGCAAATACTGGATCTCCATTCTCGTCAAATTCCTCCATCTGCGAATATGGGGATGTCAGCATCGTTTCAAGTATATAATAGTTGTCAAAAATAGCACTTACATTTTTTTCTTCATCAGAATAGAATGGCTCAATATCAAGCCCTTTATCCACCATAAACTCCGGCTCAAGCTGAAGAAAATAAAAACCTTTCATATGCTGTCGAAACAACTTCTGCAAATACATCTGTGTCGTCCCTTTCGCTACAAAATCAAAGATTCCGATTTGGGCATCCTGTATGTCTAGTTTTTCAATATACTTTTTATACTTTTCCCGTTGAATCCCTGCTTTCAATAATATTTCTTTTTGCCGTTCAATTTTGCTGATATCTTTTGCAGATATTCCAAAACGCATTTTTAACGATTCCTCTGGTGTACCGAAATACTTCATGCTGTCAACATATTCTATATCCTTGTTATCTTGCATTCCGGCACGTATCGCTGCCATTCTCGATGACAGAAAGTAAACGGACTTCGTATCCGGTGATGCATTCCTGTATAACTTACCTGGAAGATATCCATCTCTTGCACAGAAAAGAATCTGCCCATAACCCTGCTCTTTTGCCTTCTGCTTCATCCAGAGAACAAAATCCGTGATCATAGGGCCACAGAAAAGATACCCAACCTGAGTAGAAGCATTAATGAAAAGCCTTCTCGCATCTTCCTCAAACCAAAATGGGCTGTTAAATATATTTGAAATGAACATCCCTGCTTTGATCCTGTCAGAAAGTGTCCTTATCTCATTCTCCAGTCCTAACCCGCCAAGAGAATCATACAAATCTGCTCCACTGTAGATCCGATATGTATCAAACCCATACCCTGAAGCCTTTTCAATATCTGCGATTTCATCATCTCCTACATGAAGGAGCCGTTTACCGCAATATCTGTCCCTTAATATGTCAAATAAGGTCTGCATTTTTGATGTTTTGTATTCACAGGAGACAAAAATCTCATCTGGCTTATCCAGTCCCAGCCTGTCAAATATGGTTTTTATCTGTGAAAGGGTATAGTAGCTGTCTGTAGTAATGACAACTTTTTTTTCATCCGCAATCGTTTTTCTGAAAATCTCACAAACATCCTCTCTTGCCATCATGGTGCTAAGATCTAATTCCCACTCCATAGATGCCAGTTCGTCCGCTGATATAAAATTCCCACCGGATTTTTTCAAAACAAATTTGTAAATATCCGTAAGCTTTGGTGCAGACATCTGTGAAAGCTTCTTCTCGCTATATAAACGAAGCCTCGGAAAATCAGGAATGATAATTCCAATATCCCGGAGTCTTATATCCATCAATTCAAAGATATCCGTATAGGAAATCACTTTTCTCGTAACAAGCGTATCGAAGATATCAAAGCTTACAACCTGCGCAATCTCAATCATATCACAAAGCTTCTGCCTGCTTTCTCCTTTTACATTTTCAAAATCAAATGATACATTACTCGCTTCAAGAAGGTCTTTCCCTCGAACATCAAATAGCGCAATGCCGTTCTGCGTACAGAAAGCCCCTATCCTCTTTGCTATAGCCTTGCATGAGCCTGGACGTGCAACAACAATGATCAGACTGACTCCTTTTGCTACAGTTTCCATTATTGGTATAATAGGATAGCCGTATATTTCCCCATCTTCCTTGAATCCATCCAGTAGACCGACAATGGATATTCCATTACCAAGCTGAGAAAGAAAACGTTCTGTTTCTGTTCCGAGGCCATATAACGCTATTGGTTTATTATTATATTTATCAAGTATTTCTAATATATCCAACAATTTTTATGTTCACTCTTTCTTTTTATCAGATTCAATACGCTGCCAACTCATATTTTTAACAACTCACATCCAAAATTTGTGCCTTTCCGTGGAATTTTAGTTGATCGCTTCCTGCCGGCACAAATATGCAGTCCCCCTTAAAAAAATTCATGGAAAAATCTTCAGATGTAATAGAACCACATCCATCAACACACAGCAACGCATGGAACGAATTGTCATTCGTCTGATAATCCACAAGATGTCTCTGAACCTCTGTATTCAATAGTACCCTCTCAACTTGAAAATATTTACATCTGCATAGAAGTTCACTTGCAAATCCCTGTTTGTATTTCAATACCCTCATGGGTTGTCGAGGAATAATTGATGACTTCAGATTCGCAACCTCCAGAGCCTTCTTAACATGTAGTGGCCTCTTTTCTCCATTCTTATCGATCCTATTATAATCAAAAAGACGATAAGTAATATTGCTGCTTTTCTGTATTTCTGCAATAAGACAGCCTGCGCCAATAGCGTGCACTGTCCCTGGCTCTATGAAAAATAGATCCCCCTTTTCAACAGGTACATGATTAAGATAGCATCCGATTCTCCCTGTCTCAATGGATTTATTAACACTATCAACTGTCATATCCTCTCGAAAACCATAGATCAACTCAGCGCCTTTTCTAGCTGCAACCACATACCACATCTCTGTTTTTCC
>OFGA01002943.1_pt1 | contig 10172 bp, 9 predicted proteins | sample 1521471 | NCBI WGS metagenome assembly OFGA01 (sample SAMEA3504086, study PRJEB24116) | mouse gut metagenome | biome: mouse gut; feature: mouse-associated habitat; material: faeces | place: Denmark | collected 2011
ATGGCGAAGCTGCTGCGGTACATCGTGCATACACTGGAAATTTTTATGTGGGAGAAGGATTATATCCTGAACTCTGATGTGGATGATTTTTTTACAGACATTCTTTTGAGAGAGGGTATTTGTGGGGATGAGTTGAAAGAAAGCGATAAGGATATGCCAACAGAGTCAGAGGATAGACCATCTTGGCGAGTGCAAGTGAAATACAGCAATCATACTGCACAGGATATTTCAAATTTTAGTGATTGTTTATCAGGATGTCCAGAAGAACTGTATTTTGCCTTATTGAAGTATTTTGAAATAGATGAAAATAGATGAAGAGAAGATGAAAAACTTCCTAATAGAAAAGTAATTTGACAGTTAAAAATATATTATTTCATTTGAAAATGTGTTATATATTAAATGATATAAAAAATATTTTTCGGATTAAGATTTTTTAACATTGAATATTTATGAAGATACCAGGAGGGAATAACATGATTACGCTTAAAGAAATTGCAGAGATAGCTGGCGTGAGTATTGCCACAGTTTCAAACGCTATCCATGGCAAAATGGACGAAGTGTCGCCTGCAACTGCTGAAAAAATCCAAAAGATTGTGGAAGAGTATCAATATATACCTAATATAAGCGCTAGAAATCTTGCGAGTAACAGGTCAAAAATTATTGGTGTTGTTCTAAGGTCATATTATGGTCAGAAGAACAATCGTTTTCAGGATTCTTTCATTAGTGAATTACTGGGGAGTATTGAAAAATATGCCAGAGAAAGAGGTTATTATGTTATGGTGTATACAGCGCATGACATACAGAAATTAAGAAATTATATTATGTCATGGAATATGGATGGGTTAATTATGGTTGGCTTTATTGATGGGGAAATTTATTCTATTCAGGCAGCTTACAGGCGTCCGATGGCGATTATAGATGTATATGATTATTTTGATGTTGAAAATTGCATTAGTATTGGTCTGGAAGACAGGGAAGGTATGTACAATATAATACAATATATTCTTTCATGCGGGCATAAGAAAATTGCATTTGTATCAGATAAAGACAACAATGTGGATCATGAAAGGTATTTAGGATATCAAAGGGCTATGTGCAAGGCTGGAATTGAGGTCGGGAAAATGGATTTTATACGGGTTATTCCAACAAATGAAAATAAAATAGCCAATATGGATGAAATCTATCAGAGATCTTTTGAGTATACAGCTTTGGCTTGCGTTTCTGATCATTATGCCGCACTTATTTTAAATGAACTTCAAGACCGGGGAAGAAAAGTGCCGGAAGATATTTCAATTACAGGATTTGATGATAGTGATGAGGCTCAAATAGTACGTCCTGCCTTGACTACTGTTCGTCAGAATATAGCAGAAAAAGGAAAGATGGCAGTGGAAAAACTGTGTGATATGATAGAAGATCCTGAGAAAAGAGAATATAAAAATATTACTTTTACTACAGAACTTGTAGTTCGTAATTCTGTTAAAAAAATGAATGGTTGATTTATATATGAATTGCTCATGATATATGAGCAATTTTTTTTTGTTTAAAATATATAAAAATATACAAGATTCTTTTGCTGAAAAGGTATAAATATGTCAAATAAAATGAACTTAAGCGATTAAGATACAAATATGGTAAATGTTAAACAGATAGTAAAAATGCACAATTATAAAGGGATATTGAGTTGAAAATCCTATAATTTTTGGATAAAAAGTAGAAATGCTCTTTATTAAATGGAATTGTATTGCTGTATTTTAAAAAAAGTGTTAGAATATGTGATGAAATAACTTAAACGCTTAGGCTACGAAATGAAAAAGTAGGAAGGAGAATCTAAGTATGAAAAGAAAAGTTTTAAGTCTTTTACTGGTTTGTGCAATGGCAGCAGGGGTGGGAGCGTGCGGCTCAAAAGAAAATGGTGCTTCTGCGGAAGGAAATGGAAGCAATGGCACTTCATCATCGGGAAAGACAAGGCTTACTATCTGCTGGCGTGATGATGGAACGGATATGGAAAAAAATGCAAACTACAGGCAGATAATGGATGCATATGAACAATGGGAGAAAAAGGATCAGGTAGAATTGGATCTTGCGCCGATCAATGCAGATGAAGGCAATTATTTCACGAAGATTGCGCTTCAGTTGTCTGATCCGGGAACCTGTCCTGATTTAATCTGTGAAGATACGTTTCAGCTTCCCAATGACACTGCGGCTGGTTATCTGACAAATCTTGATGAATATCTGAAGGGGTATGATGACTGGAATAACGGTATGTACTACGAAACTGTGAAAAAATCAGTGACTGTGGACGGCTCTGTATACGGTATTCCCTATTGTAGTGATACCCGTGGTATTTGGTACAATAAAGGAGTGCTTCAGGATGCGGGAGTAATTACCGAAGGGGAAGAATTTGCCCCCAAAAACTGGAAGGAAATTTTGGATGCGTGTGCCAAGATTAAGCAGAATTGCCCGGATGTAGTACCTTTTTGGTGTAATTCCGGTGTAGCATCGGGAGAAGCAACATCAATGCAGACATATGAAATGCTGCTTTATGGCACAGGTGAAAGGCTGCTTACAGATGATGGGAAATGGCTTACTAAGAGCGAAGGGATTCAGAGTACATTACAATTTATATCAGATATTTATTCAAACGGCTATGGCCCATCTCTGTCTTTAGTGTTGAATGGCCAGGCAGGAAATACTTCTGTCAGAGAATATTTGCCGCAGGGCAAACTGGGAATGTCTATGGACGGTATATGGGCTACATCCAGCTGGAAAGAAGGGGGAGCAGCTGCTTGGGATAATTATGAGAACGAAGTTGGTTTTGCTGCAATGCCAACCAGTGAAGGGCAGAATCCAGGATCAATAACTTTAGCAGGCGGGCGGGCATTTTCTGTTCCGGAAAAATCGGATCAGAAAGACCTGGCCTTTGAATTTATTCAGGAAATGATGAAACCGGAAGTGTACATAGGAGCCATTCTCCGGCATGGAAGCATCAGTACCAGAACAGATGTAGCAGAGAATACGGAGTATGCTTCTCAGCCTTTCTTCCAGACAGCGACACAATTTTTGGAAACGGCAGATTTTAGACCTCAGGATGAAAAGTACCCTGTTGTGTCTACTTCCATTCAACAGATGGTAGAATCTGTTGTGAGTGGGAAAAGCCCGGAAGATGCTATAAAACAGTACACAATTGATGTGACACGCATAGTGGGAGAAGAAAATATAGCACAATAAAATGTATCAAATATTTCAATAAACCTGAAAGGAGTATAGTAAACATGAAAATGGAGCGGTACAAGTTGGATTCGCATCCAAGATGCAGTGACAAGGCGGTGATACAGGGCGAAAAATACAGAATAACAATGCTTACGCCTGCACTGGTTCGTCTGGAGTACAATGAAAAAGGAGTATTTGAAGACAGGGCAACGCAGTCTGTATTAAACAGGAATTTTCCGGTTCCGGCCTATAAAATTATAGAAACGGAAGAAATGCTGTCTGTCTATACGGAGAATCTGGAACTTTATTATGACAGGAAAACTTTTTCTGAAAACGGGCTGATGATAAAAGTAAATGGTGGATGGGGGCGTACCTGGCATTATGGCGAAGAACCGGATGATCTGCGGGGAACAGCACGCACCCTTGACTTGACAGATGGGGCAAAGGCTTTAAGCATGGCGGCATATATTGGCCCTTCTCCCATTGATGATATTGTAATTGGCAAAGTTCCGATGGAACATGGGGTTATTTCCAGAAATGATTTTTCAATTGTTGATGACAGCCGCTCTATGGTTTTGACGGAGGATGGATGGATCGCTCCCAGAGAACAGGGGCTTATTGACATATATTTTTTTGGCTATGGACATGAGTATTTGCGATGCCTGAAAGATTTTTACTACTTGTGTGGAAAGACCCCACTGCTTCCAAGATATGCATTGGGGAACTGGTGGAGCCGTTATCATCGGTATACAGACACAGAATACAGAGAGATGGTAGAACGGTTTGAGAGTGAAAAACTGCCATTTTCTGTAGCTGTTTTGGATATGGACTGGCATTTAGTGGATGACGTAGATCCTAAATATGGCAGTGGCTGGACAGGTTATACATGGAATAAAGAATTTTTTCCGAATCCAGCAGAATTTATGGGATGGCTTCATAAACATGGACTGAAAGTTACGCTTAATGTACATCCTGCAGACGGGATACGAGCCTTTGAGGAGCCGTATAGACGTGTGGCGGAAAAGATGGGGATTGATCCGGAGAGTGGTATTCCGGTACAGTTTGATCCTTCCGATGCTCACTTTATGGAAGTGTATCTGAACGAAGTAAACCATCCGCTTGAAGAAGAAGGCGTGGATTTCTGGTGGCTTGACTGGCAGCAGGGAACTGTTACAAAAATACCTGGTCTTGACCCCTTGTGGATGCTGAACCATTATCATTATCTCGACAATAACTGGAAGGGAAAGCGTTCCATTACTTTTTCAAGGTATGCCGGCGTGGGAAGCCATCGGTATCCGGTAGGATTTTCGGGCGATACGATTATTTCGTGGGATAGTCTGAATTTTCAGCCATATTTTACAAATACGGCAAGTAATATTGGCTATGGATGGTGGAGCCATGATATTGGCGGGCACATGATGGGAGTGCGTGATGATGAGCTGATGGCCCGATGGGTTCAGTATGGTGTTTTTTCTCCAATTAACCGCCTGCACAGTACGGATAACCCGTTTAATGGTAAGGAACCGTGGAAATTTGATAAAATTACAGAGAGTGTGATGGGGGAGTACCTCCGCCTTCGTCACAGCCTTATTCCATATCTGTATACAATGAATCGAAGATTTCATGTGGAGGATATGCCGTTGATTCAGCCAATGTATTATGCGGAACCGGAACAGGAAGAGGCATATGCAGTTCCAAATGAGTATTATTTCGGTTCGGAGCTGTTGGTTTCTCCGATCACGGAGCCTCAAGATACAACTGCAAGAGCGGCAAAAGTAACTACCTGGCTTCCAGAAGGTCTTTGGGCAGATTTCTTCGAGGGCATTATATATCAGGGTGGAAGAATGATAGACCTCTGGAGAGGAGTGGAGAATATTCCAGTTCTTATGAAAGCCGGGGCCATTGTACCTATGAAGAATATGAATGTTTTTGATAACAGTGTGGACAATCCAAAAGACATGGAAGTGCGAATTTTCCCGGCTAAGGATGGAAGTTTCACATTGTGGGAAGATGACGGAGATACAGCAGTGGATATGGAAGGGAACTGGGCTGCCACACAGCTTTCATTCAGTAATGGAACAAAAGGAAAGTTTGTGATTGGCAGAGCCGAGGGTAACTGCTCTGTGATTCCGAAAAACAGGTCATGGAAGCTGATTTTTATTGGTGTAGAAAAATCAACAGTTGAAGTTACAAAAGATGGAGAAGTGGTTGAGGCGTCTGTATCTTATTGTGATCATACATCCAGCCTGATTATAGAAATCCCTGAAATATCTGTTGAAAAAGAGATATGTGTTGTATTTCCAAAGAGTTTGTCTATGGCAGAGCAGAATATTACAGAACACTGTTTTAAGATTCTTGAAAAAGCGCAGATGGATTATAATGCAAAAGCAAAAGCGATGGATGTGATAAATAAGATGGGGAAAAAGGCAGTTGCTTCCCTTATGTCCATGAATTTGAATCCGGCAGTATTAGGGGAACTTTGTGAGATACTCACAGCTTAAAGTGAAAAGATTTGTATGGCGGGGACAATATGTTGCAGTTAGTCCCTGCCATAAACAAAAGGAGGGAATGTATGATGCAAAAATCCATGCGAAAAAAATATATAGCGGATCAAATGAAAAAATCTGTTCTATTGATTCCTGCAATGGTACTGTTACTTGTCTTTTTTATTGTACCAATTATCTTAACCGTTTACTATTCATTTACGAATATGGCATTGACTGGCTCTGCTGCAAAGGATTTCAAGTTTATAGGTTTTTACAATTATAAGATGATGTTACAAGATCCTAACACACTGCTTAGTATTAAAAACACATTTGTTTTTCTTATTGGCAGCTTATTGGGACAGTCGGTGCTTGGTTTCCTGATAGCTTATATGATGAAAAATAAATCCGCAGCTTTTAGAAGGGTAGCCGGGCCTTGTATTTTGGCTGGATGGGTAATGCCGGAGATTGTTGTTTCTATGTGCTGTCTAGCTTTTTTTGATGTTTCAGGAACATTTAATAAGATGCTTGGACTCTTTCACATTCCCGGTGTTGATTTTATTTATGGCCATCCTATGTTGACGATTATCATTGCGAACGTATGGCATGGAACCGCTTTTTCCATGTTAAATTTTCAGTCTGCCCTTGATAATGTTTCAGGAGAGATTGAAGAAGCGGCTCGTGTAGATGGTGCAAATCGTATTCAAACATTGGTTCGCATTGTTGTTCCTTGTATTAAGGACACGATTGCGACTAATACGATGCTGAATACGCTTTCTACATTAGGGGTATTCGGGCTTATCTGGGCGCTTACTGGCGGCGGCCCCGCAATGGCAACCACAACGCTTCCAATCTATATGTATAATATGGGGATGAAGAATTTCCAATTAGGACAGGGAACGGCGGTTGGTATGCTTCTGTTCGTAGGAGCGGTATGCAGTATTATCTATACCAGAATTTTAAGATCAGAAGATTAGGAGGAAAGAAAAGTGAGTGATAAATCTGTAAAAATAGTACATTATGTAATTTTGTCAATTATAGCTATAGCGTTTGTACTTCCTCTGATATGGGTTCTGGTCGCATCTGTGGATTCTAATGCAAACCAGTTTTTGAAATGGCCGACAGAGTGGACATTCAGTAATTATGGTAATGTTCTGTTTAGTACAAAGAATTTAAAAGGTTTTGGAATTGGTTTTGTGATTGCAGGTATACAGTCTGTGATTGTAGTAATTGTTTCAGGGCTTGCAGCATATCCGCTTTCAAGATATAAACTGAGCTATAAAAAAGGATTAATGTATGCAATTTTGTTTATGACGGCTCTTCCAATGATTGCCGTGATTGTTCCAGTATATAAAATGTTTCTGAACATGGGTCTGTTAGATACCATACCAGGGGTTATTCTGTACTTATCTGCTGCTGGTATTCCTTATGGCATATGGCTGATGAAGAATTTTATGGATGCCATACCAGTAGAATTGGAAGAGGCGGCATGGGTGGATGGCGCAACTACAATGCAGTCTATCCGTAAGGTAGTATCCCCGTTGATGTTTCCGGGTATCTGTGTAGTATTTATTTATACATTTTCAGGAAGTTGGGGCAACTTTTTTATCCCTTATATTTTGCTCAGTAGTGCTGAAAAACAACCTGCATCCGTTCTGCTGTATCAGTTTTTCGGCCAGCATGGTTCCATCAGTTATGGGCCACTGGCAGCATTTTCTGTTATATATGCATTACCTTCTGTTTTATTGTACATATTGTCACAGAATTATATGTCTAAGGGATTCACTATGTCAGGTGCAGCAAAAGGTTAACGTCAATATTTTACGGAAGAAGAGCAATGGGTATTACTTGATTTTAGTATGATGCTAAGATATGTAGATATACCAGACTGCTAAAGAGAAAGGATCATACATTAAGTAATCGGAAAGTAAGGGCATCTATTGGAAGATACCGATAGATGCCCTTACATTTTTAAGACAGGAAAAAATATTTTTTTCAGATTAGAAGGATTTTTTTTCGGTAGTGGTGAGAGTTCCTATTTTCGCAGTAATTCGAGCAGATAACGAACCATAGGGAGCAGATCAACAGCTTCCTGCTCCGTACAGTCTTTTTGCAGAGCAAGGAGTTTCTGGAGATTTGGAGCTTCATTCTCATAATTTGAATAAAATATTTTATCGGCTGGAATCTTAAGGTATGTAATTAAAGGGTACAGTTTTTCAAATTTTGGATTGCCCCGTCCTGCTTCGATATTGAGTATGGTGCGTGAGTCAATATTCAGGATTTCGGCAAGTTTTTCTTGTGAAAGCCCAAGTCCTGTCCGGGCTTCACGGACTGCAATAGCAAGATTTTGTTTTCCACTCTTCATTGTAATTCACCTCAATAGTAGTTTACATTACACATCGGCAGGCGTGAATTACAGTGAAATACAGTTAGAAAGTGAATTAAAGTACATGAAAGAGAGATATAAGGGAATACACAATATAATATATGAAAAAGAACTGGACATAGGGACTGCCGTCCACATAAGGGTGTATCGCAATAGAGGAAAAAACCTCGTTGCGGTACACCCTTTTTTGATGTCGAATTTAGAGAGATTGTTGGTTTTTATCGGGTTTCTTGTCAGTAGTTTCCTGTTGCGCCGGAGTCCGGTTAAGGTATTGGTTGAGGTTGTCCAGTTTCCGGTTAAGCCCGGCGATTTCTTTCACAGCAGTTTTATAGGTATTCTGTAAAGTTTGCTTTTTGGAATAGAGTGCATTGTAGTCGCTGCGGAGCTTTTCGACATCAAGTTTTTTTGTGTCAATGCCAAAGCGTTTCAGCATATTTTCAGCGCCGTCATGGAGCAGAAGCTCCGTTTCGTGTTGGCGCAGGTATCTGTCCTTATCCTTTGACTTCTGGTAGCGGATATGGTAGATGCGGTTGGCTTTGTACTGCTCGGCATATTTCAAAACCTGCCCTAAATCCTTTAGCTGATGCTCGGTTTCCACAAGGCCCTCACGGGCTGTTTTTGCCAGTGTGGACTTGGCGGCGATCTGCTTTTCAAGCTCGGAAATAGAGCCTGCCTGACTGTAACTTGCGGCGGCAATTTTAAGGTTTTGAATGTCAGCCCAATGTTTCAGGCCAGGGCTTTCAGCAAACTTATCCTCGGTGGTGTCAATAAGATTTTTCCTTGAATAATCTTTGACAACAGACTTCTTCCAGGTAGGGAACGGAACACGCTTTTTATCCTTAGCAAGCGCCTTTTCCTCAATGCGCTCCCTGATGCGTTCTTTGGTGTATTCCGTTCCTAAAGACTTTGCGCTCCCACGGACAAAACGCTCTCTGTCCAGAGGACGGAATGAGATAAATTTATGTGCTTTCTCCCCAAAGTCCGCACCTTTTATTTCATAACCTTTTGCCCGGATCAGCTCAATGCAGTCCTCGTAGGTGGCGGCGTTTTTAATGGCTTCGTCAATGTCGGACTTTAACTGTTCTTTCCATGCGGAACCGTTTTTTCCAGCCTGCCATTCCCTGTAAGTTTTCCCCCGTTTTTCCCCCGGAGTAATGATGGAAAGTTTATGCTCCCGGCAGAGGTCATCGCTTAGACTGCGAATGTTGTAATAGCTCTTTTTGCAGTCATGGTATTTCGCATGATTGATGTTATCGGCGGCGCAGAAAATGATGTGGTTGTGGACGTGCCCTTTATCAATGTGGGTGGTGACAACATAAGAGTATTTCCCCTCTAAAAGTTTGTCGGCAAGCTCCACGCCTATCTGGTGGGCTTCCTTATAAGAAACCTCACCGGGAAGAAAAGACTGTATCAGGTGATAGGCTTTATTTGGATCGGACTGCCTGGTTTTTGACAGCGCAAATTTGAAATCGTAGGCGGCAGTTTCCGGGCTGCACCCATAAGACGAAATCAGTATGCCCTCATCAGTTTTGCTTGGATTACAAATGTAGTCTACTGCTTTATTGACGGTTGCCGTGACAGCATGGATTTTTGTGTATGCCATACCTTTTGCATCAGCTCCTTTACTTCATTTACATCGGCTTTGTATACGTTGCCTGTGGCATTCATGCGCTTTGCGATCTGGTTTAAGTTGTTCCCGATTTTTGCAAGCGCAGCATTGTATTCCCGAAGCTCTGAGTAGTCAATGTCATAGACATAGCCGTACAAAATCAGATGCCGCAGGAAAGAGGACTTGTCTTTCATATGGGAGGCTTTGCATTTCTGCTCCAGTATGTAAAGCTCATCATCGCTCAGACGCAGGGTTAGGCGGTTTTGACGTTCTCGGTTCTCCATTATTTGGGAAGCTCCTTTCGTTAAAAATGGTTTGTTTTATGTAATATGCCGTATCCGGCGGGAGGTTTTTTCAAGCGTAAAAATCCAGAAATTCCGCAGAGGTAATTTTGGGATTTTGTAGCGCAAAGGGGGTCATGGGGATATGCCCCATAAGCGCGAACTTAATGAAAAATTACATGAAATGAATAACATAGTTTATT
>OFGA01002944.1_pt1 | contig 10170 bp, 8 predicted proteins | sample 1521471 | NCBI WGS metagenome assembly OFGA01 (sample SAMEA3504086, study PRJEB24116) | mouse gut metagenome | biome: mouse gut; feature: mouse-associated habitat; material: faeces | place: Denmark | collected 2011
CAAAAAATTCCATAACTGCAATCAGGCATATCAAATCATTATTCTTAGCTTCCTGCTTTATTAAACTGCACAAATGATCATTTTGTTGCATAACATCCAAACATCCTGCAATTTTAATTTTATTTAATGAGAAAAAATGATATAAATAACTACACAAGTTGTGATCTCCAACCAATAGCACATTTTTCTTTTTTAAGATATTTAATATACTATTGCCTGATACATCGATGTAATCTCTAATCAGAAAATAACTTTCATTTCTCTTATATCCCATATAATCATAATTGTCCACGCCTCCAAATCCCCATGCGCTGTGTTCACTCACACATTCGATAAACACCGGATTTTCATATTTCATTCTTGCATCCAGACTGCTTAATATTTCTTTACCAAACATTCTGTGTGATCGTTCCCCATAATTTTCATTTACAAAACAGCAGATGTCAATATGATGCTCTGTGAGGAAATCGTATACATCCTGTGCCTCACGTCCCGAGCCCAGAATAGCAATCTCAGTTTTATTTTCCAAATACCTGAGCAGTTTCTCAATACCCCCACACGCATCCAGAAAGACCTGATTTTTTATATTCGCTTCATAAATACGATCAACACACTCAAACTCCACACAAACACTTTCCAGCAGATTATCCACCCAGTCAGCTTTTTTCCGGCCAGTCCCCTCCGCATATATCGTCATACACTTGTCAGCCAGCTCCTGATGTTCTGTTTCTTCAAAAAAACCATCCCACAGCTCTCCGGCAACCTGTACGTTGATATTCTGACTTTCCAGATATTTTGCAAAAAAATACGCCAATTCATTAAACTCATATATTTTCACCGTCGTATACTGCGGATAGAGGTCTGGAAACTGTAAAGCGTCTGAATTTTCTGATAATTCTCTCAGCATACGTATTTCTCTGTTTGCATCCGGATCCTCATAAGCAAAACAGAGCAGCTTTCCCGCCTTATCCACAACCGGCAGCAACACATGTTCGTTAAGTCTGCTCTTGTAATGAGAAAAATAATTCCTTGCATTCTGCCAGATACTCTGATCCAAAACCACACAATCTTCCTGTACAGCGTCTGAAATATCATTCGTATTTATAAGTGCATAGTACGTAATACTCCCTTTATAATTTCCATCTATATCAAATACACAAACAATATCATCCATATGCCCCTGAAAAAAGTAATCCAGAATCTCATGTCTGTCCATCTCCATATCCAATACACAACTCACTTCATTATCACAAAATCTCAACATATCTTTTACCTGCTCTTTTAATTTTTCTTAATTGATGAATAAGTCACGTTTCATAAAAGGCAATACAGCATTTCTAATTATGAAAACAAAAAATTCATGGAATAAATCTTATCCATGAATTTTATCCGATCCACATATATCTTCCCATCCCTATGTATACAGCAGCATATCATCCATGATAACAACTATGTAACATCCTGTCAAAATCGATTCTTACTAACCTCATCCAAAAATTAAATTTAATAATCTGATCCCATACACAGCAACATACCATAAAAACAATTCGCTATTTTCTGGAATTATATTTTTCTACTGATATGAATGAAATCAGATAATGAAAAATATATGCGTTTCATTCATTTATTTTCAGGAAAATCTGAGCCTTTCTCAAACCTCATCATATACGTTATTTAAAATAATAACATAACCATAACCCAAAGTCTATCAGAATCTTTTTAACAGAGCTAACAAAATCAGAATTTTCGCACACAGCAAACCCGCTTTCTGCTGGTGCTTTTTATTGATTCATGATCGCTTTTTATTCTTAGATCTTAATAACGCAATCAAATTTTCAACACATTCTATATCCTGATCTGTAAGTCCGGTTAACTCCGTTCTTTTTTTCCTATCCACTCCCAGCAGATAGTCTGTACTTACATGAAACACACTTGCCATATTTGCCACAATTACTGCACCCGGAATCCGCACATTTAGTTCATAAAACGATATGCTCGATTTCGAAATGCCAAGCTGCGCTGCAAGCTGATCCTGCGTCATCCCGGCTGATTGTCTTAATTCCCGAATAATGTTACCAACATATAATGCATTCATCTTCTGTACCCGTTCCTCAAAAAATTACAGAATATCTGTTAATAAAAGAAAACTCAGTTTCCTCAATTTTTTCTCTTTGACTGGCATGTACTATTCTTGCCCATTCAAAAATACTATAATTGTTAACAGATATCCAAACTTCTTTATGATTTTATATTCTTTATCCGGATACAATTATAGCATCAGATTGCTATATCTTCAAGTTTTTTTCCAATTATATAGTATAAATATTACTACAGATATTATCCTAAATTAGTAGATTTATTCCCTGTATGATTCTGTTGAATTTCGTTTGATTTCAAAATTGACCACCTGATATCTTTTATAAATCATTCCATTCAAAAAATCTCCATTCAAAAAATCTCCATTCAAAAAATCTCCACTCAAAAAATCTGACAAAGATTCATATTTCACATTTCACTTATAACCTTTTCTCACACATTACTAAATCGTTCACAGATACCCAGCTCACACATGAAATCAAAAAAGAAATCTGTACAGAATATATCTTTAACAGCCTATACCCCGCACAGATCATAAGAAATAAACAGAACCACATGAAATCATACGCCATTGCGTACTTACACATCCAAACCTGAATAGTCTGAATACAACTGCGCCTGCTGCGTCTTCCCGCCGCTCTCAGCTACCGAATAATCTTTACCTCACACCCTGACACCTTTTATATTCTAATCCTCGTCTTCCGAGTCAGACTCTATCAGACCTCTCACATAAACATTCAGAAGTTTTTTGTCTTCTCTTGGCAAACAGTGAAATTCTCTGAGCAGCTCACGATCCGCATCTGACAGCTGTTTTACCTCCATTCCGTCCTCTGCAAAAAATTCAGACATTGTAATTCCAAGTCCTTCACAAAGACGCATAAGTGTAGGTATGGAAGGCACATTATTGCGCTGAACCGTATTATTTAAAGTAGAATAGCTAATATCTGATTCTTTGGAAAGCCGGTACAAAGACCAGTTCCTCTCTTCTAAAATATGCATTACTTTTTTCAAAACATCCTGCTCTCTCATTTATTGTAACCTCCTCATATGTAAAATATTTTTATGTACAATACTGTACAATCGTTTTTATATACAACCATATCGATACATCAGAAACATATGTACCCGCTTACCTATGGTTCGCCTAAAGCACATACCCTCTGCCTCTTTCTGTCAGGCATTATTACATATCATCTGAAGATGTATCTGCCAGATTCTGTGATTCGTTCTCCAGATCTTCCGTATCATCCATCACATCCTCGAAATCATAAAGAGAAGTAACTTTTAATAACCCTTGAATATAAGCGGTTACAAGCCTTTTATCTTCTTTTGGCAAACGGTGATAATCGACAAGCATCTGGTGATCCATAACCGTCAGCCGCTTTACCACGGAACCTTCCTCGTCAAAAAACTCAGACAGCGTAATACCCAATCCATCACATATCTTCATAAGCGTAGGTATGGAAGGTACATTGTTACGCTGAAACGTATTGCTCAGCGTGGAATAACTGATTTCTGCTTCTTTCGCAAGACGGTACAAAGACCAGTGCCGTTCATCCAAAAGCTGTGTTATTTTTATTAATATATCCTCTTCTTTCATTTTGCTTTTATCCTCCTCATATGCGTAATACTTTCCATTGTAATTATATTTTTCAATATATGCAACATATTTTATATATCGGCAGCTTCACCATTCTACTTTACCGTAATATCGATATTACCTGAAAGAATGTGAATATTTCACAAATATACACTTGCTATATATCTCAAATGTATCCTATCTTGCTAAAAAGAGATCTGATATTGCATTCATAATCAAACAATGCTAGAATATCAATAATTAAAAAGTATGATTTCAAGGAGTATTCCTGATGTCCGAAAGAAAAAACAATTTACAAATGCAAGGCAAAAAAGAGAGTCTGCAACTTTTGGGAGATAAACAGACAATGGAAGGAAAAATACCGCAAAAAATGAATCGCAAATATCAGGATAGTTTTTTCTGCAGTCTGTTTAAAGAACCAAAATATCGTAAGGCTGTCTATCTGCTTATGCATCCTGAAGATGCTGACGTATCCGACCTGGAATTTCAGAATATTGAATTGAATAATATATTTACACTTGACATATATAATGACATATGCTTTATGGTACGGGACAGACTAATTATATTAATGGAACACCAGTCTACATTAAACTATAATATGCCTGTCCGTATGTTTCTCTATATCGCAGAAGAATACAAAAAACTGTTCTCCATGGACAAATACAAAGGTGTTCTGTATGGTACCGAACAGATTCAGATTCCAAAACCGGAATTCTATATGGTATATACCGGAAAAGGAGAATGTCCGGCATCTTTAAGATTATCAGACTGTTTTGAACACGGCGATCTGAATAGTTTTTTAGATCTTACAATAACTGTATATAAAGATAACAATTCAAAAGGTATCATAAAAGAATTTATAGGACTAATCACGCAGATTAAAACCGCCGTTGCAAGTGGCTTTACCATGGAACAGGCTGTAATACAAGCCTTGAAACGATATCAAAGCGGCTATGAAATATCAGACTTTTTTAAAGGAAGAGAGGATGTGTTTGAGATGTTAGGAGAAGCGTTAACCTTAGAAGAAATGCTGGTACTTCGTGATGAAGCAAATGCACAGGTAATCAGCAAACGGGTGGAAAAGCAGGTAACGGAACAGGTAACAAAACAGGTGACAAAACAAGTTACCGATCAGGTGACAAAACAAGTTACCGATCAGGTGACAGAACAAATGACACAGGAGAATATATGTAAATCATTCCGGATTCTGCAATCTGCCGGAATTCATGAAAATGAGGCAATACAAATAATTACAAACGAATATCAGATTCCCCGGCAAAAAATACTAACCATGTTAAAAATTGCTGATTGTTAGTATTGAATGGTATATAATTTATGACCATATCCAACAGGCCAAAACTTATATGAAAAATGCATAATCAGAAATTAAACAATTTCTGATTATGCATAAGCGGAATTTCTACACCTGATCTTCCTTTGTATCGCCTTCTTCTAATGTGTCGTTTTCTTCCTTTGTATTACCTTCTTCTAATGTGTCGTTTTCTTCCTGTGCATCGCCTTCTTCTAATGTGTCGCTCTCTTCCTGTACATCGCTTTTTTCCAATGTATCGCTTTCTCCCTGTGTATCGCTTTTTTCCAATGTATCGCTTTCTTCCTGCATATCGCTTTCTGACGCCGTCTGATTTTTTCGCTCTGGCTTTTCCATGTCAATGGCAATTTTCAACAGACCTTTCATATAAATATCTACCAGTTTCTTATCCTCTCTTGGCAGACGGTGAAAGTTTGCAACCAGTTTTTGATCGGAAGTTGTCAACTGTTTTATTACCGTTCCTCCCTCATCGAAAAATTCTGACAGCGTAATGCCAAATCCCTCGCAGATTCTCATAACAGTAGACACTGAAGGTACATTATTACGATGAAAAGTATTACTCAAAGTTGAATAGCTGATATCCGCTTCTTTTGCCAGCCGATATAATGTCCAGTTACGCTCTTTTAAGAGCTGCGATACTTTTTCAAGTACATATTCTTCTCTCATTGTGTAATCCGAGCCTCCTCAAATGTATTATACAAGTATTGTACTCAAATATAGCTGATTCAAAAAGATTGTAAAAAGTATCATAGTAATCATTCTCATTTGAGTGATAATGTATCTCATTTGAATAACAGTATGCTCTATTTGAATATTTTCTGTCCCGTCAAACCAATCGTATTCCTTACTTTCCTTTCAAAGATCGCTGATCCTATCCGTCAGGGTATATCTTATTTGAGTATTAATCTTCCAGTGCTGCGAATAAAAATCAGTCTCTGTATCTGTCTGTGCATCCAGTTCATCTTTTGCATCTTATACCTGAGTCTGTCTGTCTCCTCGTGAAATTGATACATATCTTCAAACCGAAAATCTTTTACAAACATCTCCTGCAATTCTCTTCTGGAAAACTCCAGTATATCCACACAAGGATATTCATATTCTGCCTGCCACTCCGACAATAACAAAACAAGCCTCATCCGGTCATATCCGGAAAAATATCTTTCATATGTATCATATCCCGGTCTGATATCATATCCCGTTGTACCATGATAAGATGTCTGCACTCCATGAGAAGTTGTCTGTAAAAATGTGTCGGACCATGAAATTCCAATCGTCTGACACAGCGATTCCAGCGTTTCTTCTGGCTTACACTTGATATCTTCAAATTTCACAATCACTCTCTGGAATCCATCATACGATTCCCTGCGTGGTTCAGCCTCATCAACCATATGCCAGTAAGCGGCAATCTCCAGATTTGTCAGCCGATTTTCATGTTCATAAAAATTCAGATACGAACCTGCCCGTATGGTCCCATTTCGTACCACATTTACGATATATCCTGACACTTTTTCATGATATAGCCATGCCGCATACTGTTCACAAACATCTCTTGGAACAAGATGCGGCTCCCAGTAAATAACCATATCGGTCATATCTGCCGGAGCCTCTCCCCACATCGACGCATATGCCAGATGGAATATAGTAAACAGCTCCTGAGAACAAAATGAATCTTTCTTTGCCAGTTCACGTTCCAGTGTTTTATGAAACTTCTCTCTTGACGGAAACAGATTTTCGATACCTGCAGGCAGAAATTCCGCTTCTTCCTCCATGATTTTCCAAAAAACAGCCGCTATATTTTCACTTTTTTCTGCCGACAGACGCAGACAGATCGAAAATAAATTATCGCTTAAAAATCCGGAATCTATCATTAATATCTGGGAATGTCCTTCCAAAACTCCACGGAAAAACATATTGCCGCAGCAATAAGAGATTGCTCCGATAATGATGCCCTTCGGATGCTCCTTCCACTCCTGGTCTGTCAGTTCATGCTCCAATTGTACCAGACTGACAGTATCACAAAAATAATCCGTAAGATTCAATACTCCGGACTCTTTGATTCCCTTCAGACATTCTTCTTTTTTTCTTATCCCTGCACTATGATCATCAGGTGCAAAGTACTCTGGAAAAACAGGTATGCAGATATCTTCTTCTGTAATATCTTCTCCTGACAATACGCTGCATCCGCTCCATTCGTCTGCCGTATTCTGATAATTCCAATAATAACAATCCGCCTGATCTTTCAGATATGTTAACAGTCTGCCGCATAACGCGCTATCTCCTGTCAGCACAATCCGCCTGCCATGCAGCGCATGTTTCAAAAGACTTCTCTTTGACACTTCGAAATAATCACGCATCAAAATACATCGTTCATTTCTATAATATCCGGCATAATCAAAGAAATCTACATATCCGGCGCCCCATGCGCTATGTTTCTGTGTACATTCTATCAGCACAGCCTGTGGCGAATGCTGTATCTCATACCAGGAACAGACCTGTTTTCCCAAAAGCATCTGTCGTGGCTGATCCAGCTCTTTGGAAACAAACCCTGCAATATCTGCTCCATGTTCCAGTAAAAAATCATACGTATCCTGTGTTTGCGGGCCTGTACCAATCAAATATAACTCCGGCTGTTTTTGCAGCCACAACAGCAGATTTTCGGATGTCTGTGCCTGATCTGTAATCCATCCTTCCTGAATATTTTTTTCATATACCTGATCGATACATTCAAATTCTACCGATACGCTCCGCAGCAGACTTTCTCTCAAATTGTTGCTTTTCTCCCAGGTACCGTCTGCATAAATATTCAGATTTCGATAATCCAGTGTCTCACAGCCTTCCCATTCCCCAAAATATTTCCACAAACTTCCTTTCACACTAACCGGTACTCCGATTTCTTTGAGATACTGCGCAAAATAATATGCCAGCTCATTGCATTCCCAGATGGTCACACAGTCAAACTCCGGAAAAACATCCCGAAAACTTAAAGCGTTTCTGTACGCCTGCAACTCCCGCAGCTGGCGCAGCTCCCGGTTAGCATCCATATCCTGACAGGCAAAACATATCAGCTGCCCCTCCTGATCTACAACCGGCAGCAGAATCACCTCCTCCATCAGATTCTGGTAACTGTTAAAAAACTTCCTGCCATTTTCCCTGTTATCATCCCTCCAAATCCTTGTGCAGCATCTTCTAAAACATGTAGTTTATATGTTTGTGCTAAAGTATGTATTTTGTCATATTCGGCGGGTTGACCAAATAAGTCTACAGCTATAATTGCTTTAGGGGTTAAATTTCCTTCTTTCCGAATCTGTAAAATTTTTTTCTCCAACTCTATAGGATCAATGTTAAAAGTATCTGCATTAACATCAACGAAGATAGGAGTTGCTCCATGATAAGCGACAACTTCACCGGATGCAAAAAAAGTAAAATCTGGCACAAAAACAGCATCACCTTTTCCGATGCCCCATACCAGTAAGGCTAAATTTAATGCATCTGTCCCGTTTGCACAAGTAATGCAATGTTTAACGCCTACATATTCTGCAAGTTTAGTTTCTAACTCTTTTACTTGATTCCCACCAATAAAGTTGGTTTTCTGCAATACTTTTTGGATGGCACTGTCAATCTCTGTTTGATAAATATTATATTGTTTTTTTAAATCTCTGAATTCCATTTTTCTGCCTTTACATAATTTTTTTCAAATTTTCTATAAAATTTTTATGTGGTATCGCAAAATTTCCAGTTACGTTTCCACCGTCCGGAACATCCTTTGTCACAACACTCCCCATATTAATTCTGGCGTGGTCACCGATTTGCAGGCCATTTCTTATGGTGGCTCCAAATCCTAGCCAAACATTGTTTCCAATAACTGTCCTTCCACCAATTCCCACCTGTGCAACTATCATACAGCAATTTCCGATCTTGGCTCCATGACCAATATGTACTAAGTTATCAATTTTAGTATAAGCGCCAATGACCGTGTCATCCCATGGATATACTGCCCGGTCGATGCAGGTGTTATTTTGAACTTCAACATTATGATGGAGTACAGTGCCGCCATAGTGATTTACGGAAAACAGATGAGAATCTTCTGACTTATGCTCAAAACCACATCCTCCGATTCTGGCTCCGGAACGAATAACGCAATGATCCTCAATAACAGTATGTTCATAAATAGTGGCAAATTCCTCAACTATTGTATGTGCTCCGATACGGACATTCTTCTTTGGAATAATGGCAAGGTCACTAATTTGAGCAGACGGTGCAATTTCAGTATCAAATGTATTTCTAATATAGCGCTTATCATTTTCAAAAGAATTATGCAGATGAAAAAAGGTATTTCTAGGGTTCTTTACAATTAAATACCCTATATTAAAATTCATTGCTCTTGCTAATTCATCTGTTACAAAAACCATTTTGATCCGGTCGGATATCTCTGACATAAATTCTGCATTCTCAAGGAAAGAGCATAATCTTTGATTTGGTTTGGATAAAAGAAGACCCAGAGAATCTACGTCTGTTTCTTTTATTGCTTGAAACGGGATTTCGGGCAGGTATTGCTGCATACAGTTACTTATGCGCATAGCAGCACCTCCCTTATTTGGTTGAGGTCAGTTACCCCCCCCCTTTCCCAGATTCTTTTTCTTTATAAGTTTCAAACCTATTCAGCAATTCCCGCTCTATCTCATGAGGCATCCGCCGATGCACCTCATTCCTTCCGGGTCCAATAAACATATGCTCCCCCTCCAGATGCTCCAACGCATCTACAAGCATTGAAATTTCATTTTCATAAACCCGGCAGGCTGTTTCAAAAAATGTTTCATTTTGAGCCGGACTTATTTCCCTTCTTTCAATCACTTCCCCCGCATCTATTTCCTTTCCAAGAAAATGTGTAGTTACACCTAAAGGTTTCCCTTCCCAGATTGCCCACTTAAAAGAATCCAACCCTCTTGATGTCGGAAGATACCCGGGATGGGCATTAATAATCTTATGGCTTTGGACGAAATCATCGGGGATAATCCCGGAGCCGCATATCAGTAAAGGAATATCTGAGGGGATCTGATATGCTTCTATTTTTCCGGTATATAGAACGTAACCCAAATTTTTACATAATTCGGGCAGCTCCGGAATATCCATATTTAATTCC
>OFGA01002945.1_pt1 | contig 10169 bp, 10 predicted proteins | sample 1521471 | NCBI WGS metagenome assembly OFGA01 (sample SAMEA3504086, study PRJEB24116) | mouse gut metagenome | biome: mouse gut; feature: mouse-associated habitat; material: faeces | place: Denmark | collected 2011
GGTCTGGAGAGTGTCTGTTAAGTCTTTTCGGGCATAGCAATACCGCCCACCACACGCCGTTTTTTTATTTGGTGGACGTTCGCCTTAAAATCTTATGAAATGAAAGAGAGCCGACAGACTATGATATTAACTCACGTGTTTATCGGCTCTGCATCTATGTGTCTGGCTCTTTAATAACTGCTATTTCAAATTTCTTGCTTCTCAAGATTGCTCATTTACCTTTTGTCATATTACTTCATTTCTTGACTTATAATTTTATAAAAGTTCACTATCTAAAGCTCGTAAATTTATGATAGAAACTATTTCCTGTTGTATTCTTTCAACTTCATCAATTCTAACTCTGCCAATACAGTTTCTTTCCATTTTATAATCTACATCTGGAAATAATTTTTCCAGCAAATTATTTATTTCTGGAGATGCCCCCATTGAAGCTATCACAAGAGATGTCATATCATATTGTTCCAGTATTTCTCTTAATTCGTTTTCTGGAACTTTTGATAATTGTTCAAAATCAGTTATTTTTTTAGTCGGTATATTCGGCTCTAAAATATCATTTATTGTAATTCCGTAAAGCTTAGATATTTTTAACAGAACCTCTAAATCTGGAATAGCTGTTCCCGTCTCCCATTTTGAAACAGCTTGTCTGGATATATCCAACCTTTTTGCTAATTCATCTTGTGTGTAGTTATGTTTTTTTCGCAGTAATTGCAAATATTTTGAAATGATGTTTGTATTCATAAAAATTCCCTCCTTTTTTCTATTATAAAATGACCTTATAGAAAAATAAAGAGCTTGAAAAGTGCCAAAAAGCAATTAGCAGTTGCTGTCATTTACCTTATTTCGGCAGATTGCTTATCTGTATTCGGTATATCGCAGACTTTCTATGTATTGTAAGATAAAGCAGTAAAATGAAAAATCTTGACTGTCTGCGTAAGCAAAAACAGAGCCAACAAACTGTGGTTTTATTTCACAAGTTCATCGGCTCTGCGTCTGTGCGTCTGGCTCTCTGATAACAGACATATTCATTTGTCGGACATTTATAAGAGTTTCCTGCTTACATTTTGGGCAAAATAAAGGAAATTTCTCAAGTACCGTATCTTCACGCAATTTCAATCTCGTCTTGTTTCCACATACAGGACACAATAGCCACTTTTCCTGCTTCATGCTGACACCTCCTGCTGTTCCCTTTCCATATTCTTAAAGAAGCTCATTGCAGATAATCCTACAATGCAAACTATGATGCCAGTCGGGATTAAGACAAAATATACGGCACTGTAAAATCTGTCAAACAAAAAACCGTACACGATTTGTCCTATGGGCTGGACACACAAAGTAACCGTTGATGTATAAGCCATCACTTTTCCTATTAAATGATTTGGCGTCCTCTGCTGTATGAGGGAAACAGCAAAAATAGAAAATATACTGATAACAGCCTGCATACCGCAAAATGATACAACCGTAACACCATACTTTATTATGGCATTCACTGGCAAAAGGAAAACAATGCCGGCAGGGATAATGAAAATACCAAGAGTTGCAAGCAGGACAGATAATTTATGTATTTTCACTTTCTCTGCCAAAATTCCTGCGGCAATGCTCCCCAAGATTGTAGCGACTGCCAACGCACTTTCCGCAGCCCCATAATATTTTGCATTCAATCCGAGGACAGTCCGCACAAGAAAGGGAAGCCCGACTATGGTAATGCCCATCACAAAAAACCTTGAAAATGCCGTTAAGAGCAGCATTTTTGATATGCTGGTCTGTTCTTTTGAAATATACTGCATACTTGATAAAAAATCCTGCTTAACAATCTGAAGCACACCGCCTTGACTTTGAATACGCTGATAGCTCAATTTTATAAAACATTCAAACAGGGCAGTAATAAAAAAACAGACAACGCTCGCATACATTACGGGTTTCAGTCCAAACACGGCATATAATACACCGCCCAACATAGGGGCAATCAGATAGGATAAAGACGCCACTTGATTTACAACGGCATTTCCTTTCATAATATTGTCGCCTTGTAACATGGTAGGAATACACGCTTGAACAGTAGGCGTTTCAAACGCACCCAAAATAGAAAGTATAATAAGCAACGTACTGATTACGGCAATGGCATTGCTTTCCGACAGGAATAGTGCCGCACATAAAACTGATACGCCAGTCAATGCGTCTAACGCCACCATAATATTCCGTCTGTCTGCCCTGTCCGCCAAGATACCGCCAAGCGGTGACAAAAGAATGGTCGGGATTGTAGCAGCAGACAATATCCCTGCAAATACGGTTGCCGAACCAGTCACTTCCAGTACATACATGGACAGTGCCAGTTTCAATATAAAATTTCCAAACAATGAGGTTAGCTGCCCTAAAATAAGGAGCGTGAAATTTTTTGTAAATAATTTTTCCGTCATGGTTGATTCCCTCCTTTTTCACTGTTGCTGCCGGCTTTTTCCGTAATATTAGTGATAAATTTTTCTGTAAAGGATGTCGTATCATCATCATAAAGCGGCAGTCCCATATGGGCTAACACTTCTTTTACAAAATGATATTTATGATACAGTTCTTCCTCTGTTGCAGGGAATACCGAGGGCATGAGCCAGAAGTTGATAAGCGGCAAAAGCTCGGAAAGCTCCTTTATGTATTCCGTCTTGATAGAACCGTCCTTTTTTCCCTCCTCCAACAATTCCAACCACAAGGGGGTTAATACACGCCTGTTTTCTGCAACTGCCGCCGCTAAAATGTGCGGGTCTTTCAAAATCGGGACTGCCTGCATATTTATCTGGTTTCGTTCAGCGTCCGACTGATTCAGTGTAAGCAACAACCTGATTTTTTGCAGACCGTTCAAGTCATCCCTCTCCTTTACTGCTTCAAATGGGTTGTCCTCGAAAAACATTTGATTGCCTAATGCGTACATTACTTCCTCTTTGCTTTGAAAACAACGGTAAAACATTCCTTTTGCCCCGCCCACCATATCCATAATATCGGAAATTGAAGTTTCCTCATATCCTTTAGAAATAAATAAGTTTTGGGCAGCATTTAGGATTTCTTTTCTCCATTCCTCTGGTGTCTTTTTTACAGGTCTAGCCAAATATTATTGCACCTCCCGTTGTATTTTGTTATTGACTTTAAGTCAATAACTATTTTAGCACCATTCTTAAATTTTTGCAATAGCCATAATTTTTCATAGCACAAAAATCACTTATGTGCAAAATCCGCAAAATTCTTGACATTTAAAAAGCGACAGAGATTTTTCCCTGCCGCTTTTGTCCACTTATGTAAAAATGATTTCCTTGTTTACAATCTCCCTTGCACAAGCTCTTATGTTGCCTAAATGTCCTACCCATTCTAAGGCGTTTTCAGCCTTTAACTGTTCTGTTATGCCTTGTGCCTGTTTCATGTCCTCAATGAGCCTTTCAAAGCGTTCCTGCGCCTGTCTGTCAATGCTGATAAGATAAGCATTCAGCTTGCCGCTTGTAAGAAGATTGGTGTATGTAACTTTGCAATATTGCTTCAGATAGTCCAGATGCCGCTGTCCCCATGCGCCTATCGGCTGTTCTTCTTCGGCGGGCAATCGTAAATCTGGAATAAAATATCCATTTTCTTCGTGATATGTACCGCCTAACTGTTCAAATAATGATTTCAATGTAGATTCCAATTATCCATTTATCGCTACAAATTCATCACATCCAACCGTCTTTACAAATTTCCTAAAATTCCACAAGAGACACTTCCTTATGTGAAGTGTCCCTTGTCAGCCTCATTTTTTTTGTCAGTCATTATTCTTTTTTGGTTTTTGCTTTTTTAAGACGTCTTTTGGAGGTTCTTCTACAGGAACCTCAGGAACAGAAGGAGCCGTGTGCAGCGGGCAGGTGTTCGTGGCGGAATCCGACATCAGGTAAGGCCCGTCCGCCGAACCGGAGGATCCGCCGGAAATAAAGACGCCTCCTGTGCGTTCCGGGCAAAATTCCGTCGCCAGCATACCGGATTCGGCGCACAGGGAAACGCTGACGTGGCGGTTGCAGTATTCGGTCGGAACGCTGCCTTCCGCAAAATATTCTGTTGTTACCATGCTTCCCCTCGGATCGGAATCGCAGTGGCCCGCTACGACAAGCCGGCCGGATTTTTTGCAGACCGTGGCCGTCGTAATATCATCCGGCATGGTAAAGTCTTTGTATTCGAGGTTTTCATGGATTCTCGACATAACGGCTTTCCAGATGGTTTTTGGATAAGACGTCGTGCCGGAAGCCTGCGGCGTATTGTCGTCGTAGCCGCCCCAGACAACACAGGTGTAATACGGGGTAAACCCGGCGAACAGTGCGTCGCGGTTTTTGGTCGTCGTGCCTGTTTTTCCGGCAATCGCCATATTATCAAAATTTACCGAGGTTCCGGTGCCTTTTTTAACAACGTCTTCCATAGCGTTGGTCAGGAGCCATGCGGTAGAATCCTTTAATACGCCGTGTGTCTGCGGCGTATTGTCGATCAGGACGTTGCCGTCGTGGTCAAGGATTTTGGTATAAAAGCGGGGCTTGATATAAGTTCCGCTGTTGGCTATTGTGGCGTAGGCGGACGTAAGTTCCAGATTGGTTACGCCTTTGGTAATGCCGCCAAGCGCCAAAGCCTGGTTGTTATCGTCGTCTACAAGCGTGGTAAAGCCAAAATCATGCAGGTAGCTAAAACCCAGGCTGGTGCCGATTTCTGTCAGCGTTTTTACCGTTACGATATTAATGGAACGGGTAATTGCTTCCCTGAGCGTTGTAAAGCCGCGGAAGGAATTGTCATAGTTGCGCAGCGACGTGCCGTTTTCGTAGGAGTACGGGGCGTCGTCCTGTACGGAAGCTAAGGTCAGGCCGCCGCTGTCAAGCGCCGGGGCATAAGCGGCAAGCACTTTAAACGTAGAGCCGGGCTGCCTGGAGGTATCGGTTGCCCGGTTTAAGGTCTTGCTGGCGGTTTTGTCCCCTCTTCCGCCGATGATGGCGGCGACTTCCCCGGTTTCCTGGTTCATTACGGTAAGCGCGGCTTCTGGCTGAAGCGTAAACGTTACGGTTTCCCCGGCTTCCACGATTTTATCCCCGGGTTCCATAATCTCTGCTTTATATGCGTCAATTGCAGCCTGGGCCTCTTCAATGGAATCGAAATTTAAGCTGTAATCGCTGTTGGACGACTGATAATAGGAAAGCATAGTCTGTTCGCTGTAATTGGCGAAGGAGCCGTCCCGTTTTTCGATGGTCAGGCGGTAAGAGAAGGAGTATTTGGCCGCCGACGGGTAGTTGTCCGGGTTATTGAGTTCTTCGTCGCAGATAGCCTGGATTGTGGGATCCTGTGTGGAATAAATGGTCAGGCCGCCGTTGTAGAGCGCTTTGTATGCCTGTGTTTCCGTATAGCCCTTTAAATCAATGAAGTCCTGGATGATCTGATCCGTCAGCTCGTCTACAAAATAAGAAGTGATGGACTCTTCCTCCACAACGGTATTTACCACCTGAATGCGGTCGTAAACGTCGTCTGCCATAGCGTCGTCAAATTCCTGCTGGGAAATATACTGGTGTTTTAACATATTGCGCAGGACTTTTTCCCGGCGTTCGGCGTTTTTGTCCGGACGGCTGATGGGATTTAAGCGGGAAGGGTTCTGGGTGATGGCGGCGATGACCGCGCATTCGGACAGGGTCAGATCCGATACGTTTTTGTTGAAATAGCGCCTGGATGCCGCCTGCACGCCCAGTGTGTTCTGCCCTAAATTGATGGTGTTTAAGTAGTTTTCCAAAATCCAGTCCTTTGAGACCTTTTTTTCAAGCTGCATGGCAAGGTACTGTTCCTGGAATTTACGTTTGAATTTGTCGGCCATAGAAGTTTCGTTGGTCCAGTTTGTGAAAACGTTGTTTTTCAGAAGCTGCTGTGTGATAGTGCTTGCGCCTTCCGAAAAATGTCCGCTTGTAATGCCGATAATCCCGGCGCGCAGAATGCCTTTTAAGTCGATACCGTTGTGTTCGTAGAAACGCTCGTCCTCAATCGCGACGAAGGCGTGCTGTAAATGTACGGGAATTTCTTCAAACGTGGCGTAGACGCGGTTGGAGCCGGTTGCGACCAATTTGGCAGTCTGGTTGCCGTCCTTGTCTAAAACGGTGGACAAAAACCCGGTCGGCGTCGCGTCGTCCAGATTGATCTCCGGAGAGGAATCAATAATGCCTTTTATGATGCCGAATCCCGCGCATCCTCCTGTTACAATAACTGCCAGAAAGCATACAAAAAGGGTTTTTAGGAATATTATGCTGAATTTTTTGCATATCATAGTACTTTTGGAGGTAAGCTCTTTTTCGCGCTTACGCGTACTGGTTTTACCGTAATTCATAATTAGCCTCCTTATAAAAATCTATTATAGCAAAAAGTTTCTCATATTAAAAGTACCCTTTTTTCATTGATTCAGACAAAATAACGTGATAGAATGGTTCTACCTGGCGATAAAGGAGCGGACAAAACATATGAAAGCAGTATACAAAGGCGGCGAAGGAGAAATTATTGAAAAGAAATCACGGTTTATTGCGACGGTAAGCCCGGCAGAATCGGAAGAAGAGGCGGTAACGTTTATTGCCGCAGTGCGCAAAAAATACTGGGACGCAAGGCATAACTGTTATGCGTTTGTCACGGGGCCAAACCAGGAACTTTCACGCTGTTCTGACGACGGCGAACCTGCCCAGACAGCGGGCAGGCCCATGCTTGACGTACTGCTGCGGGAAGGGATCCACAATGCGGCGGTAGTTGTGACGCGTTATTTCGGAGGCGTATTGCTTGGTACGGGCGGGCTTGTGCGGGCTTATCAGAAGGCCGTGCAGGAAGGGCTTTTGCACAGTGTGATTATAGACAAGCAGCGGGGAAGGAAGCTTACGGTTGAGACGGATTATACCGGGCTTGGCAAACTGCAGTATGTGCTCGCGCAGCAGCAGGCATCCGTCCTGAATACGGATTATACCGATACCGTCCGGATGGAAGTCATGGTAACCGCAGGGGACGAAAAGCGGATCGGGCAGGCGCTCACGGACGCGGCGGCGGGAAACGTCCTCCTTACATGGGGAGACGATACGGTATTTGCAATGATAGAGGGGAAGGTAATGGAATTTTAAACCAGTTTTTTTGCATTTTCAAAAAAATTTTATTTTATTGTTGACATTTTTGGGATAAGCGTGTATAATACTTTTTGTTGGTTGAGAGAACGACAGAATGAATTAATGGCCCATCGCCAAATGGTAAGGCAACGGACTCTGACTCCGTCATTTCAAGGTTCGAATCCTTGTGGGCCAGCTTGGAAAGCACCGCATACAGTGGTGCTTTTTTCTTTGCTTCACAGGAAAGTCTGCGCGGTTGTAAAAAACCCTTAGGGGAAGAAATTGTGTCAAAAAGCGGGTGATTGGATGTATTGTTTTGAAAGCGTCGTAAGGTACAGCGAGTTGGACGCGGACGGGCGCATGTCGCTTACGGCCATACTAAATCTGCTGCAGGACTGCTGTACGTTTCAGTCGGAGGAAATCGGCATTGGGGTAGCGTTTTTGCAGCGGGAGCGCAGGGCATGGGTGCTTTCGTCCTGGCAGGTTGTAGTGAACCGGTATCCCGGGATGGGAGAAAAGCTTTACAGCTATACATGGCCGTATGGCTTTAAAGGCTTTTTGGGATTCCGGAATTTCAAAATTGAAGACGGGAAAGGCGAAACAGTAGCGTATGCCAATTCGATTTGGACGTATCTGGACACCGAAAAGAAAATTCCCGTAAAAGTCCCCAAAGAAGTAAAGGAACGCTATGTGTTCGAACCTCCGTATGAGATGGAATGCGCCGGGCGCAAAATACGGACCGAAGAAGGGATGCTGCCGGGGGAACCGGTGCGGGCGGGGCGTCTTTATCTGGACACCAACCGGCATGTCAATAACGGAAAATATATAATGATAGCGCAAGAATATCTCCCGGAGGATTTTAAGGTTTGCCAAATCCGGGCAGAATATAAAAAGGCGGCGGTGCGCCCCGGTATCATTTACCCCAAAGTAAAGGAAGGGTGTGGCCGTTTTCTTGTGTCACTGGAAAATGAAGCGGCAGAGCCTTATGCAATCGTAGAATTCAGGGAGGATTATGTATGAAATTAGGGGAAAAACAAAAGCTTATCATTACGAAGGAAGTGGATTTTGGGGTATACTTAGCAGAGCGCCCACAGGACAGGCAGACAGTGCTGCTCCCTGCAAAGCAGGTTCCCAAAGACGCCGCAATAGGGGATGAGGTAGAGGTTTTTTTGTATAAGGATTCAAAGGACCGGCTGATTGCTACGACAAGGGAGCCGTATCTTGCCATGGGCGGTTTTGCTGCCTTAAAGGTCATGGAAGCAAACGATATCGGCGCGTTTTTGGACTGGGGGCTGGAAAAGGATCTGTTCCTTCCGTATAAAGAAATGACCAGAAAGCTAAAACCGGGCGATGAGGTTTTGGTACGGCTTTACATTGATAAAAGCAGCCGGCTGTGCGCGAGCATGCGCTATTTGTATGATCTTTTGGAGAAGGGCTCCCCATACCAGAAAGGGGATACCGTGTCTGCAAGGATTTATGAATTCAGCGGGAATTTTGGAACGTTTGCGGCAGTGGACGACAGGTATTCGGCGATGATCCCATCGTTTGAAGATTGCAGCCATTTTAAGATCGGGGATGTAACGGAGGCCAGGGTTTCTAATGTAAAGCCGGACGGCAAGCTGGATCTGACGATACGCAAACAGGCATACCTGCAAATGGACGAAGATGCCCAAACGGTTTTAAAGGTAATCGATTCGTATGCCGGTGTACTGCCGTTTAATGACAAGGCGTCTCCAGAAGTGGTCAAACGGGAGCTTAAGATGAGCAAGAACGCATTTAAGCGTGCAGTTGGACGTTTATACAAGGAACGCAAGATAGAAATTACGGAAAGAGGGATCCGCAAATTATAAAAAGGAGAGATGGCATTGTACGATATCATAATCATTGGAGGCGGCCCGGCCGGGCTTTCTGCGGCTGTATATGCAGCGAGGGCATGTCTTGATACGCTGCTGCTTGAAAAGCAGCCAATGGGCGGCGGGCAGATTTTAAATACGGCAGAGGTAGACAATTACCTGGGGTTTTTTGACACTAACGGGTTTGAACTGGGGCAGAAATTTACGGAGCATGCACAGCACCTTGGGGTCAAACCATTAATGGAAGAGGTAGTCCGTATTGACTGTATAGGCGCAGTAAAGAAAGTCGTTACCGAAAAACAGGAATATGAGACGAAGAATATTATCTATGCCGCAGGCGCGGGGCACCGGAAGCTAGGCGTTCCAGGGGAAGAAGAATTTGCCGGCAAGGGCGTTTCGTACTGCGCAACCTGTGACGGGGCGTTTTTCCGTGGGAAAACAGTGGCAGTAATCGGAGGCGGCGACGTAGCGTTAGAAGATGCGCTGTTTTTGGCAAACGTGTGCAGGAAAGTGTTTTTAATTCACCGAAGGGATACGTTTCGGGGGGCGAAAACACTTGTGGAACGGGTGAATGCTGTTGAAAATATTGAAACCGTGGTGGATACGGTGGCAAAAGAAATCAGCGGGGAAGATACGGTAAAGGGGCTTGTCTGTATGGATGTAAAGACAGGGGGACAAAAAAGCCTGGCGGTAGACGGCGTGTTTATTGCAGTGGGTATGGTGCCGCATACGCAGCTTTTGGAAGGGCAGGTAAAGCTGGATCAAAACGGATATGTTATAGCGGGAGAGGATTGTAAGGCCAGCGTGGACGGCGTGTTTGCGGTGGGTGATGTCAGGACAAAAAAAGTGAGGCAGATTGTGACGGCAGTCAGTGACGGGGCCGTTGCAGTGGCAGGGATATAGGTATAAAACCGCCGGGTTGTTTGTCCGGCGGTTTATTATGTTATAGTTGTGCCTTGACAGGAAAAATATGCAAGGGTATCATAAAAAATAAAGTATAACCCCTGGGAGAAAATATCATATGAAGCGTATTTCACTTGACAGCCTGATTCAGGAAAGCAAAGCTTCTGCTTATATGCAGCAGTACCGGTATATCCGCCATAAAATCGAAACCAATCAAATAAAACCGATCAAAAATTCCCCTTTAAACGGCAAAACGCCAGCCTTGCATACCAGGTACTGGCTGATAGGGCCACAGCCTGATTATACAGGCTTTATT
>OFGA01002950.1_pt1 | contig 10160 bp, 8 predicted proteins | sample 1521471 | NCBI WGS metagenome assembly OFGA01 (sample SAMEA3504086, study PRJEB24116) | mouse gut metagenome | biome: mouse gut; feature: mouse-associated habitat; material: faeces | place: Denmark | collected 2011
ATGCCTTGCGGGTGTGTGAACAGGCAGTCGAAAGGCTGCGGGATACAGGAAGAGCATATTATCTGACAGAGCTGCTTGAGTGTAGGAAACAGATATTGGAAGAGATGATACATAAACTGGTGGAAGGTGGAAGATTGAGGGAAGCAGAGCGATATGAGCAGCTTTTACAGGAAAGCACGGCGCTGGAAGAACTGCTTAAAAATCTGTATACTGCCTATGATGTGCCAGTATATATGCAGGATTGTACCTATCTGTACAGGCAGCGGTGGGTGTTTGCCATAGGGGATGTTCTGCGCATTCGCAGGAATATGCTGGGGCTGACTCAGGAGCAGGTGTGTGAAGGGATCTGCTCAGTCAAATCACTGCGCAGGGCGGAGAAAAAACAGGCAAATATGCAGCGTGAGCCGTTGGGGAAAATTTTAATGCGCTTAGGTTTGTCCAAAGTAATCCAAAAGACAGCACTCGTGACCAATGACAGAAGTGTATTACATCTTCATCATGAACTGGATGTCTGCCGTAACAATCGTGAACCTGAAAAAGCCAGAGCGCTGTTGGGGCAAATGAAAAATAAACTCTGTCTGGAAATACCAGAAAATATGCAGTTTGTGATGGAATACGAGGCGGCACTTGATTTGATAGAGGGCAAAATCACAGGGAGTGAGTTTATTGAGAGAGAGGATGAAGCGCTGCGATGTACCTTGAAATCGGAAAAGTTTTATGATGCGGAAGAGGTGTATCTGACTGAGACAGAGATGTCCTGTATCTGTAATGAAGCTAAGGAGGCTGATGAGACTGAAAAAAGGAAGTTAATTGATTTTATGCTAGGTTTTTTTGAAAAGTTTGAGAATAAAGATTTATTATCTGAATATATTTCTATGTATGAGTTTATTATGGCATGTGTTACAAATGAGCTTAGCAGTTTGGGGGAATATCAGTTTGCGGAAGTGTTAGATAAAAAAGGATTGAGAGAGGTGTTGAGATGCAAAAGGCTTTGGGTGATCAATGAATTTCTTTATGATCTATGGTGGATGGATAGGCAGCAAAAATCAGTGGCAGGACGACAGATACAAAAAGAAAAAATGACCAATGATTTGATACAATGCATTATCATTAGTCATTTTTGTAATAGAAAGTATTATGAACAGTTTTACAAGGATACGATACATCAATTATTGCGAACGCCAGAAGAGGGACAATCACTATGTGGCGAAATCAATTCTTCCTCAGAATAGGTTTCTTCTTCCGCTATATGAGAGAAGAAGGGCGTGCTAGTTTGTATCATAAATAGCAGTGTGAATGTTAATAAAAGCTTCTTTAAGTTGATTTTTTTCATTGGCTAATACCTCCATAATCTTTTTTGTTTAATATTATAACTATATAAAAACTGAATACTGATTGCAAGGGACAGAATTGGCAAAACAATTTGCTGGTTCTGTCCCTTGATTGATTGGTTAAAAAAATGTATGATAAACTTTGCAATTATTTAATTGCTTCTGAAGAGATTAGTATTAAAAGATGAGTGCTTCATTTAAGTATTATAATAGAAGTTTGGAGATTAGCGTATATGAAAGGCATTGTAATAGCTGGTGGAAATGGGACAAGATTATATCCATTGACTAAAGTAATCAATAAGCATTTATTACCAATATATGATAAGCCAGCAATATATTATCCTTTATCAGTTTTGATGAATGCCAATATAAATGAAATTATTATTGTTATTAAAGAACAAGAGTATGACTCATTTTATTCTGTTTTGGGAAATGGGGAAGATTTTGGGATTGATATTATGTATGTTTATCAAAATGAAGCGTTGGGAATTGCAGACGCTTTATTAAGATGTGAAGATTTAGTAAGTGGCTGTTTTTGTGTCATTTTAGGGGATAATTTTTTTTATGGAAGTGAGATCACACGTGCATTGAGAGAGGAATTAGATTGTTATATTGATGGAATGGATACAATGTTTTGTGTACCGAGTGCAGATAGTTCTGTGGCTACTTCCGTTGAATTTTCAGAAAATGGAAACATAATAAATCTTCATTTTAAAAATGATGAAAGGAAAGGGAGTAGAGAAAGTAATGTCTGTCCAGGTATATATATATATGATGTAAAAGTTTTTAAATATATTAAAGAATTGAATCCATCAGATAGAAATGAAATTGAAATTATAGATTTGAATCGTGTTTATTTACTGAATGAAAGAATTAAACTTAGAAGATTAAGCAGCGAAACAGTCTGGTTGGACTTAGGATCTTATAATGATAGGATGCTGGCAGAAAATTTAGTTTTACAAGTACAGGGTATAACTGGGAGAATGATTGCATGTTTGGAAGAAATTGGATTGGAAAAAGGATGGATTAAAAAAACAGATGTAAAACAGAAAATTAAAAGCGTTAATGTAAGAGATTGTATTTATTTGGAGTATTTAAAAAGGATTGTACAGGAAAATGATGAGATATAATAATCAGGAAGATTTTATAGATATTGGGAAAGTAAGTACAGTGATAAATGAAAAGATTGAACAAGGACAAAGCGTGGGAATATATTCTCAAGGTGAGATTAATCTGAATTTAAAGAATATAGAACACGTAATTGATATTTACTGTGAAGGAAAGGATCACTATAATGACATAAAAATTAAAGGAATTAGTGATATTTATACAGATAAGCCGGATTTTCTTATTGTATTATCAAAGGAATGTGATCAAGAAGTTATAAATAAAACCAGCTTTATTTATGAGTGGGGCGGAAAACATATTCTTTTAAATAGTGGTATTGAGTATTTAAGCCGGAAAGTAACTTCAAAAGTAGTTTCTACGAAAAAGGATATTGTGTTATTAAAGGGAGATAAAAAATTTTACGAGAATAGAATAAGTCAAATTAAAGTGGATAAATATTGGGATTATTTAGGGAAAAAAGTTAAGACTTTTTTTAATGGGATTATGTTTAGTATATACAAATGTGAGGAAGACTCAGATAAATTATATTTTTATTTAGAAGAAACTGATTATAAACATATGATATACACAAAAGAACATGATTTTCGAAATTATGAACATACTTGCACAGTTGCTTCTATAGCATTGATTAAAACCAAAGATGGATACTCCGTGCTAGGAAAAATGTCAGGAAACACAGCTTTTGCCAATAAATATAAATGTATAGGTGGTGCATTAGACTTTTCTGATTTGGATTTAAATCTTGTAAATATTCCATTGCTACAGTAAATATTAAGAGATTATTTCAGAGAGAAATTTTAGAAGAACTTGGTATAGATATTTGTAACAACAATATATGTAGCTCTATAGAGAGGAAATGGCTGCTGATTAGAGAGCGAATGGCATTTGTTGGTTTATGTAGTGAAATACAGTTGAATCTTAATAGGGATGAACTTACTGAACTTTTTAACAATTTTAGAAAAATTGATAAGGAAAAAGAAGTCAGTTGTCTATTATTTGTGAAGTCATTTGAAGATATCTATGTAATTGATGAAAATAAAAAAGCAGATTATGTGGATGAGCTTTATGCGACATATTTTGAAGTCAAGAAGGCAGTTACATGGGATGAGTATAAGGAGCAATGCGGTGGAGAATTATTTATTTGACAGAATAATATTAACATTTGATAATTTATGTAATATGCAGTGCCCATTTTGTTATAGATTATTTAATGGTGAAAAAGAGGGATTAGAACAAATTTATAAAATTTTAGAGGAGTGTAAGAGAAATAAGATTGTAAATATTAGTATAGGAGGAGGAGATCCGCTTAATTATTTGTATATTAACAGCGTCATAGAATATGCATATAATTTAGGATTTATAATTGATTTAGATACAAATTGTTATGCCTTTAACTATAATAAACATTTCAAAATGTTGGAAAAAATTGAGTATGTGGGAGTTCCTGTAGACGGAAAGAATGCAGAAACACATGATTTGATTCGAACAAAGATAGGAAGTTTCAAAAAAGTGATTGAGGTTATTGAAACAATTAATAATAAAGTTAGTATTAATACAGTTGTTACGAAAAATAATTATACAGAATTGATAGACATCTATAATCTAATTAAGCAATATAAAAATGTGAATCAGTGGCATATATATGAAATGATGCCGTTGTTGGTAAGAAAAGAGTATTATCTGAAAGAACACGTAGATTATCTTAAATATAAACAAATTATCGAAGCTATTCAAAATGAAAAGATTAAGATATACCATTGTGCTTACAAGGAAAGAACTCGTTTTCATATGTTTGTATCTGCAAGCGGATATTTGTATTGTAACAATAAAAATAATTTAACTGAATACAAATTTTTTGGATCGATTTTTGATTCAAAAAATATTATTAAGATGAAAAACTATATAGGAGATAATGAAAATGAATGAAGAACTGAACAAATTACTAAAAAAAATAGTCAATGATGAAACGTATAATTATATTCAGGATCATTACGATATTTTGAAAAATGAGAGTATCATATCGGCAGGAATAGATTCTTTAGAATATATTAGTATTTTATCTGAATTAGATGAAACATATGGATTTGATGAAGAAATGATAGACTCATTGGAGACGTTTAGTGATGTAGAGAGGTTATTTGATGGAAAATAAAATATTGCCAGATGAAATTAAAGAGATTCTTAAAGAAGTGGATATAAACCCTAAAGTAGCAAGCGCTATATGGAAGAAAGATTCAATATATATGATACAAAATACTATTGAATATGATCAAGAAAGACTGTTTAATGAAATTCCTGGTGACAGAAAACAAAAAATTGTAGAAGCTGTTAGAAAAATGGAGGTTGAGGAGGATCCTCTTCAATACATAATTTCGTCGGCACTGGGTTGTTTTGTAATAGAGAGTGTGATAAGAGGTCAAGATTTTATAGATTTATCTATTGTCAATAAGATCGGAATAAATAATAAAATGAGGATGGGTAAGGGAAAATATTATACATATGCAGCATGCCATCACTGTTATAACACTGTTAAAAAAGTTCCTGCAAATTATATTGTCTATTCTCCTTGTTATAGAATTGAAGAATATTATAACAACTATCGCAAAGAAAAATTTAATATGTTTGAGATAGTTACGTTTGATGAATTTAATAAGATTGAGAGTAGCAAATTAGAATTTATATTTTTTATCTGTGAAATATTGAATAGAAATAATGCAAATGATTATAAGATCTCTCTGGCAAATGATTCTTTTATTACTGATAATAAAGAAAAGTTGTTATATCAAATATTAAGCAAATCAAAAATTGAGATTTTGTGTTTTTCAAAGCAAGAAACTCGATATATTTCTGTAGCATCAGTGAACATGCATCGAAAAAGTTTCATTCAAAAATTTCATATAACAAGAAATCCATTATTTGAATCTATGTGTTTTGGAATTGGTATAGATCGTTTTAAAAATATGTTTGACGAATATAACCAAATAAAAGTATAGGGGGAAAAGAGTGTTGGAAAAAGAATTAATAGAGTCTCTTAATAAAGCGCCAATTGAGAAATTGGTGCGACTACAACCAGTAAATTATAAATATCTTAGATGGGATCAGATTTCGAAATACATTATTCCTGTGTATGAAGATTTTTCTGATATGAACGAGAATGATGCTCAAAAGATTATAAAGCAATATATAGCGGATAACGAATTGTCTAGAATTATTATTACGGAAGATAGGAGCGTATATGTTAAGAAAATGGTAGAGGAGCCAATAAGAGTATACACATTGACAGAGGAGGAAATGGAAGGTGTATGTTGGAAAATGGCAGAATCAGCATTAGCGCAGAGTGTATATAACAGAGTTTTATTTGACTGTTGTTTGTTTCGCATTGACAAACATCTTATATTTTTTTGCTTGTTAAATCATTTGATTACAGATGGACAGATTAATATAAAAAATTCAAATAATAAATTTATATATGCGGATTTTGAGAGATATATAAGTGGTCTTGTTGGAGAGGAGTTGGTCAGATTTGATATATATATAAAATTAAAAAAATCTCTCATTGATTTATATTTTTCTGAAGAAATGGAATATTATCACTTTTTTATTGAAGATGAGAAGAGAATTTTTTATAAATTGTTGACATTGGAAGAGTTTTGGACAATATCTATCTGCGAACTCTTAAGAAGCACAATTAGTCAGATCAATCAGGTGCCAATTAATATTACATCTGGAGGAAGAAAATTTGAAAATTGTACGATAGAAGCGCTAGGAGATTTTCATGAGGATTACATATTTGTAATTGACAATTATGCTAAATTCACGGAATCCTTTGCATATTATCGCAAACATGAATACTTAAATGCAGAGCAATATGAAAATTATTTGAAACGGGACGATGAGTATAGCCAGTATATTGAACCCATAACATTAAGTGTAAAATGGAAAAATGATAATTATAATGAATTTCAAAGGATAAGAAAGAAATTTCCTAAACATGAAAAAAATGCAGTATTAGGATTTAATATATTGGTAAGTAAAAATTTAAAAAGCGTACAGATTGATATACGTGCATCTAAAAAGTTACATTTTCTTTTTGAGGATTTTGAAAATAAAATTAAAAGCTGTATAAAATGGACAAGGGAAGGAAATTTTATAAATGAATAGGAATTTATTATTAGTTTCTACATTTGAAAATGTTAGCAGAAGCTTTATTAAACCTCAGGGAGGGCAAATATTTATTAAAAAATATCTTGAAATTCATCATCCAGATCTCGAGGTTGATATAGTAGATCCACAAATTGAGACAGTTGAAAAAGTGATTGAGAAATTTCATAAATCTTATACATATATTGGATTTTATTGTACATATCCAACATTAATTAACACTGCTAAACTTATTATAGAGGCTTATAAATATAATCCAGATTCTGTTTATTTTTTGGGAGGACCAGGAGTATCTTATGATAAAGTATATCAGATATGTTATGCAGACATAATTATTTATGGGGAGGGTGAAAAAATAATTTCTGACCTAATAAATGTAATTTGGGATAGAGACGATTTATCTAAAAAGAAAGAGCTCATAAAAAATATAGCAGGCTCTTTTTGCGTTAATTGCATAAAAAATCAAGATACTTATATAGGAAAATCATCATGTTTAACAAATATATGCAATAAAAGTGATTTAAATACAATAATACCCTTGTCTGATTGGGAGATTAAGTTACATAAAAAATATGAGAACTGGACAAGTGAACAGCTAAATCATGTATATGGATTTCCAGTTTTTTTATCTAGAGGGTGTGCTTCATTAGGTTGTAAATTTTGTTCTTCTTTTAGTTGGTTTAAGAGTGAATTTGGAGTGAGATATTGTGATGTTAGCGTGGCATATAAATTAATAAAAGATATAAATCATCAAATGCTATATGTTAGTGAAATTCTCTTTGAGGATGATAATTTATTAAGTAATACAGAATGGTTCCAGATGTTTGTTCAAATGCTTATAGAAGGAATTAATGCGGGTGAAATAAATAGAAATAATAGATATATTATAAAGTCGAGGTTAGATTTATTAAATCATAATGTGATAGAAAAATTGAGTAAAATAGGAAAAGTACAGATTAATGTAGGAATCGAGACGTATTCAGAAAATATATTAATTGAATTGAATAAAACAAAAGATCCTAAAGCATATATTAAAAAAGTAAATGATATTTTTAAGTATAAAAAACTATATCATATTAAATTCCATTGTTATATGATTTTTTTTACGCCTAAAACAAAAGTAAATGATTTAATTAAGTCTATATATTTAGCAAGTAGATTTCTTTTGAATGGAATAGAAATTAGTTGTTATGATTCATTGTTAGTTTTCCCGGGAAGCAAATATGATAAAGAATGGAAGAATGATAATTCAATGGTAAATTGGGTGAAATATATAAATCCTTTATATGATAGCGATATATATACTACACATCTAAAAAATGAACTAAATATAGATAAAGAAATCTATATGCCATATGATTTTGTGATAAATGATAAAGAAGTAAAATTTATTTATGACAAATCTCAAAAAATATTTAAGTGGCTATTTAAGTTTTATTCTGAAGCGTTTAATTGGAAAGTACGAACAAGTTTTAGGATAGCATTCGTCAAGGTATTGTCATATGTTATTATCATTATTATTCAGGATATAAACTTAAAACAGCGTATTAATTTTATAAATTTATTAAGGAAATTAGCGAAACAAATAACAATATTATCTGATGATGCAGTTGAAAATATGGCATGTGATGATACTGTTGTATTTGCTTAATTATGAAATAATGGTTTATAAGGAGATAATACAGATGAATAATAATATGGTAAAAGTTATTTTGATTAGTTCTGGTTACTATTTACTTGAAGAATATATGCAGTTAAACGATAATATATACGTTTTATTGACTTGTGATCCACAATACTGTCCTGATGAAATAAAGAATAATTCCAAGATATTTTTTACGTTGGATTATAGTAAAGAAAATCTAATAAGAGAGATTCAAAAAATTAATATAAAATTTGATTATCTTTTATGCATTGATGATAAGTTTCTAGACCGGATCAATGAAATAAAAGAAATGATTGGAGTAAAATCATTTCAGATTTCAGGAGATATAGCAAGAGATAAGAGCGTATTGAAAGAGTATATGAAGATAAATAATATACTATACCCAGCCACTATTAGTTTTGATAGTATTAAACAAATAGAAGAATATAAGGCACAGATTAACTATCCATCTATTATAAAACCGTCAAATAGTTATGGCAGTAATGGAGTATATTTAATTGAAAATTTTCAAGAATTAAAAAATTTCTCATCTATCATTAATAAATATAATATATTTCAGAAAAAATTTTATGGGGATTCGAGAGGAAAAATTTTATTGGAAGAATATATAGATGGAGAAGAGTATGCAGTAGATATTATTTGGAATAATGGGGTACCTATTTGTGAATTAGTTTCTTCAAGATTACATGTGAAAGAAGGAAATATGTTTCCTGATTATGTTTATTTTATAGACTGTAATATGGAAGAAGAAAAAAGAAAGGTAATTTGCAATCTGGCTGAACGTGTTGGTGAGATAATTGAGATAACGAATGGTGCTACACATACAGAACTGAGAGAAAAAAATGGAAGATATTATGTACTTGAGAATGCGGTGCGACCGGGTGGAGGAGGATGCATGTACCAATTACATAGATATATGACTGAAGTTAATTACTTTAATCAATACTATCAAAGTATGACCGGAAATAAAATCGAAAAAGTTAATATTATTAAGAATATGACAGGTAAATTTATATTTTTTCTTTCCTATGCTAATACAAAAAGTGGTATAGTAACAAAAATAGAATTTAATCGAAATCAATTAGGTTCTAATACAGAGATTTTTAAAGTAGACTTTTTAACACATATCGGTGATAGAATTTTGCCCAATACAAAAGGAATGAGATATACAATATTTGTTTTTGGGATAGTACATACAGAATCGTTGAGAGAATTTGAGAGAGAAATTGATAAAGTGAATTCTGCATGTATATTGGAAGTTATATAATATTTAAAATAAACTCAAAGGATGAAGGATGTGAGGAAAATGCAATTAGAAAAATACACAACCAATGAGAAAGTGCTTCTATTTGGAAGATGGACATCTAAGATTGGAGATATTATATTTGATTATGTTAATAGTACTATGATTGTAAGATCTAATTATGAGAGTAGTATTTTATTGGCGATATATCAGTCATCAGAAATATTTGTATCACTTATATTTAATGTGATGGGAGGGGTGACTGCTGATGGGAATGATAAGAAGAAATTCATTGTAATTACAGATATGCTTTGTGGAGTAGTATCATTTATTCTTAGTTTTTTTGTTGAATCAAAACTTTTAGCATATTTTATGGTAATTGCGAATATGCTGTTAGCTATTTTCCATTCATTTAATGCTCCAATTTATAAGTCAATTACAAGAGAAATAATTCAAAAAGAACGAATAGGAAAAATTAATTCTATCTCTAACGGAGGAGCAGAAATAGTAGCAGTTTTTGCACCATTGTTGGGAATTAGAATGGTTTATGTTTATGGAGCGAGAGTGGCTCTTTTGTTCACTGCTTTCATTTTTTTTATATCTGGTTTATCAGAGTTATTGATGAAGAGAA
>OFGA01002953.1_pt1 | contig 10152 bp, 8 predicted proteins | sample 1521471 | NCBI WGS metagenome assembly OFGA01 (sample SAMEA3504086, study PRJEB24116) | mouse gut metagenome | biome: mouse gut; feature: mouse-associated habitat; material: faeces | place: Denmark | collected 2011
GCTGTAATGATAAAAAAGGTCAATTTGAGTGAGAAAATTTCAGGAAGTTAAGAATGAGACAAAGGTGCTTCAGGGAGAAATCTATCCTACCCAGGCAGTGGTGGGAGAAAAGACAGAACTTGTCTTTGGCGGCCAACTGCCTGCCTGGGTGGATATGACGAACACCGGAAGCCTGTCCGAGACATACACAAATCAGGCGGACTGGACGGAAACCTGGACAGATGCATCCGGCACCACACAAACTAAGACAGGGACAGTAGATATTGATCATGCAGCGGCTCATGTGGATTTCAGCAAGTTCGACGGTTCGACCTCGATGGTCAATGACTTGATTGGGAAAGGTTTTTACACTACTTGCTGTACCTGCAGCAACCATTACAGCATCAGGTTTACATCCGGAACCACACACAGCAAGGAGACAAGCGGCAGCCAGTATATTTTCAATATAGGAATTGAGGGAGCCAAAGATGCCGGGGAGCTGATAGACCGCATCGTGGAGGGAACCAAAACCTCGGCGGGGAATGATTTTGGACAGCCGGCTGGTCACTATACTTTGCTGATTCCAAATAAAGCATCCAATCAGTTGATTGTCTGTGACGGCCGTTCGAGCGAAAAGGCTCCCTCGGTTGCAACATATGGCGGGACGGTTTCCTGGTCTAACTGGCAGGGCGGTCATGTAGCTTTTGAAACGAAACCGTCTGGAGACAGGGGAAAGTTTGACTCAGGTGTTGTAACAGAGGTGAAAATACCGATATATGAAGACCGGGAAATGGACTGGTATAAACACATTTCCCTGCAGATAGGCGCGGACTCATCCATGGATAATAAGCTGATTATTGAGCTGCCCTATATTAACAGCCGGCGGATAGGGATTGGGGAAGTGAATGTGACTGTTCCCGACGGGCCTGAGGAAGGGATTGATTCCTTTGCGGAGGCCATTGAAAATGTCAGCCGTGAGCGGAGCAGGATGGGGGCATACCAGAACCGCCTGGAGCATACGGTCAAGAATCTGGACAATGTGGTGGAAAATACGGTTGCGGCAGAGTCAAGAATCCGGGATACGGATATGGCGGAGGAGATGGTCTTGTATTCCGGCCAGAATATCCTCCAACAGGCCGGACAGTCAGTGCTGGCACAGGCGAACCAACAGATTCAGGCAGTGCTGTCTCTGCTGCAGTAAAAGCCGGGAAACAAGAATGCTGGCCGCAGCTGATGAGGAAAGGGTGTCCAGGTGGAAGGGATCCTGCAGTATATATCCGGTTTCCGCAGCAGGATAGGCGTGCAGCAGAACCGCCTGGAGCATACGGCGGACAACGAAAGCAATGATTGGGAAGGATTCCTGATGGGACTGAGGGCAGCACGTTTTGAGGGGACGCTGAGCTTCGAGACCGCACCTGTGCTGTCGGCTTTCCCGGAGAAGTTGAAGCGGGAGGCGCTGCCCTTCCGGCGGAGATTGGAAACTACAATTGGAAACTACACTGCATAAAACGATTGTAGGAAACTACGGACCATGATATAATCAAAAAGCAGGGAGAACATATCCAAGCGGATGAAATGTCCTTCCCTGTTTTAGCTTCCATTTTTACGGGGAATCCCCAGCGGGCGTATCCGACAGCACAGCTTCGTATCTTGAGGGAAAGAAGTGCTGATAGAGAGAAGGCAATAGAATGATGCGAGGAGCAGACAGATGATATTCGGAGATAAAAAGAACAGCAAGAGGACAGCGCAGCTGAAGGCTGTGTTAGAGGATGCCGTAGATGAGGCGTTAAAGCGGCAGGCCCGCGAGCTGGCACGGCAGCAGGAGGGACAAAACGCGTATTTGAGCGAGGGGATAGAGAAGAACCAGAAGGCGATCAGAAGCCTTGCCGACACGGTGGAAGACTTCCTGGACACGCTGCAGGAGGCGGACGAGGCGGGACGGCAGTCGCGGCAGATTCAGGAAAGCGCTGCAAAGCGGGAGCAGAGGCTGCTGGAGCTGGTGGGGCTTTATCAGCAGCAGATGGAGCTGTTCGAGCAATGGACCTTGGGACAGGAACATGAAATGGGTGATGCCGGCAAAGAGGCATGGCAGCAGCAGCTCTCCATGCTGAAGGGAAAGATCGCGGCGGAGAGCAGGCTCTGTGCGATAGAAATGACAGGATCTGCGGGAGAGATGGTGGACTATCGCCTGCATGAAGTCCTCCAGGCGGACGAGCCGGAGACAAGGGAGCAGGAGGGGACCATTGCAAAGGTGCACAGCCAGGGGATGATCTACCAGGGGACGGTCGTCCGGAAAGCGCGCGTGACGGCATACCGCAAGGCTTAGCCAGGCCCATAGCGGCTTATGCTGCCGATTACAAAAGCCTGTCAGGTAACCCGGCTCACGAGCGAAAGGTTCCAGGGACATTGTGGCACATTTTATCGCTCGTGAGTATAGCATAAATGCTGTAGATAAAAGGAAAAAGAGAAAAGCTAAGGGAGAAAAACAAAAGGAAAAAACAAAAGGAGATAAACAGATGGATACAATCATAGGAATCGACTTGGGTACATCCACGACGGAGGCGGCCGTGTACCGCAGCGGGAAGCCTGTCCTGATGCTCAACTTCGATGGAAAGGAAGTCACGCCCTCCGTGGTGGGGCTGGATGATTCCGGAAATGTAGTCGTTGGAGAAAAGGCGGAAGCGCAGCTATTGCTGGCGCCGGAGCGCACAGTCAGGGAAGTGAAGCGCCTGATTGGGACGGACGAGATGGTCGCCATGGGAAAGAGGCAGTATTCTCCGGTTGAGATTTCCGCAATGATTCTATCCTATGTCAGAAATTACGCGGGAAAATACCTCGATGCGGACATCACCCGCGCAGTCATCTCCGTACCGGCATATTTTGACGAGCTGCAGCGCCAGGAGACCATGGAGGCCGGAAGGGCAGCGGGATTCCTGGTAGACCGAATCATCAACGAGCCCACGGCAGCGGCGCTCAGCTATGGGCTGGAGCACATGGAGGAGGAAAGCCATGTGCTGGTCTATGACCTGGGCGGCGGCACCTTTGACGTGACGGTCCTGGAAATGTTCGAGGGCGTGCTTGAGGTAAAAGCCAGCAGCGGAGACAATAAGCTGGGCGGGAAGGATTTTGACCAGCGTCTGATCCAATATCTGACAGAACAGTTCCGGGAAAAGCATGGAATCGATTTGTCGGAGGATTTGTATGCCATGGCGCGGGTGCGCGATGAGGCGCTGCGCTGCAAAATCGCGCTGAGCACCCAGGAGAGCTACACGGTACAGCTCCCGGTGCTCACGGTGAAAAACGATGTCCCCTATGCCATGGATGAGGTCGTGACGCGGGCGAAGTTCGAGGAGCTGATACAGGATCTGGTGGAGCGCACCCATAAGCCCATTGACGTAGTGCTTTCGGACAGCGGCATCCAGGCAGAGGAGCTTGACAGGATCCTGCTGGTGGGCGGTTCCACCCGCGTCCCCCTGGTGCGAAGGGATATCGAGGCGTACTTTGGAAAGAAGCCGGAAAGGTCAGTGGATCCGGATTATGCGGTGGCCCAGGGGGCTGCGGTACAGGCGGCCATCATATCGGGGCTGATCGACGAGAGCAGCGAGATCGTGATGACAGATGTGAATCCGTATACGCTGGGCGTTCGCTCGATTCACGGCTTCGACCAGGATTACATGAGCGTCATCATCCCCCGGAACAAGACCATACCGACTACAAAAAAGCAGAGATTCTATACCTCAGGGGACGGACAGACGGAAGCTGTCATTGAGGTCTATCAGGGAGAGTCCTCCTCGGTCCGCTATAATCATCATATCGGCGAGTTTACCCTGAAAGGCATTCCGGGCAGGGCTGCCGGAGAAGAATCCATCGATGTCTCTTTCTCCTACAATCAGAACGGTATGCTCCATGTGACAGGTATAGTGGTGAGCACCGGGCAAGAGGCCTCAATCGAAATCAACATGCTGGACACGAAAGAAGCGCGGGTGGATGTCAGCGGCTGGAAATCCTCAGAGCTGGCAGGGGAATACAGATCCGCCGTCAGGCGCGCCGAGAAGTGGGTCAAGGACCATGAGGAGGACAAAAGGGCGGAAGAGCTGCTGTATTATCTGAAAAAGGCGATTTTGGAGGAGGATGAGGAGCAGGCAGAGGAATTTGAGGGGAAGCTGCAGGTTTATACTCACGAGCGATGAAAGCTGCCATGATGTCTTTTGCAGATCAGGAAAGGTCGGAAGACACTTCTTACGCTCATGAGTCGGGCGCAAGGAAGAGGGCATTCATGGCAGGCTTCAGCAATCGTCAATATGCATAGAGGAACAGGGATGAGAAAAGACTATGAGATACTCGGCATCGGTGAAGATGCGGACGAGAAAGCGATCAAAAGGGCATACTTCAAACTGATAAGGAAGCATTCCCCGGAAAAAGATCCGGAACAGTTCCAGGAAATCAGGGCGGCCTATGAGAGGCTGCTGGAGGAAAAGGACAAGCCGGAAAATGGCATCCAGCTGGAATTCCCGGCGGATGACAAATTTGCGCTGAGCATGTTCGATCAGATCCAGCGGCTGATGCAGGAGGGGGAATATGACAGGGCGGCCAGGACGGCGGAGGAGGGAATGGGATACTACCAGGAGGTAGAATGCTTCCTCTATCTGTATGCAAGGTGCAGCATACTGGACGGCAGGACCGGAAAGGGCGTCAGGGCGTATGAGAAGCTGGTGAAGCGTTATCCGGACAAGGTCTACTATCAGAGCGAGCTGGCGAAGGCATATCATATGAGAGGATTTGGGCGGAAGGCATATGATATGTTTCAAAAGGTCTATGAAGAGGGATGGCGTGAGACGGATTTCATGACCCTGTACAGTCTGTGCTGCTTCAGCCGGGAGCGGTATGATGAGGCTGCCCGGATTTTGACGGAGCTGATAGACTCTGTTCCGTGCGAAAAAGTCAATCAGATGATACCGGAGTTATTGGAGGCGTATACAGGGCTGTTCACGATTCATGGCGCGGAGCCGTTCCCCATTGGGGCTGTCGCGGAAAAATTCAGCGCGTTCCTGAATCAGGTCGGAGACCGGATCCATGATTACGAGGAACAGCTGATGGGAATATTGTTGGGTGCCTGTGCGGCGACCGTCACGGAAGAAGGGGAGGAGATCCGCGAGCTGGTCAGTCAGATACGGGAGCTGCTGTCGATCGATTCTCCGGAGGATATGCCGGAGGAGATGGCCGAGGCCTATGAGATCATAGAGGATGAGCGGTTCAGTGAAATAATGAAGCTGACCATAAAGGCCTTTGTGCTGTTGGATGACATGGAGTATCCGGAGGAAGATTTTGAAGAGTACGCCCGGTTCAGGCAGGTGGACGCATTTCTCTGCCAGCTGGAGGCGTGGCCCAGCCAGCGCGGAGAGCTGGAGCTCTTAAAAAAGGAATATCCGAACATTTATGAGTGCGGTACGGATGTCTGGGAGATGCTGCGCCAAAGCAGGGCGAATAAAGGGCATATACTGGGCGCCGTGTTGGCGGAGTACGGAAAAATGGAACGGAAATTCAAATGCGGGCATTACTATGAGCTCTATCCGGAAAGGCGCGCGGCCCAGGTCCAGTGGGACAGCCAGGAGACAGGGACCTTCGTCCGTCAGGGCAGAAAAATCGGGCGCAATGAGCCCTGTCCCTGTGGGAGCGGCAGGAAGTACGGCATGTGCTGTAAGGGGAAGGACAACCAGGCGTCACTGGACATGGACCGGAGCCTGGACGGGCAGCTCCTGGAGCTCCTGCGGCGTCCTGTGACCCGGGTGTGCATCCACCCGGACCAGGCGGGGTGTAAGGGCATGGTGAGAAATTCCCGGCCCCTCCAGGCGGAGGGGGTAATGGAACTGCTTGCTGGGGCCGATAAACAGGTATACGTGATGGACCGGGATGTGGAGCCCCGGGTCATCAGGTTCGAGGACGACGAGCCCATCGTGCTGACGGATTTCGTGAAGACGCCGGTGAAAAACGCGGTGACGGAGGCGTTTTTCTGCGAGCGCCACGCGCCGGCGTTCTCCCTCCTGGGCAAGGGGCGCTTCGACCCGGAGAGCCGGGAGGAGGTGTTCCTCTACGCCTACCAGGCCTTTGCTACGGAGTACGCCAAGCAGCTGACAGTCCTGCGGTCCTTCCAGAGGAACTTCAAGCAGAGGCCGTTTCTCTTCCGCCTGCCCCGGCTGATCACCCTCTACCGGGCCACGCAGAAGGCCATCGGGGAGCTGGAGCCGGTGAAGGCGGTCTTTGACCAGGAGCTCTTAAAGAAGACCTACGGGGGTCTTGCCACCTGCGCGGTGTCCCTGGAGGGGAGCATGGCCTTTGCGGTCTATGCCTACCGTCCGCCGGACTACGACATGGACGGGGCGAAGATCCTCCACACGGCGAAGAACGGACCTGCCCGCCGGTTGTCTATCACCGCCTTTCCGGAGAAGGGGCGGTCCTGGGTGCTCCTAAGCTGTCTGGAGGAGGATCTGGAGGTCTACGGGGAGCTGTTCCGGCAATTGGCCAGCGCGCCGCCGGAGAAGGTGCGGTTCTATCTCTCCCGCATCCTGCCGCTGTACGCGGAGAATATGGTCATCAGCCCCAGACTCTGGAAGGTCTGGAGCGAGGAGACCCGGCTGGCGTTTACCATCTACGCCAATTTCAAGGCGAATCTGAAGAGCAACTTCAAAGAGTGGATGTTCGACCACTACAGCGAGGATATCGGCCGCAGTCTCTGGGAGGCCGCCCACGGGAAGAAGCCCTTTGACTACAGCAAGGGGCCGATCGTGGACCTGTTTGCGGTGTAGGGCGGAAAAGTTTGTGCAGAATCGGAAACAGTATCAAAAAGGAGGGCGGGCATATGAGTATCCAAGGTGTGAGCGGCAGTCAACAGAGCGGCGTCTGTTCCGCCCAGCCGGTCCGGCAGGAGCGGGAGCATCAGACGGTGACGGAGATGATCCGGGAGTCCCGGGAGAAGATCGAGGCCCACCGGAAGAATCTGGACAAATTCCAGAAGGAGACCCGGAACACCAACTACGGCGACGCCGCCCTGGAGGCTTACAGCCGTCTGGGCCGGGCGAAGAACCGCTCCCAGGTGAACGCGGCCTCGGGGTACGCCCGGCGGCGTATGGCCCAGCTGCGGGCCGCTCTGCGCACGGACCCGGACAACGCCCCGGCTATCCGGGGGGCGATTCGGCAGTTACAGAAGGCTGTCCGCCGGGGCGAGAAGAAGAAGCGGGACTTGGACCGGGAGGCGGTCCTGGAGCGCCGTCAGAAACGGGCAAGCGAGGAGGAGGCCGCGCGGGAGCGGCAGGAGCTCCGCCGCCGCAGGGCCCAGCGGGCCATTCGGGAGAGCGGGTACCTGCGGGAGGCGGAGATCGACAAGCGGCAGAATGCCCAGCTCACCGCTACGAGGCTGGAGCTGAGGGAGCAGGCCCAGGCTCTGGGGGCCGCAGCAAGCCGGTCTCTGGACAGCGCCATCGAGCAGTACGCCGCCCAGGCCGCGCCGGAGGCTCCGGTGGAGACGGGCGGGGAGCTGGATGTGCAGGGGTGAGATGATGATTTCACGTGAAACATTGGAGGACAGATACAAAGCCCTTGCCCAGGCGCAGGGAGTTGAGCTGGAGGTCATGTACCGCTCCGGGCTCCCGAAGGTCCAGGAGATCGAGGAATCGGACGGCGGGTTTCGGATCAGGCTGGACGCCGGTAGAATCAGCGGGGAGGAGTACGGAGAATATCTCGCCTACAATGTGAGAAAGGTCCTTCTGCCCCGGCTCCGGCTGGAGACGGACCGGGTGATCCTCCGGCGCTTCCAGCGGGGGGACGGGGAGGACTGTTTCCCCCTGTTTTCCAGCCGGGAGGACGCCTATCTGGACGGAGGCATCTTTTTTGAGCGCATGGATGGGGCCTTTGACCGCCTGATGGACAGCTGGGCGGACCCGGGGCAGACGCGGTATGTCCTGGAGTTGAAAGAGACGGGGCGCGTGATCGGCACCATCAACCTGTTTGACGGTGATATGCGGGCGGTGGATACCAGGGAGATCGGATATGCTGTTGTCCCAGAGTACAGGAGGAACGGGTATGCCTTTGAGGCGCTGTCCACGCTTCTGCATTACCTGCTGTATGATCTGGACTTGGGGCTGGTAACGGCTGGGGTGGACCCGGGGAATGCGCCGTCTATCCGGTTATTGGAAAAACTGGGGTTCTGCTCTGAGGGGATCAGGCACAAGGCATTTTGGAATGAAATACGCGGGCCGGTGGACCTCATGTACTATTATCTGGAAAAGGCCGGAGGACCGGCCAAATAAAAACAGGGACCATCCCGGGCGGGGTGGTCCCTGTTTTGTATGGGGTGGTGCAGCGCTGTCAGCCTCAGGCGGGCGCACACTGTGCGCCCCTACACCCTCTAACGGCAGCAAGCTCTCTTACTTCTCGAACTCCGCCAGCTCGATGGTCTTGCCGCCCTGGAGGCGGGAGGCCTCGGCGGCGAGGGCCATGACGTGGCTTTCCACGGAGGCGTCGATGCTGGTAAGGGCATTGGTGCCGCCATTTGCCACCAGGTCGCAGAACTGCTCCATGAGGCCGCCGTCGCCGCCGCCGTGACCGGCGAGGGAGGGGTCGGTGATGGTAGTGTCGATGATCTCCTCGGGGTGGCCGAAGCGGTGGACGATGATCTGTTTTTTGAGCATATCGCCCTCGATATCGCCCAGGGTGCCGGTGATTTTGATGGTGCGGTAGTTGTGGTCGGTGAAGGCGGTCATGGTGAAGGTGGCGTTGATGTTGTTTTCAAACTCCATGTTCACGGTCTGGTGGTCCACCACGTCGTTGTCGCAGTGGAAGACGCAGCGGCCGTAGGGGCTGGTACGGATGGCGTCCCAGACCTTCTCCTCGGTGGGTTCGCTTGCAAGGACGTTGCAGGGCCAGCCGTCGCCCACCTTCTTGAAGCTGCACCGCTCGCCGGTGATGTAGAGTTTTTCCGCGTCATAGGGGCAGTTGTCCCGGGCCTTACAGCCGTCGAGGCAGCGGAGGGCGGCACCGGCGGGGGCGTTTTCGGCGCGGAAGTAGTCCAAGCCGCCGAAGCTCTGGACGCGGAGGCACTTCTCGCCGGCGAGCCAACGGAGGATGTCCATATCGTGGCAGCTCTTGGCGAGGATCATGGGGCTGGTCTCGTCGGAGCGGCGCCAATTGCCGCGGACGAAGCTGTGGGCGTAGTGCCAATAGCCGACGTGTTCCATGGCGTCGATGGTCTGGATCTTGCCGATGTCGCCGCGGCGGAGGAGCTGCTCCAGGGTAGAGTAGAACTTTGTGTAGCGCAGGACGTGGCAGACGACGACAATGCGGCCGGTCTCTTTGGCCTTCTCCCGGAGGGCGATGCACTGGTCGAGTTCAGGGGAGATAGGCTTTTCCAGGAGGATGTGGTAGCCCTTATCCAGGGCGCGCAGAGCCTCGGGCACATGCTGGCGGTCCTGGGTGGAGATGATCATGACGTCGGCGAGTTTGGGTTGGTTCAGGAGCTCCTCATCGCTGGAGAAGCACATGTTCTCGGCGACGCCGTAGCGCTCACGCAGGAGGGCGAGCTGACCGGGACGGCTGTCTGCGCCGGCGACGATTTTCATTTTTTCCGGGTGCTGGGTCTGGAAGGTAGCGTAGGCCTCCAGGCCACGGTTGCCACAGCCGCAGATGGCGAATGTTACAGGTTTGTTCATCGTTTTTTCTCTCCTCGTTCCCCTTGTAGTTTTGGGTTTCGCTCGTGGGCATAGTATATCAGATAGAAGGGAGGATGTCTATAGAATTATCCTGCTTTTGTTTCTTCCGAATGAATGCCATCTCCGACGAAGGCCCGGGGCTCCTCGCCCCGGACCCCGGTGACTTTTTGTACGGACAAAAAGTCACCAAAAAGCCGCCAAGGGGGCTTTGCCCCCTCTGGACTCCCCCACTCCTCTTGGGCCGGAGGGGCCCGGAAGTCCCTGCCATACCTGGATAGTGCTATGCCACCGAATTTCTGCGCGCTCCCCTGGTGAGATTGGCAGAATGTTAAACTGCGCCTGCCGGCCCTCCATGTAGAAGTCCCTGCCGTACTGCGCAGGGGATGCGCCATGCGCACACAACAAGAAGTGCAGTCTCGCCCGCACCGTGCCGGTGGCCCGGTAGTCTCTCAAAAGAATCGTGCTTCTCGGA
>OFGA01002956.1_pt1 | contig 10145 bp, 7 predicted proteins | sample 1521471 | NCBI WGS metagenome assembly OFGA01 (sample SAMEA3504086, study PRJEB24116) | mouse gut metagenome | biome: mouse gut; feature: mouse-associated habitat; material: faeces | place: Denmark | collected 2011
GGTTAAGACGGCGAATCTGAACTATGTGACCAGCAGTATGATTGCAAGTACGCTTACGACCGCCGGTATGGAGAACGGCAACGTTATTGCAGCATGTCCTTTTGAGGTGTCCGGAACGGGAGCGCTTACAGGCATTATTATGGCGTATGAAACGGCCAGCGGCGAAAGTCTGGACGCGGGTAAGAAGGAAGCCGCTATGGAAGAGCTGATTGCTACAGGCAACTTGTCAGACACCCTTGGCTCAGATGTGGCTACCGAAGTTATGAATGAAGTAAAAACCGAGATTATCGATAAGGAGCTGACGGATCCGGGTGAAATCGGAGAGGCAGTGGATGAGATTGCTTCAAACCATGAGGTAACCCTGACCGATGAACAGAGACAGCAGATCGTATCGGTTATGGAGAAGATTTCCCAGTATGATTATGATCTGGACGCTATCCAGAATACGCTGGACAGCCTGAATGATAAGGTTGGAGCGCTGGAAAGCGCATGGAAATCTATTAAGAGTTTCTTCGTGGGTTCTGACGACGGGATTCTGAACGAAACGAACGACGCGGCGCTAGGAGGAGACGTGCTGACAGACAGTACGGTGAGCGAAGGCGGTTTCAAAGACGGACTGCTTACAAGAATTATCAATTTCTTCAAAAAAGACTAATACTATTTTAACAAAGGGAGCATATGGCTCCCGAAGTAGGAAAGTAGTGACAGATCATAGATTCCGCCTGGAGGAGGCTTGGAGAACGAAACTATTCGCCCGATATATTGCAGGCAGACGATAGTTCCAGAAAGTCCCTTTCAGGCGGTTTTCTGCGAAGGTTACATGGGCGGAAGGAATAGAGGAAGTTCCGGCGGAAAGCAGGTAAATATAAAAAACAGCAGAACGGTAAACGTCCAGCATAGAAAAATAATTATAGTTTCCGGGTATCGGCTTTTTTTGCTGAATTTTGAAGAAACGTGGTAGGCGGCTATCACGCTGATCAAGAACAGCAGAATATCCACAGGGGTAAAATTCCTGCCCAGAATGCCGCTGTAGCCGTAATACAGAAAAACGACGGCGCACATCCCGACCCAAACGCCGGCGAAGCGAACGGTAAAAAAGACGGCGGGATCCGGATGCGTCAGGCAGTATTCGGCCGCTGTGGACAGAAGAAACGGAAAGAACAAGAGCTTTAAATGTTCCCATACAGATTCGTTTATCGGGGTGATTAGCGCTGTGACCGGGTTCTTTCCGGAAAATTCATACAGGAAATGGGCAAAAACGCCGATAATCATTGTTAGAAGTATGTAAGGAAGATCCTTACGCCGTATAAATCGATGCATAGTATATCCCTCCACTGTATTTTATGCAAAGGTGAAGGAAGAAATGACGAAAAAATAAAAAAATTGAAAAAAGTGCTTGCTTTTTTCTAAAACATCCGATATAATAACTCTCGTGCCACAGAAAATGTGACAGAATTATGAATGCGCGATTAGCTCAGTTGGTAGAGCACCTGACTCTTAATCAGGGTGTCCAGGGTTCGAGCCCCTGATCGCGCATTTGAAAATCACTGTTTTTGGAGGCTTTTGAGAACTCCGGGGGCGGTGGTTTTTTATGTCCAGATTTGGGAAGATAAAATATATTTACAAAGGAGACATGAGATTATGAAAACATCATTTTATGTAGAAAACAGAAGAACCTTCGGGAATCATATGGAGTCGGGTGAGCTGGCGGTTTTCTTAAGCGGCGAAGTATTGCGGAAATCAGCAGACGACGACTATCCCTTTTATGCGAATCGAAATTTTGTCTATCTGACAGGAATTGAGCAGAGAGACAGCGTTCTGATGCTGTATAAGGAGGGAGAGCGTCTGGTGGAGAAGCTGTTTATCCTTGCGCCGGATGCATTTGAGGAGAGATGGAACGGGGCGCGAATCAAGCCGGATGTGGCGGCAGAAAAATCTGGAATGAAGGATATTGCATATTTCGACGAATGGCAGCCTTATCTTGCGGAAATGGTCCGAAAGAATCGTATTCGTACCATTTATCTTGACATTGACCATAAAGAAGGGCGCAGAAACTTTAACGGGGCAGACTGGATGCAGAAGTACATAGAGACAGGATATCCCTGGATGAAGTTGAAAAATGCCCTTCCAATTTTGAAGAAAATGCGCTTGATTAAGAAGCCTTGTGAGATAGAGGCCCTTGAGCAGGCTGAGCGGATTACAAAAGCGGGCATTGTTGCCATGATGGAACATTCAAGACCGGAAATGTACGAATATCAGTATAAGGCAGAGTATGACTATGCGTTGGCTCAGTACGGTGTTCTTGAGCCAGGATTTTCGTCAATTATCAGCGCCGGAAAGAATAATTTTTGTATTCATTACGACAGCTACAGAGGGCAGGCAAAGGATGGGGACCTGGTGTTAAATGATGTGGGTGTGCGATGGGATTATTTGGTGACGGATGTTTCAAGGGCATGGCCTTGCAATGGAAAATATACGGAACGGCAGAAATTGTTGTATGAGTGTGCGTATCAAACTTCACAGTATATGTTTGGCGTCCTGAAGCCAGGACTTCCCATGATGGATGTAGATCAGATGATAAAAGAATATAATTTTAGGCAGCTTCGGGAAGCAGGGGTGTGTAAAGCATTTGATGAGATTGGAACCTATATGTGGCATGGCGGCGCTCATCATATAGGTTTTGACGTGCATGATATGGTGTCGGCGCGCGATGCAATGACAGCAGCAGGGATGGTATTCTGTGTGGATGTTGGCATTTACCATGAAGAATGGGGAATTGGATTCCGTCTGGAGGATAACTGTCTGATTACGGAGGATGGCTGCAGGAATCTTTCTGAGGATATTCCAAGGACAGTTGAGGAGATTGAGGAGATTATGAGATAGGAGTAAAGCTTAAAATCAAAACAACGGATTACCAAAAACATCCTATAAAATGGAAGGGTAATCCGTTTTTTGTTCAAATAATCTTTTTATTCTGTCGTAAATATCTTAAAAATATTTCTTGCTTTTACAGCAATGACGAGTGACACAACAGCAGAAAATAAAACTGCCGCATATTCAAAGCCCTTACAAAACTCAAACAGAACTCCATATAATGCATTGCCCAGAGGCTGCGCGCACATAGAGATGGTAAGTGCAACGGCAATCACCTTTCCGATTAAATTTTGAGGCGTTTCCTTTTGCATAAAAGACAACATCTGTACCGTAAAAATGGTTGAAAATATCATAATGATAAAGCAACATACAGTAATAACAATGTAGTTTATGATACCGGACGAAAATAATATTAGTGCAAAAGCCACAGGAAATAAGCATACAGCAGAGGCTATAATCAGATTTCCAGCTTTTTGAATAGATAGTTTATCTGCAAATATGCCTGCACAGATTCCACCTGTAAGTCCTCCGGCCGCCAGGGCGCCCTCAGCAAAGCCATAAAGTCTGTTTGCCTGGGCTGCGCCCAAATCAAATACCTCTGTAACCAGATAGGGCAATGCGACTATGATCATTGCAGACATAAACAAATTGATTCCGCATACGATCAGAAGTGTTTTCCCGATTACGGGCTTATCTTTGCGGATAAATCGAATACTTTCTGAAAAATCAGACTTTACTGTCCGCCAAATACTGCCGTTGGAGAGTGGTTTTTGAAAAGGTATGTGAATAAAAATCTCCATGACTGCCGATAAGACAAAGCATACCGTACAAGTCCATAATACTGGCTTCAAACCATATGCGCTATATAAGACGCCCCCAAGCACCGGACCGATTAAAGCTGCAAAACTGCTTATGGTATTGATGATTGAATTGGCTGCCATGATATGCTCTTGTTTCACCAGAGCAGGGATGCTTGCCTGAACAGAAGGCTGGTAGGCGCCTGCAATGCCATACAGAATCATAAGTGTAACCGTTAAAAGAGCAACAATGCCGACCTTATCCATCAGCAGGAAAAATGTCAGAATAACCGCTGCCGTAAAGAAATCCAAGATTACCATTATGTTTCTCTTATTCACCCTGTCTGCAACGATGCCGCCTACAGGCGACAGCAGAATAGACGGAATAAAGGCACATGCCATCACTGTCCCGTATAGAGCCGAAGAACCTGTCAGATTCAGTAAGTATAGGGGTAACGCAAACCGCAGGGTTGCATTGCCAAACAGTGAGATAATCTGACCAATGACAACCAGGGTAAAATCCTTTGAAAATAATTTTTGATTCATGTTCCAAACCTCCATATTCAAAATATATATCAGAACAATACCGAACGACGGTATGTATCTGCTTTAAAAAATTTCTGCCCATTTTACAGAGCAGAATGGTAACGGACTTTATTGTTTTTTTGATAGATAGACGCTAACTCCTCCACTCTTTCTGCCATTTCTTCATCCACAATATCCAGACCCAAGCCCTTAAGCATCTGACCAAACACCATAAATTTACGATAAGACTCTTGGGCAGAGCAGTTAAATATCATGGGATTTGTCCATATATTTGCCACAAGGATAATGAGCTCAGCCAGTTCCTTTGGATAATCTGTTTCGATAGAGCCATCGGAGATGCCCTGCCTTATAATGGGCAAAATATAGTTGGGGGCAGCGTTTTCTACGGTTTCCTGCAAAAAACTGGAAAGAAGCTTGGGGTTATTGCGAAAGTCCAAAGCCATCGTAAAGAGCTGGTTCTGTACGGGTCTCTTAAGAGCTTCTTTAAAAATAGCTTTCAGCTTCTCTTTGCCGTTAAGGTCAGTGCGGTTGCGGATAGCTGCCAGCAGGCGATTAGATTCAGCGGTTATCCTTTCTGTAACAGCGACTAAAATATCATCTTTTGATTTAAAATGATGATAGATTGCACCTTTGCTAAGTCCTCCCAGATTATTAATGATTTCCTGGATTGAAGTATGTTCATACCCTTTCTCCATAAAAAGGTGGGAAGCAACATCCAGTATTAAATTAACAGTTTCCTGTGGATGCTTATTTCTGGCCATGTCTCTTTGCCTCCTTAACATACCGATAGTATGTAATGATATTAACATACTATCTATTGGTTGGTTTGTCAAGAATAATTTTAATAGATTACTCCATAGTTTCTGCTATGGTATTAATATTAAGATAAAAGATAGATATGCCGAAATATAATATATATTATATTTTTAAAGAATTATAGAATGTTGTTGCTGATTAAGAAGACATAAAAAGAAACGAGAACCTAAAGCTAAAAAGTTACTTTGGAAAATAATAATATATTCAATTTTTAAGATCATGTTTTAAGATTATATTTGAGAAGGGGTATAATATGAGGATTCAGCATAATATTACATCTTTAAATGTATATAGAAATTTGTGCGGCAATAATTCTTCCATTGCGAAGAATTTAGAAAAATTAAGTTCAGGGTATAAGATTAACCGCGCCGGAGATGATGCGGCAGGATTGGCTGTGTCTGAAAAGATGAGGGCACAGATTACGAGTTTGAATCAAGCCGTTCAGAATGCCGAGGACGGAATATCGCTGGTGCAGACAGTGGAAGGCGCTATGACAGAGGTGCATACCATGCTTAACCGTATGATGGAGCTTTCAGTGCAGTCTGCCAGCGGAACGTATACAGACGAAGAACGCTCCATGATGGACGCAGAGGTACAGCAGATCAAAACCGAGATATCCCGAATCGGAAAAACAACGACATTTAATAGTATTCGGCTTTTCCCTGAAGATGGAGACGGTTCAAAGGAGGGGATAGCTACATATGGTATTACTCTGGATTTGCAGAACCAAACTTGTGAAGTTGACTATATAAATATGCCTAATAATGCTTCAGGCGTTGGGGGAAGCAGGGCTGCCAGCGGTCATGAAGCGCTGGCAGAGAGGATTGCAACAGAATTTTTCCCCAATGCCATTTCTCAGATTTTTGATGCGTTTCCGGCCTTAAAAAATGAAGTGGGAAGCGAAAAGATTGGAATGGAGCTTCATGTAAGGAATATTGACGGCAAAAATGGCATGCTGGCTTATGCACAATTTTCTTTTTATAAAGACGGCAGGCCCTTTGGAATGCAAATCCGAGTAGACGCCGCAGATTTTTCTGATGCCTCCATAGAAGCGGGAAGTCCGGATGCGGAAAAGTTGGAGTCTACAATCGCCCACGAATTAATGCATTCTGTAATGCAGTATACCATGACAGACGGTATGAGTGGACGAAACGGTGCGCAAAAATTTCCTGAATGGTTTACAGAAGGAACTGCACAGCTTGCAGGAGGCGGGTTCCCCACAAATTGGAACTCCGAATTGGAGCAGATTGCGCAGCAGATTACCAGCAGCGCCGATGGGTCACAGGATGGGGCAGTAGGGAATTATCTAAAAAAGTATTCTGTGGCAGGAAGACCTTACGGTCACGGCTATCTTGCCAGCGCCTATATCGGTTATCTTGCAAATGGAGGCGGAGCGGTTACCGGAGCGGGGATTGCGGCAGGTATGAATAAAATATTTGATGAAATTATCAATAACAAGGCTAGTCTGTATGATGCAATATCCAAGCATACAGGTGGGAAAATCAAGAGTATGGCTGATGTGGAGCAGTTATTCCGCCAGGCGGATCCAGATTTGACCACATTTGTAAGACAACTGGCCTTTGAGTCTAAAGGCGGAGCGGGCTCTGTTATAACAGCCGGACTAAATGTTGGGGGGAATTCCATCATTGGGGACAGTGTAAAGACAGACCAGGCATTCCATGTGGTAGATAAAGCGACTATTCCGCCAGGGGAGATGGTTAGCGTCACAGGAATACAGTTAATGGTTGGGTCAGACAGTAACAAAGATAATTTGATTAATGTTGAGCTTTTTGCAATGAATCCGGATGCGCTGGGAATTGCGGTTACAAACGTATTGGGGCAGGAGGATGCCCGTGCTGCTATTCAGGAAATAAATGATGGAATTGATAAGGTTAGTTCTCTGCGCGGTTACTACGGGGCTTTGCAGAATCGTTTGGAGCATACGGTTTCCAATCTCGGAAATGTGGTGGAAAATCTGTCGGCGTCAGAGTCCAGAATTCGCGATACAGATATGGCAATGGCAATGATGGAATATGTCCGTAACCAGATTCTGGTTCAGAGCAGTCAGGCGATGCTTTCCCAGGCTAATCAACAGCCCAATTCAGTTCTGCAATTATTGAGCGCATAATAACTTTGTGAAAAATAGAAAGGCGTTTGTTAGAAAGAGAGGGATAATATGGGAAGGAGTAGCGAATTTGCATGTCCATCCTGCAGCGCGTCGTGGCAGCTTTTCCTTGGACATGGTATGGGACACGCCACATTAGAAAATGTATTGGATGAATTTCCCGCAGATATTCAACAGAAAATTTTAGCAGACACGAAGGATGAGAAGATACCTTCTTTTGAGTTTAATTTTTGTCCGGCAGTCTGCCGGCAATGTAAGAAGGTAATAGCTGTTCCGGTCATTTATTTACATCATAGTGAGCAGACTTACTTCGTCCCCTGTCCTGATTGTGGGAGCACAGTGGATATTTTTAAGGAGGATGAAGATACCCGATGCCCGTTCTGCGGGGAGGGCCTTTTATCATTGAGTGATATTGGAAGTTGGGATTAGATCAATAAGATCAATATAAGCCAGCCGGCAATATGAGGAGGTATATAAGCTTCTCATATTGCCGGCAGTCTTTTTGTGTCTAATTCCCATAAGGAAGCTTAAGCACCTGACCTACATTAATTAAATCGCCCGTCAGCCCGTTTAGCCTCATAATCTCCTCAACCGTAGTTCCAAACCTGCGGGAAATAAGCCACAGGCTATCCCCTGGCTGGACGGTATACTCCCGATAGCCGCCGGTCTGAGAAGATGGAATTTTAAGCACCTGACCGATATAGAGCATATCCCCTGTCAATCCATTCAGCCGTTTGATTGCGTCAACCGTAGTGCCATATCTTCTGGAGATAAGCCAGAGTGTATCTCCTGGCTGAACAGTATACTGAAAAGTATCCGTCTCATCTGGTTTCTGTGAAGGAACATTCTGAGTAATTCCCTGATAAGTATTATACAGCGCTTTCCATGTAAGGGGGCCTACAATGCCATCGGCGTTTAGCTCCATAGCCCGCTGGAAGGCAACAACCGACTGCCGCGTACCGCTGCCGAAGATTCCATCCTGTGAAAGCCCTGGAACCTCTGGATAATATTCTGAAATGATATCCAGAAGGTACTGCAAGGTAATAACGTCCGGACCAGAGGAGCCTTGTCTAAGAATGCTATTTGGAGGTACGGTTCCGATTCCAAGAGCCCCGCCTTCGCTGTCCAGCTCTGCAAGTCTGGTGACTGCCGTATATAGGCTGGAAATCTTATACCAGGTGGATTTTCCGACGATTCCGTCTGGTGTAAGGTTGAAGACATTCTGGAATTTTGTTACTGCTGCCCTGGTGCTGTCTTGAAATACTCCTGCCTCATCTGTAATGGCAGGGATTGCCGGGTAATTTCTGCGGATACGGTTCAGATAAGTCTGTATGGTCTGGACGTCAAGCCCTGTACTGCCGACCCTAAGCGGTGTCCCCGGGTAGGAGGACAGGATGCCTGTAACAATGTCTGTCTCTGCAATCTCTATATCGCTCGGATAATAAGAACGGAGAATCTGTATCGGCGTAAGCCCCTGATTTGCCAGCGTCACAGTCCCCCATTGGGATAAGCCCTGGCAGGTGGCAGTCGTCCCGTTGCAGAAGGAGGTGAAATAAGGCGCCTTATGTCCCTTCCTCCGTACATACTCGTTGAAAATTCTGTCCACAATTCTGCTGATAGAGTCATAAATTGGGCGTCCCTGCACGAAATACTGGTCGTAAGCTGTGCTGTTGGTAATGTCGAAATTGTAACCTCTGCTTCGATACCATTCGGTATAGATTCTGTTCAGTGCAAACGTAATAATCGCGTAAATATTTGCGGTGAGGGACGCTTCCGGCCAGGTGGGATAGATTTCGCTACTCGCCACATTTTTTACATATTCCGGAAAAGATACCTGAACGTTCGGCGCATTAGAACTGGGCGTCCCCAGATGTACCGTAATCGGGTCTGGGATTACGACTTGGCGCAGAATGCGTGGTTCCATATAGGTTCCTTCCTGTTCACTGGTATCCCGCATGGCAACGGCAGGTTTCCCGATGGAAATCTCTCTTGTAACGGGCTGCCGCTGTGTCTTTCGCATGGGGGTAAGTACGATTGGCAGGACGGCAGTTTGCCCGTCAAAAATAGGAATATCCGTAACGAACAGGGAATCGAAGCCAAAGCTTTGCGCAAGCACGGAGTAGCTTGTAAAAGGCAGCCCATTATAGTATGGAGTCTGTGAGAAGCTTTTATCGACAGTTTCAAGTGAAACCACGGGTGTTTCCCCGTTTTCGTCCGTTGTAAGTACATAGAGCGTGTTGGAGTTCGTGTCCGTAATCCTGACTTGTGCGCCGGTTAAGGGGACTGCTCCGTCGGCGGTTCGCGCCTGTATAAGTAAATGTCCGATAGCCATAGGCTTTATGCCCTCCTGTTTCCATATGTCCTTATATCATATAGAATATGAAAATATATAGAAATTGTTGAGGAATTGCGTGAAAAACCTGCTATTCATGTGTAAAGATAGAAAAAAATCAGCGGTCGTTAAATGATAGAATTTGTCGAATAGAAAATTAGAAAATAGTTCTTTAGGAAGGATAAAAAGAATAGAAATCAATCACATTTATAATTGACAAAAAGTTTAATAAGAGTATAATTAATTCAGCGCATGAGTTTAGTAAAAGAATATTTTTGGTTTAGGAATAATTTCTTGCAGGAAGCAGAGGAGCATTTTATGGAACTGGAATATGTGAATGAACACATTGGGAACAAAATCAAGGATTTGAGGAACCGGAACGGTCTGACGCAGCAGGAGCTCGCCGACAGGACAGAGCTGACCAAGGGATTTATCTCACAGTTGGAGCGGGGGCAGGTATCCCCATCCATTGTGACGCTCCTTGACCTGATTGAGTGTCTGGGGACGACTGCCTCTGAGTTTTTCAAAGAGACGGAAGAAGAACGGGTCGTATTCTCGGAAGAGGGATTTTTTGAGAAGGTGGACGATGCGGGAAACAGCATCCAGTGGATTGTCCCCACTGCCCAGAAGTACCATATGGAGCCGCTGTTGGTGG
>OFGA01002958.1_pt1 | contig 10142 bp, 8 predicted proteins | sample 1521471 | NCBI WGS metagenome assembly OFGA01 (sample SAMEA3504086, study PRJEB24116) | mouse gut metagenome | biome: mouse gut; feature: mouse-associated habitat; material: faeces | place: Denmark | collected 2011
TGACGAGAGGGGCAGGGAAAGCAGGGGTAAAGCGCATTAGAATCCACGATTTAAGACACCCGTATGTCAAGCCCAAGACATAAATTTTTTATTTGAGTCTTGGGCGGATCAATATTTGTCAGCTTAAGGAAACATATTAATAAAATCGTTTTCAGGAATGTCTTTAAGGCTGATCTTCTTCCACTACAAAATCTTCAAGCGTCAGATCTTGTATGATCTCAATGTTAAGAGATGGATGGCATCGAAGCGTTGATAATATTGAGTTAATTATCTCAATTGTATTATGCCACCCATGTAATCCCAGAATATGGGGATGACGCAAGGCAGAAATAATGTTTCGATATAGAATAGGCACCCTTTTTTGTAAAACTTCTCGATTCCTTATTAGCCACATTGAAAAAGGATGTCCTACATTATATGTAGCAAGAATCGGAGCAATTCCTCCTTTGAGTGCTCCAAATGCTATATGATTGTTACCAACGGTCGGCAGAAATAACGCCGGGGGAAAATCTAAAAGCTGTTCCTCAATGAATGCATATTCTTTTTTAGCAACATTTACTGGAGTAGTTTCCCAACAAATGTTTCCTATACTTAACTTAAATTTCCATGCAAGGATTGCAATTGAACCAAGTGTATTATAGGTTAGAATAACTTGTATATCTTTTCCCTCTTGTAATGCACTTTCTATATCATTTATGCCCATTGTTCCGATTGTTGTTTTAAATTGCATTGCTGATAATAATGCTGGATTGTTTTCAAAAATATCCAAATAGGACTTTTCCGGAATCAACATATCATCCGAATTTTCAAGAAAACTACTAAATGACACTCGTAGCTGGTTTGCAATCTTAGCACGAAGTGCCTCCAAATAATAGCGCGTCTCTAATGTGTATCCTTTGATATGGTTACGCGCAATATCTAATTCTGGACGATATTTGTCTTTCAATAGGACTATAGAATTTTGTGCTGTACACTTGTTACACATAAGATTAGATGAAATATCCACATAAATTCCATTATGCACGATAGCACTAGAGTAATCTGCTATAGTAGGGAGGTGATTGAAAAAAACCCATTTATCAATCCAAGGGAAATGTCTAAAATTTTCCAGCCCTAGAATGCAAGAATACTTTGTGTTAACGGACTGATATACATGAATTTCTTCAAGTGACACTTGCGTTAGCCGGGTGATTTTCAATCTTTGGATAGCTGCTTTTATTTCAGAGGGAGTCAGTTGCTCGTTTTCAATCAATCCTTGTATTCGGAGTTCAGATTGTATGCGATTTTGTAATTCAATTTCAATTTCAGTCGGTAGTTCTACTGTGACTTCAAACTTGATTAGATGAGAAGAAAGTATATTATACCCATCACTAGTTGTTGGCAGACTCAGAGTGATTGTAGGCACATATTTCTTTAGTAAATTAATGCATTGCCAGTTACCCTCTCCGAAAACTTTTACATGAAAAGATGCTCCTGAAATTAAAGGACTATCGGAATAATAATCAAGTGCGAAACAGTAGAGAGCAAAATATGGGCGCTCTTTCCAGAGTATATTTGGAAAAATCTCCTTCAATTTTTGAAATTCTTTGTCAGATAATAAAATTTCTTCCAACGCAGTACAAACTCCATTTGTTGATCTGGGTATCAACTTATGAACAGATTCCATGAAATCATATTCAGTCGGATAATTATATGTTCCATCAGTACCCTCGTAATAGATGGCAACTTCTGGATAAAAAATATATCGGTCAACAATTTCTTTAAATCCATTAAAAACGCCAGTTTGTTCGCTAATTTGGTATGGATTTATGCGAACAGCAATAATGGTTCCTGGATTCAATATGAATTTTTGACATGAATTTTTACTATCGGGCAAATCTGGAGCTGCAGTTCGCTGCTCGGTATCACTAGCCAAATAATAGTATCCATTGATCCCATGAATACTTAACCGATATGCTGGATAGTATTTGCCAAACTCTGGAAAATGTTTTGTTGATATTTCCACACGTGTACCATGTAAATCTCCCATAAAGCAGGACAGCAGGCCAATTCCAAATCGACTGATAGGTTTATAGTTGACATCTGCTTGAGCGTGTACCTTGTCAAACTTAAATTGCTCTGATTGATAGTACGAATTTCCAACTTTTAAAAAAAATTCACGAATCATCAATTCAGTCATACCGATTCCATTGTCTTCAATGCGAAACCAATAAAATCCTTCAGAATCTTGCCATGTTTTTATATTTATTTGAGGTTTCCAGTTTCGGGGAATATAATTATCTAATTGCTTTCGAGAGCGTACGGCATCAATAGCATTTTGAAGCAGTTCTCGAACAAACACGAATGAATCTTCGTATATATTTTGTCCCACCAATAGTTCTAGTATCTGTTCTTTAGCTAGTGTAATCTTGTATTCACCAGAGATATATCCTTTTGCTGTAATTTGGCGGACTATTTTGCTTGGTAACAGTAGTGAATGCCAGCGTGAATCCATGTACCGAATCATTTCTCCACAGAGCAGCAATTCGTTATCTACCCAATCAAGATATGTCATAGCTGCCTGCTCAACCTGAATCGTAGTGCATTCTGCGCGATAAAGCAAGGTACGATGCTTATCCGAAAGAAATACGAAACCACGGGAGGCTCGATGTTTATCCCATTCTAAATGACTTTTTTCATTTTCATCACCATCTAACCCTTCAAAATTAATATAGTGATATATTGAATCAGGTGCTCTAGTTATGTCAAAGTCAAGAATATCGCCTAATCTAAGGAGAACTGCACAAAGATAGAGATCCAAATCAGAAGAAGTAATTCTTATATGCTTAATCTTACTGGTATCTTCCCCATGACTCTGGCAAACTTCAATGAGTTCATCTACGCTAATATACTTACCTAAAGTCACAGGCCAATTCAAATTTAACATAAAATTGCGAACTCTTGTATGATGATTAGCACGAACATAGTGCTGTATTACCTCAGTAGTAATGTTAGGAACATCATACATACTATATGGATATACTATATTAAAATCTGAAGGATGTGTTTCCAAATATTCTACCAGACAATTGGGACAATGTTGAAAATATACTAGTTCCTCATTACTTACAGCCATTCCAATATCATGGCAACATGCAGCTAAAATTAGAAGTGCACATTCGTTTCTAGATAAACACTGTTTGTGTTCTCCTAACAGTTTTAGCATATTGCTCATAACGTTATAGATATGCGTTTCATCATGCAATGTAAATGTAGGAAAAGTATCTCGAATTGTAACGGACAAACTCAAACAATAATTACAAACATTCCATACATCTGCTTCAAATTCAGCTGCTGTTTCCGGGTCTTCATTAATAGCATTTTTCCTGAGTAATTGCCAAAGTTCATGCATTTTAATTTCTACCATATGGCCAGATCCCCCTTTGCTAACAAAACGCAAATTATTTCGAATAATCTCTTTCTACTCATAATACACTCTATTGTAATTACCTTTTCACTGTCCACTATAATTTTATCTTTTCCTAAACTTGAGCATAGAATAGTCTTTGAAATGGGCTCATGCTTTGCATATTATCCTCTGTCTCCAGATCGGTATAGTCATTTATCAGTTCACTCACATTTCTGCCCTCACACTGTTTCAAAACAAATTTACGGAACGGGGCAACATCACTTCCTCATGATTTTCCATTGGTGCCTACTCAAGAAAGTCCACCATACAGATTTCTATGCATACCATCTTACCACAAACATCCCACCTCCGTCTACTACCACTTTTTCAATACAATCCATAATTTCACTGAGCGGAATATCTTTATTGCTGGCAGAAAAGAGCTTACGGAACTTGAGATATTGTTTTTCATAAGCGTCCTTGTCCTCTGTGGCCTGAATAAAAGCCTCTTTTGCCTGATTCGCAATGTCTTGTACTACACGAAATTTCTCTTTACTGATTTCTCCTTGCACATATTTCTCATATTGCTCCATTGCATTAATCCAGGCTACCACCTTATGCTGTGTAAGATTAGCAATTTGTCTCATGAAATCTTGAATCTTTTGCTTATATAATGAATTTGTAATATAGTGTTCATTTACATAGTCTTTCAACTGATGGTAAATGGCATTGAAAATGCCCTCCTCACGGGCATACATCCCAGTACATTTATCTACACCCAGACGATTTTTAGTAATACAGGTGAAAAAATACCAATCGGCGTGACCAGCCGGATTGATGATTACTATGAGAAAATCTGTTCCGGCAAACAGGAAAAGCTGTTCCATGAGATTATTTTACAAATCGGGAATAAAGACTGTCCAACGGACAGCTAGCCCCCGGTAGGGCGCAAAACCCGCTTGTGGGTTGCATTTTTGATAGGCTTGCCTGTCAAAAGTGCTTTTGCGTTACTTTCGCAGAAAGTAACAAAGGCTATGCGCCGTGTCCGGCGCTCATTACCCGATAGGGAGAAAGGGAAATTTATTGAAGCGGACAATCAGCGTTATGACAGGGAAAGGCTCTGTCAACCACAACAGCAGAAAATTCCATGCAAAGAACACTGACCCGGAACGGAGTTGTCTGAATGTGGAATACTGCAATGAGAATATCAAAGATGTATACCATGAATTATTTGATGAAGCACTCGCCCGATACAATGAAAAACAGACCAGAAGTGACCGCCGGATTGATGATTATTATGAGAAAATCTGTTCCGGCAAACAGGAAAAGCCGTTCCATGAGATTATTTTGCAGATAGGTAATAAGGAAGATATGGGGGCAAAGACAGAGGACGGACAGCTTGCGGCAAAAATACTTGATAAATATATGCAGGACTTCCAACAGCGCAATCCTACATTGAGAGTTTTCTCTGCTTATCTCCACATGGACGAAGCAACGCCACATCTGCATATAGATTTTATACCCTATACGACTGGAAGCAAGCGGGGGCTTGAAACAAGGGTATCATTAAAAAAGGCACTGGCAGAACTCGGCTTCAAAGGCGGCACAAGGAGCGAAACAGAGCGTAACCAGTGGGTAGCGGCAGAAAAGGAACGGCTTGCGGAGATTATGTTGCAACATGGTATTGAGTGGGAGAAAAAGGGAACACATGAGAAACATTTATCCGTTTTGGACTTTGAGAAAAAGGAACGTGCAAAAGAAGTTGCTGAACTGGAGCAGACAATTTCCGGCAGTAAAGAGGAATTATCCGATATTCTTCATCAGCAGATAACGGCAGGGCAGGAAACGGAGCAGATACGGAAAGAGAGCGAAGCAATCCGGCAGGAAGTATCAAAACTTTCCGCTACAAATCATCTTCTCAAAGAGCAGACGGAAACACTGACAGAAGATAAGGAAAAGTTGCTATCTGAAAATGAAAAGTTGGAAAAACAGCAGAAAAAGTTACAGCAGGAAATCTGTGCTAAAATCGTAGCAGATACAGACCTTTACGAAACGGACAGGGAAGTGCAAAATCTGATAGACTGGGTATGCCTGTCAGAGCAGATAAAGGAAAACAATAATACAATCCGCAATCTGACCGGAGAATATAAAAAGATAGAGCCGGATTGCCATGAGGGAGTACGGGCGCAATTGGAGCGCATGAAAGAACTGTGCAAAGAGCGGAATAATCTGTATGAGAAGCAGAATGACTTGAAAGGGCAGAAACAGAAGATTGAGAAATCGTTGGAGCGATAAGAAATGTGGGGCGTGGCGGTTGCTATGCCCTATATTTTTATGGAAATAATTTTTCTTGTGTGCTACAATGAAAATAAGATTGCAAACTTTAATAGCAACAGACGAAGATAAATATTTCATAGAAAATAGTAGGAGGTATGAAATTATGGCAAAATGTACAGCGCCAATTAACGGTCACCGCACAGCAAGTGGAAGGGCAAATTGTCCAGTGTGTGGAGGAGGCGGTTATAGAAATTACAATTTTTATCCCACATATTCTACACCACATTCTGCGCCAACAAGCAGTTCGAGAAGTGGTAGCAGTAGTGGGCAATCTAAGACAAAAGCACGATGGTCTTCGACGGGGTCAACTATTTTATATACTCCTGCGGAAATTCGAACACTTACCCCAGTGCGTGAAAATGTTGAAAAGCGTTCCGAGTTACCAGATTTAAGAGATGTTTTTCTTTGTCACGCATGGGATGACCGTAAAGGTGCAGCTAAAGAATTACATGATATGCTTGAATCTAAAGGAGTAACGGTTTGGTTTAGTGAAAAAGATGTTCTTTTAGGTTCTTCATTACTTCGTGAAATTGATAAGGGATTAGTAAAATCTCGTGTCGGCATTGTATTGGTTACACCTTCGTTTCTTAAACGTGTTAGTGGAGAAGGAATAGCAGATAAAGAACTTTCTGCGTTGTTGGCTCGTGACTTACTTGTTCCCATTGTACATAATACAACTTTTGAAGAACTGCGTGAAGTTAGTCCATTGCTTGGCTCAAGAAGTGGTTTAAGTACGATTGAGGAATCATTGGAGGATGTAGCGGCAAAAATAGCAGAATTAGTTACTTTATAAACAGAAAAATGATTATAATTTGCACCATTGTGTGATTTACCTTGTTATAAAGGATATATTTAGCGTTATGAATAGAGAGGTAATTTGTTATGAATTATGTTCAAGCGTATATATCAAATATCTCTTTCCCAAATTCATTAGATGAAGTTTATAATTATGCACATTTTTTTAATATGGAAGCAATTATAAGGGGTGGTGATGATGGCGAGTATGAGGATAGAGAAACCGCATGGACAGCACCTAAGTGGTGTAAGAAAGGCGATATTGTCTTTTTTATGCACGCAAAATATGCAAATAGTAAAATTAGTAAATTAAAGAATGAGCTTTTAAGTAGCAGAGAACGGTATTCTAATAGTGCTTTTTGGACAATCATGAATGCTCTGATAAGAGCAAAAAAGATTCATGAAATATATGGTGGAAAAATATTTGCAATAGGAAAAATATCTGGTAATCCTGCCTATGAAAAAATGGATAATGAGAATTTGCATTGGAGAAGTAATATATATGCGCCAATTGATGATATTTTTCTATTGGAAAATCTAGTCGATATATCAGAATTTAGTATTGAATTAGAAGTTTCAAGACAGAGCAGTATAACACCGGTTTTTGGCGAAAAATTTGACTTTATTAAAAAATTGATTTTAAATAAAAACATTATTGTGGAGAAATATTTTATAGATTCGGTTGCAGAACCGATGCCATTATATAAGCTAAATGATGATAATTGGCTGAAAATAGTAAATTGCCATAGGAGAGATTTTTTCCTTGAAGCACAGTTTAGAGCGTTTTACGTGGATAGATTTTTGAAAGTTTTGGGAGATACAAAAGCCTTTTTTAAAGAATGTGGTTGCAAAAAGGAGAACAGAAGCAAAACATTTGTAGATAATGTAATAAAAATGAACGGTAAATATTTGCCTGTGGAAATCAAGTTATCTGTTTCAGCAGAAAAGGACATAAATTCTCAGTTGATGTCATATTGCAATTTAAAACAGTTGTATTTAACAGCAGATAAGGTAGTGACGGACAATATTTATAAAGATAATGTATTAGTGATTGATACAGATAAAATCTATGTATATTATGACAAAAAAAGGATGATAAAAGAAGTGTTTGAGTTGGATGATATAGAATCCAATGATGATATTGCTAATTTGAGAGTAATTATTATAAATTTGCTTGATTACTCGTAAAACAGGAATAATTCGAGCGGATATTCCATAAAATTTTCATGGAAAGCCCTATTGACTTTCCTCTTTGCACTTGCTAGAATGTAGGTACAAAGAAAGTTTACCACTGACCGATATGTGGTATATAAATGGTCGGGTTGAAAGTTTACCGCTGACCGATATGCGGTATATAAATGGTTGGGTCGAAAGTATAGTCCTTCGCCGCAAGGCGAGGGACTTTTCCGTAATGAGGACAGGCAAATGAAGAAAACAGGCTTTTATATTATTAAGGACATATTCTTTGAAGATATGTCAGACCCGTATCTTAAAGGAAATAAGGCAGGAAACAGACCGCATTATTACTGTTTTGAAGATACGAATACGGGTATATATTGGATGATACCGTTATCCAGCCGTATTGAGAAATACAGGAAGATTATGGAGAAAAAAGAAAAAGCCGGGAAACCTTGCGACATTCTCCATATCGTTAAACTGGATGACAGCCGAGAGAGTGCGTTTCTGATACAGGATATGTTTCCGATAATGGAAGAATACATAGAACGGGAATACACAATTGCCGGAAATCATTTGATGCTGACGAGTGAGCATGCCGCTAGAGAGATTGAGAAGAAAGCGAAAAAAGTCATGGGTATGTTGAAGCATGGCATAAAGTTCACTCCAACGCAGCCGGACATTATGGCGATATTAGAGAAGCTGAGGGAGCGCAAATAGATTTTCTTTGTTGGTGTAATTACATGGCGCTAGCGCCATGTAGATAGGGCAGACAAGGAGAAAATAGCGGATTTGACTGGCTCTATTTTGGCTCTAAAAATTTTGACAGTCATAAAAACGAGAGAATTTTTTAAAGAATATGGATAATATATGTTTGAAAAATGAGGGAAAAACAGTCAGTTCAAGCTATCTGCCGAGGAGTTCGAGTGATGAAATGGGCTTCGAGAATTTAGTGTTTATGCGGGTTGCAAACAAATTTGTTTAGGTTCTGGCAACGATTTGGCAACATTTCGGGTATCACTCGTTAGATAAAAGAATACTTCAATAACAGAAAAACCTTACTGATTTTCAGATATGACAACTGAAAATTGGTAAGGTTTTTTGCGTTCATTTTTTCTTCTTGCGCTTTGCTTCTTTTTTGTCTGTACTTTCTGCTTCTTTGGCAGTGTCATTGATAAAGTCAAACAATTCTTGCGGAGGAACCTTTGCCCAGATTTGGTGCGTGTCAAGTTCTGGATATTTGTACCGCCACTCGTCATATTCTTCTTTGGTGATTTCGCCCTTTTCCAGTCTGGCGGCTTCTGACTGCCATGCGTGGAACATTTTGAACATGGAAGAATAGGTGGAGTAATCGGACTTATCCAGACGCAGGCAGATTTCCCCGTCAATCTCACCGATTTTCAGCCCGTACATATCTTCCAGCGCAAAAAGGGTGTGCATAAGCCCGATATTTGTATCAATGTCCGGCACTGTGAGGGCGTGGGTGCTGATACCGAAAAGGTTCGCCATTTCTTTTACAAGGTCATGCTTCGGCACTCTGGCTTCGGATTCATACTGTGCCATACGAACATCAGAGGTCTTTCCGAGGAAGCCGAGGATTTCGCCCAGTTGCTTTTGCGTCATGCCTTTTCTATTGCGAAAAAATTTGATACGTTTGCCGATTGCCATAATCAAACCTCCGTTGTAGTGGTTAAGCACAGCCATGCCAGCTCGATTCCGCTGTGCTTCATCTCGCTGTGGCGGTGCGCCATATACGCCTGTCATAAACCAGTTCAGCGTGTGCAAGCACCCGCCGTCCTGTTTTCTGCCAGCCGTGCATGGCTGTACTTAAACAAATTTGTTGAATTTAGTATAACATGAGGAAATGGAAATAGCAAGAATAACTTAAATAAAAAAAGTTAAGATTCTTTTGAAAACCACTTGACTTAACGGAATTTATTTAGTATTCTATATACAGAACTTAAACAAAAACAGTTAGAAAGGAGAAAACAACTGCATGACAGGAAAATCATTTATGACAGTGGAGGAAGTGGCAGCGGAATTGCGTGTGTCGAAGTCAAAAGCCTACCAGATTGTAAGGGAACTGAATACAGAGTTACAAAAACAGGGCTATCTGACCGTGACAGGACGTGTGAACGCTACATTTTTTCATAAAAAGGTCTGTTACAGCGAATAAGGAAGGAGCGTGATTACAAAATGGCTGTATACAAGGACAATGCAACTGGAACGTGGAGGGTTATCTATCGTTTCACCAACTGGAAGGGGGAGAGGAAGCAGACACAAAAAAGGGGCTTTGCAACGAAAAGGGAAGCGTTAGCCTGGGAACATGAAGCCATGCTTAAACAGGGGGCAAAGCTGGATATGACTTTCGGCAGTTTCTTTGAAGTGTATGAAGCCGACAAGAAACAGCGTGTCAAGGAAAGCACTTGGGAGTCCAAAAGCCATG
>OFGA01002961.1_pt1 | contig 10138 bp, 9 predicted proteins | sample 1521471 | NCBI WGS metagenome assembly OFGA01 (sample SAMEA3504086, study PRJEB24116) | mouse gut metagenome | biome: mouse gut; feature: mouse-associated habitat; material: faeces | place: Denmark | collected 2011
TCACATCCCCTTTGGTCACTGCTGCTGCGAACATGAAGGTGCCCGCTTCAATCTGATCCGGAATGATGGTGTAGTCCGCACCGTGCAGCCTTGCCACACCGCGTATCCTGATGACGTCCGTGCCGGCGCCCTTCACGTTGGCCCCGCAGCTGTTCAGGAAATTGGCCACATCCACCACATGGGGTTCCTTCGCACAGTTCTCTATAATGGTCATGCCTTCCGCCAGCGTGGCCGCCATCATCACATTGATGGTGGCACCCACACTGACCTTGTCCATATAGATATGGCCGCCGCGCAGACGCTCGGCCTTCGCCTTGATCAATCCGTGTTCGATAATGACCTCCGCCCCCAACGCACGGAAGCCTTTCAGGTGCTGGTCTACAGCCCGGCTTCCGATGTCGCAGCCGCCGGGAAGCACCACCTCGGCATATTTATACTTTCCCAGAAACGCCCCAAGAAGATAGTAGGAACCTCTGATTTTCTTACACCCTTCGCTGTCTACCGTAAGATTGTGAACATTACCTCCGTTAATCATAACCTTGTGCCGGCTGACCTTCTTCACCATCACACCTGTACTGCTCAACGCGCCCAGCATCACATCAATATCACGTACATCGGGAATGTTATCTATATATACGGTCTCATCCGCCATGGCCGCCGCCGCAAAGATAGGAAGCGCCGCATTCTTGGCTCCTGCTATCTCCACATCCCCTACCAACGGATTCCCGCCCTTGATCACATATTGTTCCATTCGATTTTCCTCTGCTCGGGGTCAGCGCCCCGTCCTTTTTTCAACAAAAGCCATGTTATCATACTTTCTCTTATTTGTAAACAGAACATATATTCTAAGATCTTAATCCAGATATTTCAGCGGGTCTACCTGGACACCGTTTATCAGGATTTCGAAATGAACATGGGGTCCTGTGCTGACGCCGGTATTGCCGCTGAGAGCGATTTTCTCTCCCTGCTTCACCTTCTGCCCCGCCGATACCAGCACTTTGCTCAGATGACCGTACCTGGTCTGCCTGCCGTCTTCATGGTCAATATAAACCACGTATCCGTAACCGCTTCCCCATCCGGCCTTGACCACCGTACCGCCGCAGGATGCATAGACAGCCGTTCCCGTAGGTGTCGCCCAGTCGATCCCCTTATGGTAGGAGCTGGCGCCTCTCTTGGGTGCGGAGCGCCTGCCGAAGCCCGAACTCTTCCTTCCGCCGGAAATCGGTTTGATATACGTAGGCGGAATCTTCGTGCCCCGTTCCACAACCTTGGCCACAGCCTCCATAACCACTTCTTCCTTGATAATCTCCCTGCCCGTCTCCTTGTCATTTACATAGGACACATCCGCAATTACCTTTCGAAATCCTGCCGAAGGCTGCTGACGCACCACCATATCCGTGGTATACCAGTTGTCATTTTCCACATAAATGACATCTGCGTCATATATTTCCTCGTAATATTCCTCCTCCACCCTGTTCACGGACAGTTCAGGTTCGGGTACCGTAATCAGCAGCTCGTCCCCTACGCGGAGCATGGTGTTCTCGTCCTCCAGGAAATCATTCATGGCAATGATTGTCTCCATGGGAATGTTCACCTTGATGGATATCTCCGACAGGGTATCGCCTGACACTACCTCGTAGATGCTGGGGGTCTCCTGTTCCATAATGACCAGGTTGATGGCTTCCTCCACGGGCGTCAGCTGGCTTTCCGGCAGATATACCTCCACAATCTCCACGTTCTCCGCAAAGCCCATGGTCCGGATTCCCAGTTCGAAATCCTCAAAATTCCGGGGTTCCGTCCTTTGGGGTTCCCCTGTAAGCTCCGAGAAAAAGCTTTGAACACCGCCCTCCATGCCCTGGCACCGTTCTTCTTCCTCCTGCTGCCGGCTGTCAATTACACCGGCGGTAAGGACACTGAATTCCCGTTCTTCTTCCCCCTTAATCTCCACGGAAAATGTGCCGGCGCCGCCGTACTTGTCCAGCGCCGCCTGGAGAAGCCGGCGCACCTCCTCCATGCTGGCCAGATTGATGGTATACTCATTGATTTTCAATGTGTAGGCCCGGTGAAGGGTTTCCCGGATGCTGCTTCTCAGCGCCTCTTCCATCCTCTCCACCACATCCTCTTCCCTGTCCGTCTCTCCCCAGAGTACCTCCTCACCCGTTACGGACATATCCGCCTTCATGAATACCAGCTCATCGCTGGATGCCGCCACATTTTTCCTCGCCTGCAGAAGCAGTTCCTCTATCCGGTCCCTGTCGCCCAGGGTGCCCACATCCCTGCCGTTGACCTGGATATGGAAAAAATTCTCTCCCGTAGGTTCAAAGGGCGTGTATCCCTTCAGAAATAGGACTCCTATCAACAGGGTGCCCAATGTGGCCTTAATATATGTAAACCTGTACTTTTTATCATTCATTTTCTTTTTCATACGTTTTCCAATTCCGATGCCCCGTCCGAAAACAGCCGGCTCCTTCCATTACCGAACATCTGTTCTTATTCCGGGTTGCCCTTCATGCGGCGCCGGCTCCGCAGCAGCATAAAGCAATCCCTCCATCGTATTTTACCCGCTCAGATATATTTTATACATATTCCCGCCGACGCGGGAAAAGGCGCTTCATCCCGCCCCTATCCGTCCAAAAAAGGCGTACCGAAACACGCCCTGCCCGAAATAAAGTCAGATTATCGCTTCTTCACGCTGTACCCGAAAGTCCCCAGCTGTTCTCCGCACACAAAATAAGCGCCGTGGGAATAGACAATGGGTTCAGCCTTGTCCAAATGAAATTTGTGTTTGCCGTCCATATATTTCCCGTCCGCATGGACAGCCGCCACCTCCGCCAAAAACATATGATGGGATCCCAGCTCCGTCACCTGTACCACTTTACACTCAATGTTCACAGGACTCTCTCCCAGAAGCGGCGCCCGGACTTTTTCTCCCGGAAGTGCCGTCAGCCCCAATGCGCTGAATTTGTCCACATCCCTGCCGCTTTTCACGCCGCAGTAATCCGTGGCATATGCCAGTTCCCTGGTTGCCAGGTTAATCACAAACTCCCCCGTTTCCCGCAGAATGGGATAGGAATATCGTTCCGGACGGACGGAAATGCTGACCATGGGCGGATTCGTGCATACCGTGCCCGCCCAGGCTATTGTAATCAGATTGTATCTCCCGTCTCCGTCCGCCACGCTCACCAGGACCACCGGCAGAGGGTAGAGCATGTTTCCCGGTTTCCAGATCTCTTTTGCCATCATTTTCGCCCATCCTCTCTTTTATCCGGAAGCTGCCCCGCATTCCCCGGTCATTCCTGTTCTGCCCTGCCGGGCCGGACTTTAAAAAAACTTGTAATTCATCATATTCAATATCTGCAGCACCACGCCTGCCAGGCCGGACAGCAATCCGAATATGGCAATCACCAGCAATGCGGTGACCTTTTTCTTCATACTCTTCACATGCATCTTCGTCCTGTCAATGTCCACCGCCTGCTTGCCGCTCTCCTCCACCATCACGGCCTGCACATTGCGATATACTTTCACGCACTCCTTATGTACATTTTCTTCCACTGTGTCCAGTCTCTCAATGACCTGCCCGGAGCCAAGCGCCTCCAGCTGACCGCAGAGCACATCAATTTTCTCTTCCAGCGCCCTGATTCCGGCTTCCGTCTGTCCGGACATGTCGGCCAGGTTTTTGCCTACCGCCGCCACCTGTCCCTGCAGTTCTCCCAGGAGCAGCCTGAATTCCCCCATGTCCTGTCTCAGGGAGCTGACTTCCTTTATATTCTCCGCCACCAGGCTATGGGTCTCATCCCCGTCCTCCCGCATATGTTCCAGCTTCTGAAAACCTTCATCTGTGAGCTTCTTCAGATTTGCCAGGCATTCCGCATACTCGGCAGACTGGCCCCGAAGCTTCCTCAATTCTTCCAGGTCTGCCGTGGTATTTGCCTTGATAATCTCCTGTGCCGTTGCTTTCTGCGCCAGCTTGTCCATAAAAATATCCATTTGTTCTCCTCCTGGCATCCCTGCCACCGGGTAACTTGATTCCCGCGGACAGACAGCCATGTGTAGTATCTGTTACACATTGTAAAAAACAGTATCCTTCCCACTGTCATTCTATCATATTTTACTTATATTGCAATATCCTTCCCGCGCGTTTTTGTGCACAAAGTATATTTTTGCATTTTTATCCATTTGTTTTTTGTGACATTCATCAAGTTTTAACACTGTGTTCATAGTTTGTCCATATTTTATTGTTATACTGATTTTGTCTTCTGAAAGGAGACAAAATCGTTTCTTTCATGCTTAATAGATGGTTTTTTCATAATAGCCCGGATGCCGAAAGGTATCCGGGCACTCCTCATTTTCCGCACCCGGCAGCTTCCCCAGGACATATGCTGCCCTTCCTTTCCAAACTCCCATACACCAGGCTGCTCCACCACATATGAAAGCGGGGAGTTTAGAAGATGCACACAAACCCGCAAGGGAAGAGGATTTGGCGCACAGCAAACTTACAAAACCGCAAAGAGAAGCGGTTTTGACTTCGCGGCGCCGGAATGGCCTGGGGACTTTTACCGTAAAATACGGACTCATTGTATCATATGTTCCTGGGCAATCGCAAGCAGTTCTTCGTTTAATTTCAGCATTCTGGCGTCCAGATCCGATACCATTTTGGCACATTCCACCAGTTCAATCCTGATATGCTCCGGCGCATCTCCCTCAAATTTGTAATGGATCTTGTGCTCCAGACTGGCCCAGAAATCCATTGCCACAGTCCTGATCTGGATCTCCACCTTCGTGTCCACGGTCCTGTCCGACAGATAAACCGGCACGGTCACAATCATATGGTAACTTTTGTAGCCGCTTGCCTTGGGAAATGTGATGTAATCTTTCACCGCAATCACCCTGATATCCCGCTGTTCGCTGATCATATCCGCAATTCTGTAAATATCGGAAGTAAATGAACAGATAACCCGTATCCCCGCTATGTCATTGATGTATTTTATCATGTTGTTAATGGTGGACTCACGTCCATCGCGCTTCAGTTTTTTTACAATGCTTTCCGGCGTCTTGATTCGGGCCTTGATGTGCTCAATGGGATTATACTGATGCACATGCTGGAACTCGTCATTCAGTATCTCCATTCTTGTTTCAACCATTTTGAGGGCAGCATTGTAAATAAGGGTTACTTCCTTCCAGCTGTCTATTCCCTCTCCGTTGCCTTCTCTTAACTCCATTTCAACTCCTCTGATTCACGCAGGGACTTTCTCCTGCTTCTTTTTCTTTCCCTGTCAGGGCATTCCCCGGATTTGGGCTTTTTATGTCCTGTCCCTATGGTTCGGGGATGCGTCTAAAGGGTTCTTTTGGCCTTCGTGCCATGACTTTGGACTTATTATAGCATACATCCCGGGATAAATGTAGGGGAATCACAAAAATAATTATTTGACCCGGAAGCGGTCTTTTCCCCTCCATAGCCGCTGATCTCATAAGCCACATATTCATGGTCAAAATGATACCCCAGTTTCTCCGCCAGGGACACAGACCACAAATTCTGCGCGTCCCAGCTCGGATACAGTCCCCTGTGGAGACACTCCAGAATCAGCCTTGCGCCGCATGCCAAAGCAAGCCCTTTTCTGCGGTATTCCTCTTTTGTGTCAATTTCAATCTCAATTCCCCCCAGGTAAGCCGAATAAGAGGATGCGCCGGAAACCGGTATTCCATCCTTTTTGGCCACAATGCCCAGCCCTGCCTTCTGATAAAATGAATAATCCGGAAACTGTGACACAAAGTCCCTGCACCAGCTTTCCCTTTTGCAGTATTGATAGACCGCTTCCTCTATGGGCTCCAATGTGTATCCGTCCGGGAGCGCCTTCACCAGATCCGCAAGTCTGTCCCTGCCAAATACATCCGGCTCCTTTTTCATGGCATACCGCGTCACTTTCCGGGCACTGTCTTTGTAATGTTTTTCTATCTCCTGCCCCCATTGGAAATCCTGCGGAACCGCAATGATAAAATCTTGTGTGCACCATTCCGGTCTGTACGCCGCCAGCTCCCTGTCCGGTTTCCCGGCATAAAAGCAGAAATCTCCCAGTATCGCCATGGCCGAATCGGGTCTGTCTTTTTTGTTGCCGTAAATATGCCCCATCACCCCCTGCAGGCACGACCATATCACCGACTCCTCCCAGTCCCCGAAAACAGGAGCTGCGCTGTCCCTGTCCTCTATTTCATATACCATCATTCCACCATGCCTTTCCGGTATTTTTATGGTGCTGGCACAACAGTCCGGCATCGGGATAAGGGCAAAAGAAACTGCCCTGGCAATCTCCACTGCCCTGGCACTGTCCCATCCGTTCCCCTCTAGCCTACTGACATAATGTATATCTGGCAGGGATTTGCCTTGTCCCACAAATCCGGAAACACTTCAAATTCTTGAAACCCCATGCTGATATAAAACCTGTTTGTGTCGTCATAGTTTTCGTACTTTCCCATCTGTACTGTTTTTACCTGTAAAAATGAGTAGCCCTTTTCACGGGCAATCTCTTTCGCCGCCATAAACAGTTTTCTGCCTGTCCCCTGGCGGTGATATGCCTCCAGAACGCCCATCACGGCAAGCTCCAGGGTATCTTTACCGGTTTCTTTCAGGCACACAAAACCAATGTACCCCTGCTTTCCGGCTGCCCCAATACAGATCTGTTGCCCGCTCTCCCTTATGTACTGCTCCCTTGCCTCTTCTATCCCAAACCAGTCCGGCAATTCTTCCAGAATCTTCCGCACTATATTTTTCTTTTTTTCCGGTTCAAATACCTGTCCGATGTTCATTTTTATACCCCTGGCGCGCTTTAGCGCGCATACCAATCAGTATTTGAAAGGAACTTTCACACTTTACACCATTTCCACCCAGAATTGTGTCAGGTTATCCCTTCTCCCCGTTTTCCCGGTCTGCTGCCCGTGACATGCCTGATTCATTGGCAGTCAGGGGAATCCGCCCAAATCATGACAGCCATTTCGCAAAAGCCACATTATTTTTTAGTTCCTTAAAACCATGGTTTTTATAAAAGTCATATGCCGGCACATCGTTTTCTGTCAATAGAAATATGGCTTTCATGTCATGTTTTTTAAGATATTCCTCAATTGCACTGATAAACTTTCCACCTATACCCTGTCCTTGTAACTGGGTTTTGACACATAATTCGTCAATATAATATTCCGTTGCCGAATACCAGTGTCTTATATGTCCCATGGCAAGCGCAACCAGCTCTTCATCATCAAAGTATGCCAATGTCAGGGAATTATGATTTCCCATTAAATCCAGCATATAGAGATCCAGTTGTTCCTCATCACTCCAGTCGTCATTCCAGGGTTCTTTTGTAAATACTTCCCTGAAAAAATTTTTTACAAGCTCTTTGTCTGTTATATTTAATGTTACCAGTTTCATATATTGGTATCTCTCCCATAAACTCTCCGGCCGGATTCGTCTTACACCCAAAAAGACATTTGCCATTCCGTAAGCTCCGGCTTTATAATCTGATTGTACCAAATCGGATACACAACAGCAAGTGCAAAAATAAACTTCCGATTTCTCCTCTTTTATCCAAAAAAGCCGGTACTGTCAGTTTCCCGGCCTTTTTGTAAAATATGCATGATTACAGATTGCTATAATCCGTTACAATTTGAATCGCAATTTCCTTTGCCAACAGACTGGATACATCCATGCCGTCCGTTCTTCCAAGACGCACGCAAAAATATAACTTGCCCTCTGTGGTTTCTGCGAATCCGGTAAACCATGCGTCAACAACAATGCCATCTACCTTGCCCATTCCCGTTTTCCCATAGACCGAAATGTCTGTCCGCTCCTGCTCCGTTACCAGCATGACCTGCTTCAGTTCATTTTGTGTTTCTTCTGAATATTCCGAATTTTCACCAAAGATGCGTTCCATTACCTCTGTTTGTTCTTTCGGAGAAATCAATAAAGACGATTCAATCCAAAAACCCGTTAAAGCCCGGTTATTATTGTTTGTATTCAACCGCCCCTCCCAATCAGAAATATCACAATTGCCATACTGAAGCTTTTCCAGTTCCTCCTGCATCCTGTCCTGCCCAATATCATCTATGAGCTGCCTGTAATACCACACGCAGGAAGTACGGAATGCTTCTTTGAAATCGATATCCCTATTCCATTCCTCGTTCCAAAATACTTCGCCGCTCCATGTTCTGACAGAATCCTCCGGCTCAAGGATTCCATGTTCCAGCGCTGTCAGGGAAGAAATAATCTTAAAGGTGGAACAGGGAGATCGCCTGGTCTCGGCAAGCTCATCATTATAGATTGTATAACGCCTGTTGGAAGCATCATATAGAACCGCCGTTCCGTTCCGTCCGTTAAAATAGTCTGACCAGTCTGCATGGGTGATCTCCGGCTCCGCTATCATGCCTTCGGTATCATCTTTTGTATCTTTCGTATTTTCCTCCGGAGAAACATTATCCGATTCTATTTCCCGCTGCTGCGTGTTCTCTTCCTCCATTCCTTCTGTTACAGCTCCCACAGCAATCTTTTCTTCTGGGCCATGTTCTTTTGAACAGCCCGCTAAAAAAACTGCATATAAAAATATCCAATATCCCAATTTAAAATAATTGTTCCTCTTTTTCATCATTTCTCCTGTTCCATTGATATCACAACCTGTGTTTACTCCGGTACTTTTTAAGGAAGCTTTGAACATAACTCCCACCGCTAAAATACCGACTTCTTATTTAAATGTTATATCATACCCGGCAGCAATCGTCCACCTCATTCCAATGGTTCTTTAAAACCGGCGAAAACATAGCGGATAAACGTTGACAACCCCTGCCAACTATGGCACTATACTGTATAAAACTATTGTCTTGGGAGAACAACCTGTGAAAAAAAAGAATATTCTCATTTATAAGAGAACATACAAACACAATTACGGTGATCCGATCATTGCCGACTGCTGCGGTTATCTGATCCAAACAGCCGCAGAAAAACATAATCTGCCGGTGAAAATCTCCATGGCGAACGTATTTTGCAGATTATCTTTCTTAAACCGCTTACGCCTGCGCCATACGGATATCATCGTATACCCGGGAGGCGGCCTGAACTCCGTCCCGTTCAATGAGATGCTGCTGAAACTGCTGCATCATGCAGAAGCGTACCCTTCGATTGAAATTTATATCCATGCGATCGGCATTAACCGAAAGAAAGTAAAAAAAGAAATGTCCGTCTGTTAAAAGAAATGTTCCGTCTGCCGCAGGTAAAACAGGTGACGACGCGCGGCGATATCGGAAAGCTTGAAAAATATATGAAAACGCCGAAACCATATCCTCCGGCGCTCGTGTTTGATCCGGCGGTCTGGGTCAATGAAGCATATGGCATCGAACGCGATCCAAACTCCGACGTCATCGGCATCGGACTGATCCGCCCGGAAATTTTTTCCGAACGAAGCACAGGTATTTCAGAAAAACAGGTCAAACAGATGTATAAAGACATTGTCGGCGAACTTGAAACCAGAGGCTTCCGATGGCAGTTTTTTACAAACGGACTTTACGGAGAATACCGGTTTGGCGTGCGGCTTTTAAAAGAAATGGGACGCAGCCGCCGCGAATACATCGGACATCATATTTTCAGCGCAAAAAAACTGGTGAAAAAGATTGCCGGTTACCGCGCCGTAATCGCCGCAAGAATGCACGCCAATATCATCGCCACATCCCTGAACATCCCGTCGGTCGGCCTTGTCTGGAACGATAAGATGAATCTGTTTGCGGAAATCATCGGCTGTCAGGACCGGTATATCGCACAGGAGCATCTCACAGACGCCGGCTATATCGCAGACCGGATGGAAAGTGCCATCCGTGAAGGCTACGACCAAAAGCGCATCCATGCCATGAAACAAAAAACCATGGAAACCATTCAAAACATCATACTGGATTAAACGCAGAAGAAATTTTGTATATCCTCTCGTTCCATAGACAAAAGCGTTCGTTGGCTGCCCACCAGACAAACGCTTTTCTGCTTTCCTGATCTTTTTTACTTATCGCATTTCTTACAGCGCCTCCACATCGATCCCCTTCAAAAGCTGATTCTTTCGGATTTCTGCGCCTTCTTCGTCAAACAGGTACGCCCGGTAGAGCAGAACGCACATTT
>OFGA01002962.1_pt1 | contig 10134 bp, 8 predicted proteins | sample 1521471 | NCBI WGS metagenome assembly OFGA01 (sample SAMEA3504086, study PRJEB24116) | mouse gut metagenome | biome: mouse gut; feature: mouse-associated habitat; material: faeces | place: Denmark | collected 2011
AAAAAGTGAGAAAAAGCGAGTTAACAAGAGAAAAATAAAGATTATTATGGGAGGTGGTCAAATGTCAGATAACTGGATTGTGCAGAACTTGGAGAACGCCCTTAACACATGGAATGAAAAGCTGTCGGAGATATGGCAGCTCATAACCCAGTCCCCAGAGCAGTTCAAGGGCGGCACTATCTGGAATGTAATCGTCAATATCCACGGTGCGGTGCAGGCTATCGGGCTTGCCCTGCTCGTGCTGTTCTTTGTGGTGGGCGTGATGCGTACCGCAGGCAACTTTGCCGAGGTAAAACGCCCAGAGCAGGCGTTGAAGCTCTTTATCCGCTTTGCCCTTGCCAAAGGTGCGGTGACTTACGGACTGGAGCTGATGATGGCTCTGTTCAAAATCGTGCAGGGGCTAATCTCCACCATTATGAACGCCGCAGGCTTCGGCTCAGCACAGCAGACGGTACTTCCCTCGGAAATCGTAACGGCGGTGGAGGACTGCGGCTTTTTTGAGAGCATCCCACTATGGGCGGTGACGCTCATCGGCGGGCTGTTCATCACGGTGCTGTCGTTTATTATGATTATGTCGGTGTACGGCAGGTTTTTCAAGCTCTACCTCTACACCGCCATCGCACCCGTGCCGCTTTCTACCTTTGCAGGCTCACCGAGCCAGAGCGTGGGAAAGAGCTTCATCAAGAGCTACTCCGCCGTGTGCCTTGAGGGGGCAATCATCGTGCTTGCCTGCATCATCTTCTCGGTGTTTGCGGCGTCCCCGCCCGCAGTCAACCCCGATGCGGCGGCGGTCACGATGGTGTGGGGCTATATCGGGGAATTGGTGTTCAATATGCTCGTCCTTGTCGGTGCGGTCAAGATGGCAGACCGTGTGGTAAGGGAAATGATGGGCTTGTAATTATCCAACAGGAAAGGAAAATTGAAATGAAAAAAGAAACGAAGTATTGCCAGAATTATAATATCCATTTGTTAAATGGAGAAGTCATCGGGGCTTCCGAAGCCTATGACCTGCCTGCTGAAAAAGGACTGGTCGGAAAATTTGAAAAAGCTGACGATAATGAGATATTTGAAATCGGGGATGCCATTTCTGGATTTGCATATATCCCAAAACGCAGCATCCTCTTTATTTCGACGGGGGATGTCGGGGAGGAGAGGTGCTGATATGGAAGTCAAGATAAATAAGGAAATCCGCAACTACACGGAATCCATGTTCTTCGGGCTGTCGATGCGGCAGTTCCTGTTTTCCGTGCTTGCCTGCGGCGTGGCGGTCGGCTTGTTCTTCCTGCTCCGTGGCAGGTTCGGGACGGAAACATTGAGCTGGATGTGCATCTTGGGGGCTTCCCCTTTTGCGGTCATGGGATTTGTAAGGTACAACGGCATGACCGCCGAGCAGTTTGTGTGGGCATGGATAAAGTCGCAGTTTCTGATGCCGAAGAAGATTTTATTTGCCCCAGAGAATCTTTATTACGAAGCGATGAAGAACGCCATTGAAGCCCATGAAAAGGGCTTGCCCGCCGTGCAGGATAAGAAAAAGAAAAAATGCAGGAGGGCAAGGCGCAAAGCGGCACGGGAACGGAGAAAACAGGCTGAAAAAGCCAGAAAGAAAAATAAGAAATCAAGAAAGCGCAAGGAGGTAGACCATGATTAAGACGCTGAAAACGCTGTTCAAGCAGGACAGGGAGAAATTCATTGTGCCGAAGTCGGTGCAGGCGGTCATCCCGTTAAAGACCATGTGGGAGGACGGCATTTTCCTTGTGGGCAGGAACAAATACGCAAAGACATTCAAGTTTGAGGACATCAACTACGCCGTGGCGAGCCGTGAGGACAAGGAAGCGATGTTCCTCGAATACTCGGAGCTTCTTAATGCCCTCGACAGCGGGGCGACCACAAAAATCACGATAAACAACCGCAGGCTCAATAAAGCGGATTTTGAGCAGACAATCCTTATCCCGATGACGGAGGATGATTTGGATAAATACCGCAGAGAGTACAACAAGATGCTGCTTGACAAGGCGACAGGGGCTAATTCCACCGTGCAGGATAAATATGTGACGGTTTCCGTCTGCAAGAAGAACATCGAGGAAGCGAGGAATTACTTTGCCCGTGTCGGGGCTGACCTTATCGGGCATTTCAACTGCTTAGGCTCGAAGTGTACGGAACTGGACGCCAACGACAAGCTGCGTATCTTCCACGACTTCTACCGCACGGGCGAGGAAACGGCGTTCTCCTTTGACATGGCACAGACCATGCGGAAAGGTCACGACTTCAAGGACTATATCTGCCCAGACTCCTTTGAGTTTGAGAAAGATTATTTCCGCATCGGCAACCGCTACGGTCGTGTGATTTTCCTGCGTGAGTATGCCGCCTATATCAAAGACAGCATGGTGGCGGAGCTTTGCGAATTAAACCGTAACATGATGCTCTCCGTTGACGTCGTGCCTGTCCCGACGGACGAAGCCGTGCGGGAGGTGGAGAACCGTCTTTTGGGCGTGGAAACCAATATCACGAACTGGCAGAGGAAGCAGAACCAGAACAACAACTTTTCCGCCGTCATCCCCTACGACTTGGAACAGCAGAGAAAGGAAAGCAAGGAGTTCCTCGATGATTTGACGACCCGTGACCAGAGGATGATGTTTGCGGTGCTTACGATGGTGCATACCGCAGACACCAAAGAGCAGCTTGACAATGACACGGAAGCCCTGCTGACGACGGCAAGGAAGCATCTCTGCCAGTTTGCCGTGCTGAAGTACCAGCAGATGGACGGTCTGAACACCGCCCTGCCGTTCGGCGTGAGGAAGATTGATGCGTTAAGGACGCTGACGACGGAGAGCCTTGCGGTATTTATCCCTTTCCGTGTGCAGGAAATCTACCATAAGGACGGCGTGTATTACGGGCAGAACGTCATCAGTAAGAACATGATAATCGCCAACCGCCGCCACCTTTTAAACGGCAATTCCTTTATCCTCGGCGTGTCTGGTGCGGGCAAGTCGTTCACTGCAAAGGAGGAAATGACGAACATCATCCTGACCGACCCCAACGCCGATGTCTTGGTTATAGACCCAGAGCGAGAAGTGCGACAAGAAGTCGCATAATAAATTGCTGGTCGTCAGCTACCCTATCCATTTGGGGTAATCCTACCACAATCTGCGTGAATGGCAACGTTCAGGTGGGAAGCTTGTGGGACAATATGGGAAACCTGACAGCCTAAGTCGGGCGTACTGTTAGGATAAGAGTGCTATGACGAATGTAATGTGAACCATTGTAAGAGTCGTTACAGGGAATAAGTGAAATAAGGCTGATACACTTACACCAAAAGGTGCGGAGGTGGTTGCGGTGACTTTCGCGACGCCGTAACAAATGGACGTGATTCCTCCCGGCTCAAAGATGGCGTCTAAGGCATTCACAATTATTTATTATGCGGAACTTGGTAAGCCCTATGTGTTCCTTATTTAAGGTATCGACCCCGCAAGGGGAAGAAATGACGCAGAGGGTAAAGGAATGGGATAAAAAGCGAACGGCTCTGCTGTAATGGCGGAGTATAGGGGTTCAAGATTTGCCCTGACCTGAAAGGGTGCAGACTTATCCCACGGTATTTCATGACAAAGAATGGGGGTAAACCTATGAACGGTAATAATTCAACGACGGAAACAATAGTTTCCGAGAGATTATCGGACAGCAAGCTGCTTGCCACGCAATGGAAAACCATTGACTGGAAGAAAGCAGAGCAGGAAGTTAATAGGCTGCAAGTCAGGATTGTCAAGGCAACTCAGGAAAAGAAATGGAACACAGTGAAGCGGCTTCAATACTTGTTGACACATTCATTTCATGCAAAAGCACTTGCCGTAAGGCGAGTGACCACAAACAAAGGCAAGAAAACCGCAGGAGTAGACGGAGAAATCTGGTCAACGCCTGCAATGAAGATGAGGGCTGTCCTATCATTGACAGACAAAAACTACAAAGCAAAACCGTTAAGACGTGTCTATATCGAGAAGAAAGATAAGAAAAAGAAACGTCCGTTAGGGATTCCAACCATGTATGACAGGGCAATGCAGGCGTTGTACGCTCTTGCATTAGAGCCAGTGGCAGAAACAACCGCCGACACGAAATCGTTTGGTTTTAGAAAGGGGCGTTGCTGTCAGGACGCTTGCGAATATATCTTTACGGCACTGTCACGCAAGGTATCGCCCGAATGGGTTTTAGAGGGCGACATTAAAGGCTGTTTTGACAACATCAGTCACGAATGGCTGGTCGAGAATATCCTTATGGATAAATCTGTTCTGAAACAATTCCTTAAAGCAGGGTTTATCTTCAAGGGAGAACTGTTCCCGACAGAGGACGGCACTCCGCAGGGTGGCGTTATATCGCCGATTCTTGCAAATATGGCATTGGACGGTATGCAGAAAGTGTTATCGGACAGATTCCACACCAACAGGCTTGGAAAGGTGGACTTGAGGTTTAAAAACGCCCATAAGGTCAATCTGGTGCGTTATGCTGATGATTTCATTGTCACAGCGGCAACAGAAGAAATCGCCTTAGAAGCAAAAGAGCTGATAAAGGATTTCCTGAAAACAAGAGGTTTGGAACTGTCGGACGAGAAAACAGTAGTTACCCACATCAACAGCGGATTTGATATGCTAGGCTGGACGTTCCGAAAATGGAATGGAAAGCTGATTGTAAAACCGTCAAAGAAATCCGTACAGACAATCGTGCGGAACTTATCTGACACAATACTGAAACGTGGAAAAGCATGGAATCAGGATGTGCTGATTATGAAGCTAAACCAACAAATCCGAGGATGGACGAATTACCACCAGTCTGTATGTGCGAATGAAGCATTTGCACATTTAGATTATATTCTCTACGAACTGCTGTGGAGATGGGCGAAAAGACGACATCCGAAGAAAGGGCAATGGTGGATTTCTATGAAGTATTGGCATCGCAGGGGAAACCAAAACTGGGTATTCTCCACGGATACAAAAGAGCTGATACGGGTAGACCATACGCCGATTGTCCGATACACAAAAGTAAGGGAAGCAGCCAACCCATTCCTTGATACGGAATATTTCAAACAACGCAAGTTCAATCAGGGAATGAAGAAACTGACAGGACGCTTCAAGCTAATCTGGAAGAATCAAGACGGCTGTTGCTATCACTGTGGAATGCCACTGGATATTTTGGATGAGAGGGAGATTTTCTTCAAAGTGCCGAAGTCCTGTGGCGGAAAAGAGGAAGTGGAAAATATGGCGTATGTTCACGCTGACTGCCAACGAATCTATCTTGAGAGCCGCTCGAAAGAGTGATGAAATGCTTGAGCCGTATGAGTGGAAACGCTCATGTACGGTTCTTAGGCGAGAAAGGGCGGGTAACCGCCCCGACTTAGCCGACTCCGATAGAGGCGAAATATACACTGATGAAACTGGGAAACAGTATTGGAAGAAGAGGCTGCTGGCAACGGTAACAGATAGTCCGGTTCTAGGACATGAAGCAAGCTGCAACACTTCCGGAAAAGTAACTTATACAGCTACAGTAGGAACTACAACAAACACTCAGACAAAGACAGTAAATAAGTTAGGGCATGATTGGGTAAATGCTATGCTTACATGGGATGAGTCTCCAACACTTGTTGCAAATGAAACTATAACGGTAGAAGGCCAGACAGGGTCAGTGCCGGTTTATACAATCAAGCTGAAACGCACCTGCCAGAGATGTAAAGATGAAGATGATGCAGACAAGGCAGGCAACGAAGATACTATTACAGCTAAACTAGGTCAAACAGAAGCCACCTGTGAAAAGAGTAAGGCAGACGGATCCTATGTCCTTCTTGGGGATATAACGAACCAAAACGAAATATGTGATGAAGGCTCAAAAGGCTTTACGGCATTTACAGCAACCCTTTATAACGCTGCTGGTACAGCCCAGGGCCAACCAAAATCATACCGCATTGAGCGTGATGGGAAAGCACATGCATATTCTCTTAACAATGTAAAGGTTGACTGGACGACTCTCCAGGAAGTAGACGAGCACAATGATAAGAACAACACCACACTTATTACAGGGCGCCATTTTGAAGTAGATGCATATATCCCCTGTAATGCAAATCCGTCTGATACAGCGCATAGACGCTCCATAAAAGTCGATGTAGCAGTTACAGGTGAATGCGGAAGTGAAACTGGCGTACTATACACTGCAACCATAAGTAAAGAGGAAACAGATGCTTCTAGCTTAAAATTTGCATCAGATACTGTTGAAGCAGGTACAGACACTGTTACCCATAAGTATAAAGATGCTCATAACCCAACGCTTGTAAGGGCATCCAGCGATACCACGCTTAACTGTGAATCGCCTTACTATCCAAGGCACTGGCATTGTGACAAGTGTGGTAACAACTACGCAACGTCAGCAATGAACAACAAAGTCGACATATCATTTACCGGACGGGATCATGAATACAAAAACGCGCCAACATTTTCATGGATTAAAGAAGGTGCGACAGCGCAGGCTGTATTTACCTGTTCTGTCTGCGGACAGAAGCCGATTACAATCGAAGCGACACTTGATAAAGTAAACGAGTATCAAAAACCAGGATGTATCGGTTCAACAGAGGAAGGATATACATATTATGCCTTCTCTGCACAGTTGAATTCCGAGTCACCCCGTTATGAGTATGAGTTTGAAGTCGTTTTAGATCCGGTACCACATAAGTTAGACAGTAACGGCACATGCACAAACTGTAACAAGCCGTTTGTCCAGGTAATATTTAACAGGTGTACCGGCGGAGTCCTTCAGCAGGAATTCTACAGCCGTGAAGAGAATGGCGACCAGGTAGTAATCAAGGATGTAGCTGGAAATGTAGTTACTGCAAAGGACATTATCGCACCGACCGTACCTCAGCAGACAGGGTATGAATTTATAGGATGGAAATTTGGTGAAGAAACCGATATAACGTCCGCTGCCATTGCTGCAAAGATCTATGAGGCGCTGATATCAACAGAAGCTACGACCATTACAGTTGAACCAAATTATGCACCAGTAGCTGCGCAAGCTCAAATAACGGTAGAATGTGTAGCTGGCGAAGTAACCCTGTCTACAAAGAGCGAACAGGCTGCTGTTGGCCAGAGCTATCCTCTGAAAGCCGAAAAGACTATTCAGAATGAGGGGAAGACATATACATTCACCTGCTGGGCAAATGATAAAGAAGGTCAAACCGTATTAAGCACAAGTGAGGATTTCCAGATAGCGATATCAAGCAATGCTGACAAGACAATATTTGCAATATATGCAGAACAAGGAAGTGCGACGAAGCCTGTAGAGGTAAAACCAATCATTATGTCCGATGTATATACATCTATCATAAACGGGGCATATAAACTCTCCTTTGCAACTACAAGGGCTGAAATCCCGGAAGGGTGTACTTTGGTTGATACCGGTTTCTTATACGGGACAAAGCAGTCTACCTTTGCAAATATGGATATAACAGCCCTGGAAAAAGCCCTGATATTGGGCGGCACAACGGAGAACCTTAAAACACAGGCAGTTAGTGGAAACGCTGCAACGAATGCCTTGACTGTCAACCTTGGCACTGCTGAGGCAAACCGTAATTATTGGGTATGTGCAAGAGGCTATTTGCGTTATAAGAAAGCAGACGGAACGATTATTACAGAGTATACCGATGTAATAAAAACGACATATAACAGAGAAGCAGAAAAAAATAATGCAGGAACCTCTGGGAACGAATAATTCCCAATTGTGAAAGGAGGTAGATATTCATGAAAAAATACGAGTCTCCCGATGTGGAAGTGCTTTATTTTGACACAGAGGATGTGATCCTTACAAGCATCGTTGATACCGAAGTAGACGGTGATTTTTAAGGAAATTTCAATGTGGCTCCAGTTATCCATGTAAGTGGCGCCACTGGAATATCTCCCAAAAAGGATGAATAAAAATATCCCGTGCGGCATCTTATGATGCCGTATACGGGATATTTTATTTTATATATGTTACATTTTATAGATGCATGCCTGGCAGGGTATTAATCCAGTTCTTCTTCTGTCCCGTCGTATCCGCTTGTATTAATAACATCCTCACATGCAAACATGATGACTTCCAGTTCCGGTGCCTTATATTCCGTCATGCGTACCACCTCCTTTTTGGGCGTTTAAAGTTTTGCCTGCCCTTGCCCTTCCAGCGGCTCTACGACAATTGCTTCTAAGACAGCAACTGTCTTGCCGTCGATTTCCCCTTCATTAACAATCCCAGTAACCCGGATTGGGGAATTCTCCTCAGGCGGTTCCAGCAGATATTTCAAAGGCAGGCCAATGACGCCGTCTTCACTGCCATCGGTAAGCGTCCTGGCAATATAGGGTGTTTCACCCTCCAGCATATAAGTGCCTTCCATCTGGTAAACCTTTCCAGAGTGTTCATCCGTATGTTCCTGAAATTCTTTGACCATTTGAGCATAATCATCATCCTGGACAACATGGATTTCGTCCCCTAAAAGTTCCAGTAATTCTTCGTCTGTGGCATCCGGGCCTAGCAACGGCTCCGGCTTGTCACTATTTTGCTGCCCGTTGCTTGCCGTTCCCTGAGTGTCCTGGCCGCCGCATGCAGCAATAGAAAAGCTTAAAACAATACATAGGATAAACGCTAAAATTTTTTTACACATAATCTGCACTTTCACCTTTCATTATGGAAATGCGGGCATCCATTCTGCCACTGCTGTTACAATTCTCCTATTTTGAAACAACGCCATTTATAAAGTTGCCGTGTACAATCTCGCCATAGAAGGTTTCTTCCTCTTCGGTCTTCTTATTTTTTACTTTTACAAAACCCCTGCCCCAAAGAACCCTGTCTGTAGAAGTGCCTACGCTGATTGCAACATAGTAGCCATCCAAATTGAAGTTATTAGTCTGCTGTTTTTTTACAATAAGCGGTTCTTGGGTATTTCCTTCTATTGTTAAATTGGATCCGTCCCCATCGTAGTCCTTGCTGGTAATATATAAGACGCCCATTTCTATTGGTTCATATGTCTCTGTATCAACAACCTCAACAATAGAAGTAAAACGGATTTTATTTTTTCCATCTTCTACATATTTGTTAAACTGGGTCGACACAGCTATGCGCCTTTTTTCGCAACGTGTACAAATGTCGTTTACAAAGTCATGGCCAAGGGCCGTCCCCTCGAATACCTGAGGAGCTTTACCTGGCTCATCTTGCTTGCAGGTTTCACAGCGGGAATAAATCGTATCGTCATGTGTACAATCACCATCTACTAATACATCTACATATTTGTGGATGCCAGTTGCACTGATTGGCCTGGTTACTCCTGTTGGTTGATTGCAGACACCGCACGTTTCAGCTTCTACCCCTGCATCAACACAAGTAGGCGCTGTTTGTACTTTCCATGTGGTATCTTTATGTCCAAGGGCATTTATTGGTTCTGCTTGTTTAAATACGTGGCTGCAGCTACTGCAAGTTTCACTTTCCGTAAAACCATCTTCTGTACAGGTTGCATCCTGGCCTGGAACCGTTACTTTCCATACATATTTCTGGCATGTTGGGCAAAGCCCGGTACCTGGCATTTCCAATACAACCTCTACACCATGGAAATCGCCTGTAAAATCACAGTCGTCCGCTGATGCCCTGGTACATACACGGTACAGTATGGCGCCATCATCTGCACAATCTGCATTTCCTACATACTCATGAAATTTTTCGTCACCCGAAAAACCTACGAACCAGTCGTGGCCTGCCGGAGTGGTTTCTGTTTTTACATTCGAACATAAACTACAGGTGAATTCTTTAATCCCATCCTGCGTACATGTCCATTCTTGAATTTCTTCTGTTTCTTGATAATCATGCCCATTTACTGTGTCAATGTCGATGGGCTGTGTCGCAGTTAAAACCTCCTGGCATTCTGCCCTCTGGCATTTTACGCCTTCTGTAGAACCAGGCGCTATACAGGTAGCTTTTACTTCTGGAATTTTAACTGGATCGTGGCCTAAGGCTTTTTCACTTTCTTCACCTAAAAGCACAAATAAATCCACTGCCTGGCCGCTGGTTGCATTGCAGCCCTGCCTTGCACATGTTAATTGGGTTTTTCCATTATCGGTACAGGTCGGAGCAGTATATTTATCC
>OFGA01002967.1_pt1 | contig 10114 bp, 8 predicted proteins | sample 1521471 | NCBI WGS metagenome assembly OFGA01 (sample SAMEA3504086, study PRJEB24116) | mouse gut metagenome | biome: mouse gut; feature: mouse-associated habitat; material: faeces | place: Denmark | collected 2011
CGTATTTCATACCCCTATTTTATCACTGACCCTTATTTTCGCAAGAGGTCTATTACATGTAAGGCATTTTTTTCTAATTTTTTACATTCAAACATTGTTCCAACGGTTTTCCAACCCAAATTCAACAATGTATGTGATTGCGATTGCTTATAGTTACATGTTCCACAAATTTTATAATGAGATTGGCTATTATATTGGTAACTACCAAAATTATGTGGTGAACTTTGCCGGTAAAGACATGTAAGACACGATCTATAATGTTCTGTTGACGATGTCTGATAAGTGCCTATATAAGAGTGAGCTTCTCTTAATACTTTACCGCATTTTGAACATGTTTTTGTATGTGCTGAGGACTCTTTATTCCATATATGTCCAAAACTACAAGACTCCATCTGACTAAATGTACAACCCGTACACTTCTTTTCATGCATGGACATATAATTTGCCCTTTCAATGACAATATTATGTTCTTGTTTATTGATATTGGCGATTTCGCATTTATCACAATAGCCAAAATGATGCGTATTATTATAACTTTTTATCGAAATATTTGTACAATCTTTTGTTTTATAATTACAAATAGGACATTCCTTATAGTGTCGATTACTATTATAAAATGTTCTTGGTTGTAGCGTATGTTCTTGTTCTGTAATCAAATTACAGGAAGTACATTTCATAAAATGATACTTATCATCATGTAAAATATCTGTTCCATTATACATTACTGGAACATTAAAATTATGTTCATGACTGCCATAGCTCTCTAACCAAACGCAGCCGTTTGGAACCAAACCGGTGTTGATATAAATTTCCGGCATTTCACCAGTATCATTTTTTTCATTATCCTTAAGACATGAGGTATGCCAGCCTGGATGTATTAAATATTCATTCGTTTCTCCTACACTTCTGTATCCATATGCTACAACTACATGAGCATTGTGTGTTCCTTCATGACTAACCCCAATATTTAATATTCCTGGGATACCATCATTGCGTATAGCGTCCAGTACTCCACCAGTTATACCTGTACTATAACAAGCATGATACCCTAAATTCCTTCTGGTTTCGTCTTGACCCAACCAGTGATTAATTAAGCGGGCATCATCTACTGGCATACTTCCACCATCAGTTTGTGTCAGCGTAACATTATTCTTAAAATGAGAATGTAATCTGTCATCTTCATGATATGTAGTTTCTAAATTAGGCGGTATAAAATTATCGTCATTTGTAGAATCAAAATACTCCATTAGTATTGTATCTGCAATTGGCCCACAGGAACCACTGTAATACTTGCCCTCTGGAACATTTTTTCCAAAATTCACATTTTTAATTTTTTCGGGATTTTTTATAGCATATGTAACGGGTTCCGCTATACTTGAAATATCTCTATCAAGCAATTTTAATGCCATTGACGAAAAAATATCTACATACTCTGTATCCATTTCAGCGGCATTATTAATTTGTTCTTCAGAGAGCTGCATACGGTCGGATACCGAAAGCAGTTCACCTACATTGGAATTTTTATAGGCATATTGAAGTAATCCCAAATAGTAATAAATTCCATCTATTTCCTCATATGGACTTGCTGCATCCGGAGAATGTTCCGTCACAAGGAGACAATCTTTTCTTGCAATAGCATAACCTGAATCATTAAATTCAACCAATATATAATTAGGCAAGTCATTAATATCATACAAATCTTTTGTTCGGAGAACTTCGTTTTCTGTCTTTCCTACATGATTTGTTATATAGCGAATCATTTCTTCCTCAGATAAAAAATTATTATCTTCGGAGATATCAGGTTCAGTTGATTCTTCGTCTTCATCATCGTCCAATATATTGGTTTCATCTTCATTTACTATTTTTTCCTCACTTTGTGAAGAATCTTCATCTATATTTTTTTCTTCTGTAAAAATCCCACCAATATCCTCTATATTTTCGCCTTCTTCTGTTTCTCCATAAATAGGTAATTCCGTTTGAATATTGTCTGTTTCAGATAATTTATGAATATCGTCATTTTGACTACCAGTTTCAACTGCTAAATCTTCTTGAATACTGTCATCTACTCCTTTAAGAATATTATCAATTTGAGTCGTATTCGACATAGTATCAGCAGCAAAAGAAATAGTTCTGCAACCTAAAAGCATTGTGAAAACCAACGCAGAAGCTAAACCTTTATATATTTTTCTTATAAGAATCCCTTCTTAATAAAAAGTATAATTGGGATGCGCAAAGCAATTACAACATGGCCATTGCGCATCCCAATGTTTTTACATCTGGCTTTTATTTGGAAACTTCTTTAACGCCATAGAAGGTTTTGCATGAAAAGGATGCAAGGTAACAATGTAAGAAAAATTTTGCCGAGTTAGACTGTTATCCATTTACTCCATATTTCTTGAAATTGGCATCGTTTTCTTTCCTGATGCGGTCATAAATATCCATTAGCTCAGAGCGATCAGCATCTAGTAAATCTATGCGCTCTTTCCAGTTCGGATACAAAAAATTAATAACTGGCAAATATGGATCACACCCTTTTCGATCAGCATTTCCTCTCCAAAAAATTTCTAGCCATTTTTCAAAATTATCAAGCATGCAAATTACATCCTCTTCTTCTCGCGATACATATGCAACAGGGTAATCATTGCATGGATATTTTTTATCACAAAGGAAAGCCCAATGATCATTAGAAATTTCCAGAGAATTTCCGTATGTAAATGGAACTAATTGTTTTAACAAAACCGACCTTTTTTGGGGGAAAATGTAACAATCTTTCTCTTGTTTTTTTTCCATGAGAATAAAACTTGAGTTTTTTATTTTTGATAAAGATGGAGACACTTTGTGTCCCACCCCCATCAATGGCTCTGCGCCAAGTAAAAAAAAACCACCATTAGCATATTCTCTCAAAAAAAACTTGTAAGAATCCGGAAATATTATACCACAGTTCCTTTCCGCAGATTTTATCTCTTCCTCAGAAGCACATGGATTAAGCGCAGATGCCTCAACCATATCTTCCACTACATCTACTTTTTTTATTTTCAGATTTGTGATAATTTCTCTTACATTTTCTAAGGACATTTTATTCGCTCCTAACGCACTCCATATTCGGCACATTCCGCAATAAATCTGGCTAAAAACAGAAATATATTATCTCCTGTTTCATCATATAGATCCCGATAAATCAATTCCATCTGCTGCTCAACAAAAGAACACGTATACCTTTCTGCCTCTTTATTTATACCATATTTCGTGCTGTTCATTTTGCTTGTAATCTTAATGTGATCCGATTCTTTAAGGCTAATTGCAAACATTCTTCTGCCGTTATACCCATATAGCATTTTGAATTTTTCAGGCATAATGTGATGTGCTTGTCTTCCCGCTGTAGGAGTTTTTATTAATTCTCCATATGTTTTTACTCCACGCGTTAAAGACTCTTGTAGCTTACCACTTCCTATTATCAAACGTTTAGCACCGGAAACAGAAGGAACAAAAGGAAGAATCGCTGCAGCTCCATCAATAATTACAAACATTCCATTCCAAACAGAAGGATTGTTGTAAAACTCAGAAGCGGAAATTACAAGGCAACCAATATCGAAAAGGGTTTCAACTACATGTGGTTGTATGCCATCTTCATCGGAAGAACCTTCCGCCGTGCTTTCGTCAATTACTTCGTTGTACTCAGAAATATCAACCAACCTAAAATTAGGATTTAGATTTTCCGCAAAAGATTTTTCAAGTTCATCACGATCTTGTCCAATGGGTAACACTACATTAGATATAATATCCCCTGTCGTAGTGTCTTCCAATGTGACCAGATATTTTTGCCCTGTTTCATTAAGCTGTCTGCTTAAATCGGATTCTTCACTTGCATTAGAAGATATATCTGTATTCTCTGCTGCAAATACGGGAAACTGCAGTGATGTAAAGCATATCATTAACGATAAGAAGAATGTGAGCATTCTTCTTCCCAAACCTTGTTTCATAGATATTCCTCCTCAATCATTGTAAAATCAACATTTGTAGCAATTTTATATAGCTTTCCCCTACAACTCATGATATACTTTTTTTATATCCTGTTTGAAACAGATTTTTGTGTTGGTGGCACGGTTCTGCATTTTCATTCAGGATATTCTTTTCACCTCCCATCTGGTATTTTCATTTTTCCTCATAAAACCTCCCCCTTTCATTTTGGATTTATAAATATCACTTCAAAAGTGTATTTATCGAAGTTAATCAGTTAGTGAGGACATATAGGTTTAATTACAATTTCAATTACATCGCCCCGCCATGTTAGCCCGCAGATTGTGCATTCCCTGCCTTTGTAGTATGTAGTTTTGCAGGAGCCGTCACTATTTTTCTTGTGTTCTTTCCAAACGAAATCTTCCAGTTGATGCGCGTGCCGGGAATCTACCGGATTTTGCACTGTTGTCACTGTTGTTTTTGGATTGTCATAAATGATCTCATATGTCGTATCCTCAGTATTGCACATAGTAAATTCTACAAATGTTCCTGCTTCTGCTGATTCTATATATTCAAAAGCAGAATCGAATTCCATATCTGTTATTTTAATTTTTTCCCTTGCGCCAGGTTCAACAATCTCAACATTTTTTGAAAACATCTGGTTTACTGGTCCATCTGCTGCTTTTGCAACAACGTTCCCGCAGAACATAGAAAGCAGGGCAGCAGATGCTACTACCACTTTTCCTCGGATACTTGTTTTATCAGATTTACGCATAACTTTTTCAAGCCTCCTCTTATAGTCTTTTAAGTCATTTCCGATAAAGCTAAAACTTATCAATTCAGTATCTTCATCTTCGCTTTGTACTTCCAATATTTTAATAAATAATTGTATATATTTATCCTTTTCCTCTTTTCCGAAAACCTTTGTGACTTCTTCATCGCAGGCTGCTTCCTGCCAGTTTGAAAGATTGTCCTTCAAAAAACGGAACAGGGGATTAAACCAATGTATACTGCCTAGAAGCATAATAAGAAATTTCCTCAGCAAATCCCTGTGAATAACATGGTAAAATTCATGCTGAAGAATGAGTTCAATTTCGTCTTCCTCAAAGGAATTTATCATTATTGCAGGGATAGCGATATATCTTTTTCTAAGCCCGAATGTGCAGGGCGTAGTTACCTGGCAACTGCCGACCAGAAAAACATTATGCACATTCTTCTCCTGTTTTATTTTTTCAAATATTGCAGACCATACACTATTTTCCAATCCAAATTTATTTGAAGCAAGTTGAAATAAAGAACGAAAATATTTCCAGGTGCGGTAAAACAACGTACCTATAGCACCCAGAAACCATAAATCGCCTAAATACTTTGTAAAGTCCAGATTCCTCATGTTAATCACGAAGCTCTCATATCTGTCGGCATTGCTAAGAATGAGAGTATCGTAAGCCCTAAAAGTAGACTCACTTCCATCTGCAAACGATACAACAAGGTATAACGGGAACACAAAAGAAAAAAGTGCAATCGTGTTCATTGTAACCATAGTTTTTGCTGATGTATGCCGGTAAGCCAGGTTTTCCAGCGGCATATAAACGGCACAAAAAATAAACCCGCTGATAGAAAGCAGCAATACTGCAATAAAGGCTCTGTCAATCATCAATTTTCTTTATCCACTCTTTCAATTCTTTTACTTCCTCTTTTTTCAGCGGCCTGTTGCTTGAAAAAGCAGAAAGCAAATCTTTTAATGTGCCGCCGAATTTGCTGACAAAATCTGTTGCTTCTTCCCTGTTAAAATCTGCCCTGCCGACAAGCGGGAAATAAAGAAGCCTGCCTTTGGTACTTTTGGTTGAAGATACATATTTTTTTTCCGTAAGCCGTACCAAAAGCATTGCAACTGTGTTGTATGACCACTCCTCTCCGTTTTCCGTCAACGCAGCCAAAATCTCCGCGATTGTGAGCATACGTTCACTTTCCCAAATTTTTTCCATGACCTTCAATTCCGATTCGCTGATACTTTTTTTGCTCATAGCATTCCTCCTTAATACTCAACATTCCAACGTACCGTTAGATATATATTATAATATTATGTCCATATTTGTCAATAATTCACAGCAAAAACATAAAATCCAATTTGGTATATATTATTATTTTAATACCGTTTCGGGCATAATCACCAAATTAAAAATCCAATTTGGTAAAATATATCCAAAGGGGTGCTGAAATGAAAAAATACTCCATATGCAAAAAACTAAAAGATTTAAGAGAAGACCGTGATATGAACCGATAGGAAGTTGCCGAACGGATTGGCATTCCTTCGCAGAATTATAGCAGATACGAAAATGGTTCAAGGGAAATCCCTCTGAGCTGTATCATCGCCCTTGCAAAATTATATGATGTTTCTGCCGACTATCTGTTAGGGCTCTCTGTAAACAAAAGGGAGTTTTCTATATTAACGGGAGCCATTTCGGATAAAGAGCAATCCATGGAAATAGAGGGAAAGATTGCGTCACTCCGCCCTGAAAACCTCGCGCTGCTGCTGGAGTACATTGATTACTTAAACTATAAACAAAATAAAGGCAGCGAATGAGGAATGTATGGGCGTATACAATAATTTTTCTGCAAAAAAACCATCGCTGAGGCAGATGTTTCCGCTCTTAGCGATGGTTTTGTATTTTATATGATGAAGTATGTGGTATGGCCTCTAGCCATTCTGCCAGATATTCCTACTGATAGGATATAGTCAATACCCACAAATAATGCTGGCCGTAGATTCTAATGGATAGCCCAAAAGTAAACCTGTTGTAATAAATTCCTCTGGCGTATAAGGATTGGAGTAGTGGAACGGTGCCTGTTCTCCTCCAAAATCCTTGATTTCAATATTGCACCATGTCTTTACCTTGTCAACAACATTTTGTGGAAGCCGAAATCCAAGTTTACTGTAAAATTCAAAAACATTATCAATATCAAAATAGTCCGCAATCCGTCCTTTGCGACATATAAATGTGAACAAAAAATTCTTCCGATTGAACATTGTATCAATGCCGCCAGTAACACCGTCTGGAAAGCTGTCGATGAGTTTTTGAAATTGCCGCAAGGCTTCATCTTTAGGCGGTTCATCCGGAAAATATGATGTTTTCAAAACCTGCTCCCTGGCAGCGTACAGTTTTTTCCCCTCTTGGGCAGCTGTATCCAGGTAACTATCATCACAACGCCACCCGCCGCAGCGATCCAAATTTGCCCATGAGATAAATGGAGAATCAAACCGGTCAGGAATCAAATTAAACCGGTATGCACGATGGACAATACGTTTACCCCCAGTTTCGGAAAATACTTTCACCTAGCTGCGTTTTTTATAATCTTCTCTGACTATTTTAATGCCAAAAGTATTTTGATATAATAATTCACTCATAGCATCACCATTATCTTTCATACATCACTTTCATTTCCGAGTCCGCAATGTTTCTGTTTTTTTTCAAGCACTTTCTGCCCTGATTTCTTATGTTTGTTAAAAACATATTATTTTAATGCTTATAACTTGTCAATATTTATCAGAGCCTATAAGAACATATTCTACACTTTTGGGGTGATAATCGCGAAAAGCGGAAGAACTGGCAACACTAAATTCCGAAAGTATGATGTTGTTATCTTCCTATATCAAATTTCTAAAATTTATGCAAAACCCAAAATAAACAGTTCCGTCAGCTTATCCACTGGCAGAACTGTTTTTTTATCTTATAATCACTTAGGCTCATAAATCTGGATGCCCTCATCAAGTGCAGCTTCCAGCCATGCCTTTTTTGCGTCCTCTGCGTTTGCGAGTGCTTTTTCTATGGTTTCTCCGCAGGAGATACAGCCCGGAAGGTCTGGAAAATAAACAACAAACCCACTTTCGTCTAAATCTTTGACTACTTCCATGCGGAACGGCATTGCCATATATTTCTCTAAGTCCTTCATTTGGTCCACCTTCTCCTGGTTTATCCTACGCCGCCAGCCCTTCGCTTTCTTTCCCTGCAAGCAGCATATCGTCAATACCTTTATACATGGGATTCCATCGCAGCGGCTGCACGTTTACGCCGATTTCTTCCATCAGCCTGTAAAACTTCTGCACAGAAAGTTCAACTGCCGGATTGGTTTCCTTATCCATATCGAACGCTTCTGCCACTTCGGAAATATCCAGCCCGCGCATCAGCTGTTCCAGCTCTTTGGTACTCCCAACACCGGGAAGGGCGATAAAGCAGGCGTCCTGCTCCATCAGGGAACAGGCTGTGTCCGCTTTCAGCGCACCTTCGGTGATAAAGGGCTTTGCTCCCGTTTTCCAGTTTACCACGTGGAGAAACGCGGCACACTTTGTACCATCGGGATACCCATTACTGGAAAACCACTTATATTTCTGTTTTCTGCTGTCGTCCAGTCTGACCTGCAAACCCTGTATCCGGCCCTGCGCATCGCGCACAGGAATGAAGAAGCCTTCGGACGTAACCATATGCCACTGCCCGTTTTTCCGGTAGAAGCCCGGCACGCCGGACAAGTCATATTTGCAGGAAAGCTCATACATCACCTTGCTGTAAAGTTTTCCGTACTTTTTCGGGGCAGAGCGGTACAAGTTGGCTTCTATTGCTTTATCGCTCAGCCCCCTGTTTTGCAGGTTCAGCCTGTGTTTCGGCGTAAGTTCCAGCATTCGCAGGAAATCCCCGTAAATACAGCTCCGTTCCTCCAGCGGCTTTATGGTTGTTTCAGGTTCTATTCTATTATATAGCGGCAGGGGAGGGCGGTCAAAATTTACCGCCTCCGCCAGTTCCCGATATGCCGCCGCATTGCTGATGCCGTTCCTCTCCGCATACAATGTGATGCTGTTGCCGGATTTTTTACACCTCTGGCAATGGAACACATTTTTATCCGTATTCATGTACAGCCTTGGCTGGCTGTCATTGCAGAAAGGGCATTTCGCCTGCACTTCCGCTCTGCCAGTGTTCCGCTCGTACATGATGCCGCAGGCGTCTGCCGCCTGTAAAATCGGGATATTCATATATATCATGTCACGCCGCCTTTCCAACGTCCTCAGACTTCTCTTTCTTACGGCTGCCCCTGAACACTATCGTAAGAGGCCTGTCTTTCTGTACCTTTGAGAATAGTGTCTGTCCGGTAAGGCGGACGTTATCTACCACAGAAATGCTCTCCTCGTTATCAATAAATGTTGGATAACACCTGCCGGAAAGCCTTTTCACCAGTTCCGCGATTTCCAGCCCTGCACGCATTTTTTCCGACAGGGACAGCTTCGCGTAATCTTTCCCATTGTAAGCAAATTTGAACGTGTCTTTGACTTCGCCCGTGGTTTTTTTCACTTCGGACAGCGAGATGCTGACCCTGTTCATATTAAGGGGTGCAAAAAGCAGCTCGTTTTTCTTGCCCAAATAGTTTACCGCATGGCTGATGAGCAGCTTTTTCGCGTCAATTTCCTGCTGTATAGATTCCATTTCGCCTTTTATATCAGGCTGTTCCAGTGTTTCCCTGAGCATACGGATTTTTGTTTCCAGCTCCCCGCATTCCTTCCGCAGGGCGTCCGTCTGGCACTGTGTTCCCAGTGCCGCAATGCTCTTTTTCAGCCTTGCAGTTTCCGCCGCCTGCGCCGCTTGGAAATCCTGCAATGCTTTTTCTTTTTCCTGCGTCAGCCTTTTCAGCTCTGCTTTTGCCGCTCTGCCTTCTGAAATACATTCCTCAAGGTTCCGTTTCAGTTCCTCCCTTGCTGCCATGACGTCTGCATCTTCCATTTCATGCCCGCAGAGTGCGCATTTCTGCCCAGTACAAACCTCGTGCAGATATTTGAAAATAGCTTTATGCCTGGCGTAAAGGGGTTCCAGCACCGCCTCTAAACGGCAGATTTCCGTATCGCCATCGAACACAAACGCTTTATCCTGCACCTTTTGCAGTTCCAGCTTTGCATCGGCCAGTGTTTCGGGCAGGCTGCCTTCCTGTGCATCACCTTGTATCAATGCTTTTTTCTTTTGTAGTTCTGCGGCTGCCGCCGCCAGTTCCGCCTGCGCTTTCTTTGCGCCGCCTTCCAGCAGGTCAGACTGCCCCTGCATATAAATCAGGGTTTCTTCCAGTTCCTTCACCTCGGCGCGCCGGTTCTGGATGTACGTTTCCGGCGAAAGGATATTTT
>OFGA01002968.1_pt1 | contig 10113 bp, 8 predicted proteins | sample 1521471 | NCBI WGS metagenome assembly OFGA01 (sample SAMEA3504086, study PRJEB24116) | mouse gut metagenome | biome: mouse gut; feature: mouse-associated habitat; material: faeces | place: Denmark | collected 2011
CCATCGACTACGTGCGGGTCAACTGCGCCCGCTACCACGTGGACCCCCAGGCGGTGATCGTCATGGGCTTCTCCGCCGGCGGCCACCTGGCGGCCAGCGCCGGGGTGATGTGGAACCGGCAGGAGATCTACAAGCCCCTGCGCAAGCGCTCCTCCGCCTTCCGGCCGGACGGGGTGGTGCTGGGGTATCCGGTCATCACCAGCGGCCCCATGGCCCACCGGGACTCCATCGTCAACCTGCTGGGGGACCGGTACGACGAGCTGGCGGAGCTGGTGAGCCTGGAGAAGCGGGTCACCCGCAAGTCGCCCCCCATGTTCCTCTGGCACACGGTAGACGACACCTGCGTGCCCGTGGAGAACTCCATCCTGCTGGCCGACGCCCTCCGGGCCAAGGGGGTGGACGTGGAGCTCCATCTGTACCCCCACGGGGAGCACGGCCAGTCCCTGGCGGACCACACCGCCTACCCCCCGGGCCAGGAACGGCGGACCATGTCCGTATCCTGCGCGGTCTGGGTCCAGCGGTGCGACGCCTGGCTCCAGCAGCGGTTCGGGGAGGGGGCCCTGCCGGCGCTGGAGTGACCGCGGGCGGCGGATCTTCTTATAGCCCGGTTCATCGAGACGCTGTCCGGCGTCTCGATGTTTCTTTTCCGGCGGATGCTTTCACTGTGCCGTGGGCGTTGACACGGCGGTTTTTCATACGGTATCTTATCAGAAAGGCAGAATTTGGCAAATCTGTCGAAAAAAGCAAGGGAGGTACCGATTATGTCCAGAAAGACCATCATGCCCAACATCGCCTACGACACCCAGCGCCGCAGCTACTATGTGACCATCCGCCATACCCCCGAACCGGGAGGGCCCTCACGGCGGACGGTCCAATGCTACCCCACTCTGGAGCTGGCGATCCAGGCCCTGGACCGCCGGGGCGGGATGGATCTGCTCAGCCGGGGGGAGGATCTGGAGAAGCTGACCGTAGGCCAATGGCTGACCTACTGGCTGGAGCAGATCATCAAGCCCAGCCGCTCCGCCAGCACCGTCCACGGCTACCACATGATCATCCGCAACCACCTCTCTCCGGGCCTGGGCACCATCCAGATGAACAAGCTGACCGCCGCCCAGGTCCAGCAGTATCTTAACCGGATGCAGGCAAAAGGCCTGTGCACCAACACCGTGCGCAAGCACTACATGGTCCTCCACAACGCGCTGGAGCACGCCAGGAAGCAGGAGCTGATCCTGCGCAACGTCTCGGAACACGTGATCCTCCCCTCCGCCAGCGATCCCACCCACCACTTCTACGACTCGGAGACCATGGCCAAGCTCTTCGAGATCCTGGCGGGCACGTCTATGGAGCCAGTGGTAAAGCTTGCTGGCTATTTGGGGCTCAGACGGTCCGAGATCTGCGGCCTGAAGTGGAACCACGTGGACCTGGAGCAGAAGGTCATCACCATCGCCGAGGCCCGTACCACAGTGAACGGCCGCCCGGTGAACAAGTCCACCAAAAACCGCTCCTCCATTCGCCGTCTGGGGTACGCGGGGCTGGCGGATATCGAGGAGCTGATGGAGCGGCTGTGGCGGCGGCGTCAGGAGGACGTGGAGCGCCTGGGAGACGATTACGAGGACGGGGGCTATGTGATCTGCCACAACGGCGGCCGCCCCTACCAGGCGGACTACCTGAGCAACCGGCTGCAGCGGGTCCTGAGCAAGACGGAGCTGCCCTACGTGACCCTCCACGGTCTGCGGCACAGCTTCGCCAGCATCGCCAACAGCCAGAAGGTGCCCCTGTTCGGCATCAGCCGGGCCCTAGGGCACAGCAATACAAACACTACCTCCCGCATCTACATGCACCTCTTTGACGATACCCATCTGTCCGTGGTACAGGCGGTGGGAGAGGCCGTCGGTACCATCGGTCCCAATGACGCTGTGAAGGAGAATATTATCGGGTAACGCACTGTAACAAAAGAGCGCCCGGCTTCGTGAAGCACTCCATAGAGAGTGTTTCACGAGCGGGCGGCTTCACGGGTATCAATCAGTTCAGGCGGCGCAGCTGCGGCAGCGCCACCCCTTTCCGGTATTTCCGTATAGCAAAGCGCATGCTCGGAGACTTGTTCAGCATTCTGGCAGTTTATATATTTCTCCACTGAATAAAGAATCTTCCGTGCCATAGGATACTGTGATCAACGCCAATCTGCAAAGATCGTCCGCAGGGTCCCACAGAACGGATCGACCACCGCGATATGGGCGGATGAATTCACGTTTCCCCAAAACAGCGGGGAATTGATTGGGTACCGCCAGCTTCTCACAACACTGGCGCACGCAAAAATCCGTCAGGCACGCCAGGCACCGGGCGTCCTCGCCATGAAACGCGCAAACGACACCGTCGATCAGGGGCTTGATCGTACTGGCTAACCTGACTTCTTTGGGAAGGCATAATGCAATTCTCAGCGCAAAACAGCTTGTAATGGGGGATTCCGCGTAATCAAACACGGTTACCCTATCTCTTGCGCAGCGAATGGCTTTCCAGTACTTTGCCGGAGTACCGGCCTCGCGGTGGTCCAGAGGAACATCGGTCCATTCCGCCATAAGCGGCAGATCAGCGAAATGGGACTCTACGGCAGGCAGGGGCAGGCATTTGTAACGGTATACATGCTTTCGGTTTTTGAGTCCGTTTTCCCGACACAGGGCCGCCTTGTCCGGCAGGGTTGAAAAAGAAATTCCATGACCGCCACAGTCTGCAAAAGCTGAAGGCCCGAGATTGTAGAAGAGCATATTTTCCAAATCAAAGAAGCGGTTTTTCCCGCTGTCCTCAGCATATTGAGCGAAGAGGATTTCACTGCCTTGAGGCCGCATCAACGCAATCGCTGTACGCAGGTTGGATTTAAAATCCATGATCTGAGTCTTTTTATCCGCCTGAGAAGGGCCGATCTCAAAAGGAATATAGAAATCCGATGCCGCCAGTACGCTCTTCTCACTTGCGGCAATATCAAAAAACGCTGTGTTCAGGCTCCAGCCCACGAGATAAGCCCCCTATCCCCAGGCCTCCGCGGCCTTTTTGCACAGATCGTCAATCATTTCGCTGCACGCCAGCTGTGCCGTCCACGTCTCCGGCAGCGATGCTTCACCATATAAAATCCCGGCCAGACCTCCGGCGATTGCGGCGACCGTATCCGTATCCCTGCCCAGGTTGACCGCTTTCAGGACGCAGTCCCTGTATGTACTGCTGTTCATAAGGCACCAGACGGCGGCCTCCAGTGTGTCTACTACATATCCGCCGCTTTTTATTTCCTCAGCCGGGAGCGAAGAGAATTCCTCTGCAATCAATCTGGAAAAATTGGGATACTCCTCATGATCTTGATAAAATGCCGCGCTCTTCTTTATTCCCAGCAGAATGGAGGACTTTTCCGGCTTATGAAGCAATTCCCCGGCGATAAAGGAGTAAATTCCGCAGGCAGTCTGGGAACGCAAATGTGCATGGGTCAATTGCGATGCCTGGCAAACGGTTTCCAGCCTCTGCTCGTCAGATTCATTTGCCCTGCAGAAAAAGTTGAACAATACTACCGGCAATATCCGCATCAGCGATCCATTGCCGTTGTCCTTCTCGCTCCTGCCGCCATATACGGAAGGGTGTTCTCCCCGAAGAAAGCGGGAAATAGCCGCGGCAGTCGTTCTTCCAATTCCGAAGGCCCTTCCAGTAGGGGTCATATATCCCTCCTGCGCCCACCTTGCAAACCGCTCCATCATATCCATACCGTCAAAGCCATTGCACTGTATCAGACTGTGCAGGGCGCAAAGCGTCATGGAGGAGTCGTCTGACCATGTGCCTGCCGGGTATCCCCGGCTGCCGCCGCCTGCCATTTCGTTTACAGGGTGATTTTGCAGCCTCTGCCTCGGTACGAATTCAACGGGCACGCCCAGCGCATCGCCGATGACGTGACCGAAAATCGCGCCGCGGATCAAATGATACCTTTGCGCAGAAGAATAGTCTCCATGTACAAAATATGTATCAGACATTTTCGTGCTCCTTTTCGCAGTCTTCCCGTACATCCAATCACAGCTGGCTGACTAGACAAAAATTGAGGAGAGGGCTCCCTTACGAAGTCCTCTCCTCGACCGGGCTCTCTTTTCGTAAGAAACTTAGGCGGCGGAAAACTGGTCCTTGCCCACACCGCACAGGGGGCACTCGAAATCCTCGGGCAGGTCCTCCCACTTGGTGCCGGGAGCGATGCCGTGATCGGGATCGCCCAGGGCCTCGTCGTACTCGTAACCGCAAACGTCGCAAACATATTTCATGATAGATTCCTCCTTTGATGAATTGTACCCTTAGTATATCCAATTTAGACCGATTTTGTCTGTTGCATATCCCACATTCTGAAAAACCGGTCAGCTTAATTCCGCCTGACCTGTATACAGCTGGTAATATTTTCCGTTCTGGGCAATGAGGTCGTCGTGGTCGCCCCGCTCGATGATCTCCCCCTGCTCCAGGACCATGATGGCCTTGGCGTTGCGGACGGTAGACAGGCGGTGGGCAATGACGAACACGGTCCGGTCCGCCATGAGGCCGTCCATGCCCTTCTCGATAAGGCGCTCCGTCCGTGTGTCGATGGAGCTGGTGGCCTCGTCCAGGATCAGCACCGGCGGGTCCGCCACGGCGGCCCGGGCGATGGCCAGCAGCTGCCGCTCCCCCTGGCTGAGGCTGCCGCCGTCGCCGGTGATCCAGGTGTCGTAGCCGTCGGGAAGGTGGCTGATGAAGGTGTCCGCGTTGGCCAGTTTGGCCGCCGCCCGGACCTCCTCGTCGGTGGCGTCCAGCTTGCCGTAGCGGATGTTGTCGGCAATGGTGCCGGTGAAGAGATGGGTGTCCTGGAGGACGATGCCCAGGGAGCGGCGCAGACTCTCCTTCCGGATGTCCCGGACGTCGATGCCGTCGTAGGTGATTAGGCCGCTTTCGATCTCATAAAACCGGTTGATAAGGTTGGTGATGGTGGTCTTCCCCGCGCCGGTGGAGCCCACGAAGGCGATCTTCTGTCCCGGCTTGGCGTAGAGGGAGATACCGTGGAGGATGGTCTTCTCCGGCACGTAGCGGAACACCACGTCCTGGAAGCGCACGTCGCCCCTGAGGGGCACCAGCTCCCCGTCCGACTTCTTCCAGGCCCAGCCGTCGCTGCGGCCCGCCGTCTCGGTCAGGGTGCCGTTGGCGGCGCGGTTGACGTGGACCAAAGTGGTCCTGCCCTCGTCCACCTCCGGAGGAGTCTCCATCACCTCAAACACCCGCTCCGCGCCGGCGATGGCCGCCAGGATGTTGTTCACCTGCTGGCTCACCTGACTGATAGGCTGGCTCACCTGACGGGTATACTGAAGGTATACTACCAGGGAGCCCAGGTCCAGGCCGAAGGCGATGGACAGCAGCGCCCCCACGCAGCAGGTCAGGGCGTAGTTGATGTGGCTGATGTTGCCCATGGCGGGCATCATGGCCCCGGCGAAGGACTGGGCGCTGGTGGCGCTGCGGCGGTAGCGCACGTTGCGCTCCTGGAAGCCCGCCTTGGCCTTGGCCTCGTGGTTGAAGACCTTGATGACCTTCTGACCCTCGATCATTTCCTCGATATAGCCGTTGACCTCGCCCAGGTCCTTCTGCTGGGCCATGAAGTACTGGCGGGAACGCTTGCCCACGGTCATGATGACCACCAGCATCAGCCCCAGGGAGAACACCGTCACCAGGAAGAGGATCGGGCTGAGGTACAGCATCATGGCCACCACGCCCGCAAAGGTCAGCACCCCGGAGACCAGGGAGATCATACCGTTTTGCAGGATCTCGGTGAGGGTGTCGATGTCGTTGGTGTAGCGGCTCATGAGCTCGCCGTGGGTGTGGGTGTCAAAGTAGCTCAGGGGCAGGTCCTGCATTTTGGCGAACAGGTCCCGGCGGATGGCGTGGGTGGCCTTCTGGGCCACATGGACCATGATGCGGGAGTAGGTGTAGCTGAGCACCGCCGCGCAGATATAGATGCAGGCCATGAACACCAGGGTCCGGGCCAGCCGGGGGTAGTCCCCGGGGACGATGCAGTCGTCGATCAGGGGCCGGAGCATATAGGAACCGCCGATGGAGCAGACCGTATTCAACACCAGGCACACTGCCACCAGAAGCAGCAGCCACTTCGACCGTCCGATATAGCCCATGAGGGTGCCGATGGTCTTGCGGGCATCCTTGGGCTTCTGGAAGCCCCCTCTGGGACCGCCGTGGCCTCCGGGCCCGTGGGGCCCTCTTCTTCTTGTCTCAGCCATCGATGCTCGCCCCCTCCTGCTGGGACTGGTAGACGTCCCGGTAAATTTCGCTGGTCTTCATCAATTCCTCGTGGGTCCCGGCGTCCGCCACCCGCCCGTCGTCCATGACCACGATCAGGTCCGCGTCCATGACGGAGACGATCCGCTGGGCGATAATGATCTTAGTGGTGTCCGGAAGCTGGGTCCGGAAGGCTGCGCGGATCTTGGCGTCTGTGGCGGTGTCTACCGCGCTGGTGCTGTCGTCCAGGATCAGCACCTTGGGCTTTTTCAGAATGGCCCGGGCGATGCACAGCCGCTGCTTCTGGCCGCCGGAGACGTTCACGCCCCCCTGGCCCAGGTCGGTGTCGTAGCCCTCGGGCATCTTGTGGATGAACTCGGCGGCGCAGGCGGCTTCACAGGCGGCCTCGATGTCCGCATCGGAGGCGTTTTCATCGCCCCACAGCAGATTTTCCCGGATGGTGCCGGAAAACAGAGTATTCTTTTGCAGGACCATGCTCACCGCGTCCCGCAGATGCGCCATGGTGTAGTCCTGGACCGGCCTGCCGCCCACCCGGACGGCGCCCTCCTGGGCCTCGTAGAGCCGGGGGATGAGCTGCACCAGGGTAGACTTGGCGGAGCCGGTGCCGCCGATGACGCCCACGGTCATGCCGCTTCTGATGTGGAGGTCGATGTCTCGGAGGTTCCATTTCTCCGAGCCGTCGTTATACTTGAAGGACACGTGGTCGAAATCCACGGAGCCGTCGGCCACCGTAAGGACGGGGGAAGCGGAAGCGTCCGCGATGTCCGGGACCTCGTCCAGCACCTCCGCCACGCGCTTGGCGCAGGCGACGGCCCGGGTGAGCATCATCATGATCATGGAGACCATCATCAGGCTCATGAGTACCTGGGTGATGTAGGTGAAGAAGGTGGACAGCAGACCCACCTCCAGCTCCCCGGCCTGGACCAGGGGCGCGCCGTACCACATGACGGCGATGATGGTGCCGTAGGTGATGAGCATCATAACGGGCATGTTCATCACCACGAACCCGAAGGCCCGCTCGGAGGTGGACCGGAGGGCGTCGTTCCGCTTGCGGAACTTCTCCTCCTCGTAATCCTCCCGGACGAAGGATTTCACCACCCGGATGCCGGAGAGGTTCTCCTGTACCGCCAGGTTCACGTCGTCGGTGCGCTCCTGGAGGCTGCTGAACATGGGGCTGACATGCTTGACGATCAGGCCGATCAGGACCAGCAGCAGGGGCATAGCGAACAGGAACACCCGGCTGAGCTTCAAGCTGATGGAGACGGCCAGCACCAGAGCGGAGATCAGCATCACCGGAGCCCGGACCAGCAGGCGCATCCCCATCATCAGGGACATTTGCAGCATGTTGCAGTCGTTGGTCAGCCGGGTCACCAGGGAGGCGGTGGAAAACTTCTCGATGTTCCGGAAGGAAAAGTCCTGGATGTGGTCGTACTGGGCCTGGCGCAGGTTGGCGCCGAAGCCCAGGCCCGCCCGGGAGGATAGGACCGCCGCCCCGATGCCCAGGGACATGGACACCAGGGCCATCAGCACCATCAGCGCCCCCCGGGACAGGATGTAGCCAGTATCGCCGGAGGGGATGCCGGTGTCCACGATATCCGCCATTACCAGAGGGAGCAACAGCTCAAACACCGCCTCGCAGGCGGAGCAGAGCACGCCGAAGACGATCCACTTTCGGTATCCCCTGGTGTATGGCCAGAGTTTTTGCATCATAGGTTGTTTACCTCGCTTTCCAGAGTTTCGATGATGCGGGAGAGCAGGTCCCGCAGAGCCGTCTCCTCCTCTTCCGAGAGGATGCTGGCGTACCGCCGCCCGGTGTTGGACATGACGGCCCGAAAGGCATCCACCCGCGCCTGTCCGGCCTCGGTGAGGCTTACCAGACGGCAGCGCCCGTCGGTGGGGCTGGCCCGCCGGGTGATGCAGCCCTTTTCCTCCAGGCGGCTGACGATCCCGTTGACGGTGGAGGGCTTCAGATGCAGCTCCTTCTCCAGCTCCCGCTGGTTCACCGCCAGGTCGCCCTGATGGGCCAGATACAGCAGCACGTGGGACTGGACGGGCGTCACATCGTACCCGTCCCGGCGCAGCAGCTTCTCGTTATACCGCATCCCAAGGTGGGCGCAGTAGCCGATCATACGCCCCAGATCGGGCTCCCTTTCCATGAGTTTTCCCCCCTCTCCCGCCGTATAGTTAGCATACTTACTTTTAGCGTGCTAACTATACACCATATCCTGCCAGGAGTCAAGGATGGTTTTTGAATGATTTTTTAACCCTCTGTGAATATTTCGTGAATTGTGGAGCGGCCCCGTTGACTTTTGGTTTTTGGTATATTATCATGACATTGTTCAGCAATGAATTCTCTCTTTTCTCCCTCTCTCTTTTCGACAAAAGCCCCCTGACCGTGAGGTCAGGGGGCTTTTGCCATCGCGATATCAGCCGTCCAGCGTCTCGTACAGCGCGTTCAGCACCGCCCAGCCCTGAGGGTAGGGGCGCATCAGATTCCAGTAGCCCCCGCCGTAGAGGCCGTACTCCCCGATCAGGCGGAGCTTGGCGGACATGCTCCGGGCGTCCTCGAACCAGACCACGTGGGACGTGCCGTCAGGGGCGGTGTAGTCGAACCAGGGAGACTGGGCGGTCTCGTCAAATTGAATTTCCGCGCCGTACCGGACGGCCAGCTCCACGGCCTCCTGGTTGGACAGGGACCGGGCCCGGGTCTGTCCCTCCACGAAGGGCAGGGGCCAGTCGTAGCCGTAGTTGGGGATGCCCAGATAAATTTTCTCCCGGGGAATTTCCGTCACGGCGTAGTCCAGGACCTCCCGCACGTTGGGCAGGGGGGCTACCGCCATGGGCGGGCCTGCGGTGTAGCCCCACTCGTAGGTCATCAGCAGCACGAAGTCCGCCGCCGCGCCCAGCAGGGCGTAGTCGTGGGCTTCGTACAGCAGACCGGGCTGCTCCGGGTGGGTCTTGGGGGCCAGCGCCACCGTGACCGGCAGGCCCGCAGGGGCCAGCCGCGCGCGCAGGAGGCGGATAAAGTCCGCGTAGGCCTCCCGCTGCTCCCCGGGGATGTACTCAAAATCCACGTCCACGCCCCGGTATCCCTTGGCGGCCACGGTCGCCATGATCTGCTCGATCAGCGCCTCCTGCAGGGCGGGGTCCGTGAGGACCATCACCGCCCGGCCGCTGGAAAAGCTGTCCGTCTCCGTTAGGGTGGACAGGTGCATCAAGGGGGCGGTCCCCAGGCGGTCGGCCTCCTCCAGCAGCATGGCGTCGTCCAGCGGGAGCAGGCCGCCGGAGGCGTCGATGCCGTAGGTGAAGGGGGTCAGGAAGCTCATGTAGGGCAGCTGGGCGCTGAGCAGCTCCCGGGAGATGAAGGGATAGGCGTAGCCGTTGGTATGCGTCGCGGCGGCGGGCTGGTCCTGGTAGGCGATCACCAGCGTCTGCCCCGGCTGGATGGCCGGGTTGCCGCCCAGACCGAAGTTCCTGCGGTAGAGCTGCCGGAGGGTGACGCCGTACTGTCCGGCAATCCCGGTCAGGGTCTGGCCGGGCTGGACGATATGAAAGGTTGCGGGCCGGCGGATCACCAGGGTCTGACCTACCGCCAGGGCTCCGTCCCCGCTCACGCCGTTGAGCTCCTCCAGCAGCGGAATGCCGATGCCGTACCGCCCCGCGATGCTGTAAAGGGTTTCTCCCGCTTGGACTACATGTATTTCCATACCGTCCCCTCCCTGTTTGGTTTTCTATAAGTCTATGCGGGAGGGCGGAGAAAAATTAGACAGTCTGCCGTTGCACGTTTGAGGGCAACTTTTGGGCCGGTACACACCAGTGTGTACCGGA
>OFGA01002970.1_pt1 | contig 10106 bp, 10 predicted proteins | sample 1521471 | NCBI WGS metagenome assembly OFGA01 (sample SAMEA3504086, study PRJEB24116) | mouse gut metagenome | biome: mouse gut; feature: mouse-associated habitat; material: faeces | place: Denmark | collected 2011
GGGGCCTACACAGGCGCCGATGGGGTCTACGTTGGGGTCGGGTGCCCAGACGGCCAGCTCATCAAAGGAGTAATAGGGCATGTCGTGGTTGTTCAGAATGACCCGGTGCCCATTGTGCTCCAGCAGCTTGATTGCATCCTGGCACAGAGTTTGGAAATGAGAGGCGGTAACCAGAATATTTCCCATCAGACGCCCTCCACTCCTTTTAGCCCCAGCTGACGGCGCAGCACCGACACCCCGTCCTGATATTCCCGCGGCGTCAGATAGACGGGGTCGGGCTCGTCGGTAAGGAACACCTTACCCCAGTCCTTTCCCTGGCGGTATTTAGGGACAATGTGGATATGCAGGTGGGTACTGGTATCGCCAAACACCAAATAATTGATTTTATCCGGCTGATAAATACTTGTTACCGCCTGGGCTGCCCGATAGACACTGTCCATAAGGGAGGCATACTCCTCCGGGGACAGGTCGGTAATCTTCCGTACATGGCGCGCCGAGGCCATCAGCAGTCGGCCCGGATGGGTTTGATCCCGGTGGAGGTAGAGTGTCCCACCGGGCATCGGGCCTACCTCCACCATGTCAGGGCGCAGCTCAGGGCCACCACAGAATTTGCAGATCTCACTCATGGGTGTCGCTCCTCTCTGCCTTTTGGGTCTTACGCTTCTTCAACGCGGAGAAGATCAGGGGAGAGAACAGGGACAGGAAGGCGATGATGATGAAGGTGCAGGAGATGGGGCGGGTAAAGAAGGTGGTCCAGTCACCGGCGGACAGCACCAGAGAACGGCGGAAGTTCTTCTCCAGAATGCCGCCCAGGATCAGGCCCAGAATAATGGGCGGGATGGAGAATCCGGCTTTGATGATAAAGAAGCCCAGAATGCCGCAGATAATCATCAGGTAAATATCCTGAACCGTGTGGTTCACCGCATAGGTGCCCACAAAGCAGAACACAAAAATCAGCGGGGTCAAAATAATATTGGGCACAGAGGATATCTTGGCAAAGAGCTTGATCCCGCTGAAGCCGCACAGACCCATAAATACATTGGCGAAAAACAGGCCGATGATAATCATATAGACCTTGTCCGGTGCCTCGCTCATCAGCAGGGGACCGGGGGTGATACCCAGCATCATCAACGCGCCCAGCATAATGGCAGTGCAGGCGGCACCGGGGGTACCCAGGGCCAGAAGGGGAAGCAGCGCGCCGCCGGAGATGGCGTTATTGGCGGCCTCGGGGGCGGCAATGCCGTCAGGGGCGCCGTCGCCGAATTTCTCGGGGTGCTTGGACCAGCGCTTGGCCTCGTTGTAGCCCACCCAGGCGGCAATATCACCGCCGGTCCCGGGAATGGCACCGATCACGGTCCCAATTACGCTGGAGCGGATCAGGGTGGGGAATATTGTCCTCAGATCCTCTTTGGTGGGCAGAACACGCTCCAGCTTAGGGGCCACCTTGCCCCGCTCCTTCCCGAAGCTTTCCTGCACGTTGATTAGGCCCTGGGAGAAGGCGAACAGGCCAATCAGCACAGGAATGTTGGAGATACCGCCCGTCAGGTAGACGGTGCCGAAGGTAAAACGGTAGGCGCCGGTGGTGGCATCCACGCCGATGGTCGCCAGCAGCAGGCCCAGAAAGGCGCCCATCACCCCCTTCAGTACATTCCCGCTGGAGACGCTGGCCACCACGCTGATGCCAAACAGGGCCAGAGCAAAGCTCTCCTGGGCGCTGAACTTCAACGCAAAGCTGGCCAGGATGGGGGAGGTCCACATGAGCATGATAGCGGAGAACAGCCCGCCGAAGGGGGAAGCGGGGGTGGAAATAGAGATGGCCCGGCCGGGCTGATGGTATTTATGGGCCATGGGGTAGCCGTCCAGACAGGTGGCGGCAGAGTTTGCGGTGCCGGGGGTATTGATCATAATCGCGGTGATGGAGCCCCCGTAGATGGAGCCGCAGAAGATCCCCAGCATCATCAGCACGCCCAGGTTGCCCTCCATAGACAGGGCCACCGGCAGCATGATGGACATGCCCATCACCGAGGACAGTCCGGGCATAACGCCGACAAAAATGCCGCCCAGCACACCGCCCAGGATGGCAACCAGGCCCATAGGTGTTACGACGAGGGATAAACCGGAAAGAATTGCACTCATTTTTGCCCCTCCTTACTGCAAAAGTATCCCTTTGGGCAGGACCACATTCATAATCAGGGCAAACAGGACATAGATGAATCCGGTAATCCCGACGGTAGTCAGCCCCAGCCAGAGAGGACGGCGCTCCCCCATGGCCAACATGGTGCACACGACAAAGACCAGAGTGGCAATGATAAAGCCGAAGTAGTACAGCAGAATGGCGTAGCCGATCATGATGCCGAAGATGATAAACACGCAGCGCACCCCGGCGGAGCGGTAGTCAATGAGGGGCTCCTCGGGCCCCGCGGCCTTTTTGCCCTCGATCATGGTCTGCACCAGCAGCAGCGCAGAGGTGAAAATCAGCCCACAGCACAGCAGAATGGGCCAGAATGCGGCACCGGGATCGCCCACATTGCCTCCTCGCGTCTCGAAATTCAACGCCATGTAGATTCCCATGGCCCCAATTGCGATTAGGACGAGAGATATAATTGTATTATATTTTCTCACAAGCAGCGCTCCTTTCTAACAGAAAAAGATTTGGGACACCGAGGATTGATTGTACTCCGGCATCCCAAATCTCAGAGGTCATCCCTTATAGAAGATTCCGGAGGGGAATCTCAGATTTTTTACTGTGAATTACCGATTGCCCAGGATCTCACCGTAGAGGTCCAGCTGCTGCAGGAGGAACTCCTTCAGCTCCGCCTGGGTCATGTTGTTGGTCTGCATACCCAGGGTCTTCAGGGTGTTGGCAAAGGTATCGCTGTCGATGCCGGCGCGCAGTTTCTCAGACAGATAGTCCTGGATGGCGGGGTCCACGTCGGCCTGGCTGGAGATCACGCAGAAGCCCATGAACTCAAAGTCGATGTCGTTAGGATAGATCTCGGCAAAGGTGGGCACGTCGGGGAAGGCCTGCAGGCGGTCATTTGCCAGAACACCGATGATCTTGGCGTTGCCCGCTTCCACCTGAGCGGTGGCGTTGCCCGCCTGGGCGAAGGTGGCGTCAATGTGGCCGCCCACGATGGCGGTAACACAGTCGGCGCTTCCCTCATAGGTAACGTTGGTCACGTCGATGCCCAGGGCGTTTTCGATGGCGGTAATGGCCACAGTGGGGGCGGCGCCGGTGCCGGTCTCGCCCATGACGATCTCACCGGGATGGGCCTTGGCGTACTCCACAAACTCCTCCAGAGTGGAGTAGTTCTCGTTGTTGCCGATGATCAGCACGAAGGGCAGAATCTTAAAGGCGGTGATGATGGTCTGGAAGGCGCCGCCGCCCTCCACGGAGCGCAGGTGCATGAACATGAAGAAGATGACAGCCACCACAGCGATGCACCGGAGCACGAAGGGGCTGGCGTGCAGGAAGACGCCTAAGTAGTTGGCCACGGCCAGCGCCATGATGGAGACAGACCGCCATTGCCGGTCACGTTGGACACGGAGAAGTTGACAGGAACGTCGGTAACGCCGTCCAGAACGCCGCGGACGGACAGGTCGGTTCCGCCGCCGGCGGAATACTGCACGATCACGTTAATGTTCTGCTCGGGATAGTCCAGGCTGGGGGTAGCCGTTCCGGAGGTATTGGCCCCATTTCCAGAGGAGCTCCCACTATTAGGTTTGTCATTGCTTTGACAGCCGGTCATAGCCACCAGGAGCATGACAGCCGACAGAGCCAGGGCCAAGGTCTTTTTCATTCTTTTCATGTGTTAAGTCCTCCTTAAAAAAATTTTGTTTATGTCAATTGCTTAAAGCATGACCGAAGGTAATCTGCGGAGCGCTTCATGCCGATGCAGGCATCCGGAATGTCCTGGGGATGCCATCTCCGCTCATATTCCAGGGAGAGCCAGCCCTCGTAGCCCCGGTCCTTCAGGGCCTGGAGGATCGCGGGCCAGGGGATAACGCCTTCTCCCACGATTTTGGTGGTCACATTGCGCTCCTCCTCCTTGGGGCGGGACACATCGGAGGAAGTAAACTCCGTATTCTCCCCGCGGAACACCAGGTCCTTTACATGGGTGTAGCGGATCTCTGCAAACTGCAGCTCCAGTGCGCTCTCCCAGGGCTCATTGCCAGTAAAGGTCAGGTTGGCCTGATCATACAGAATCCCCACTGCTGGATGATTGATCTCCTGCGACACCGAGATACTGTCAGCGGCGGAGACCGTCATGGTGTTGAAGTGATTCTCCATCACCAGCGTCACGCCGGCCCGCTGGGCCTCCTCTCCCAGGCGGCGCATACTGTCTACCAGACAGGCGCGCTTTTTTCCGTCCGGGTCGGTATCCGTCTGGGCGTAATTTCCTGCATAAATCCGGATATACTTTGCCCCCAGAACTCCGGCGTATTCAATAACCCTGCGGATCCCCCGGATTTCCGCCTCCCGCACCCCGGACTCCAAATCGTTGAACCGGGAGTAGTAGGGGGTCAGGGCGATGATTTTCAGGCCCAGCCGGTCAGCGGTGTTCCGAATTTTCTCCAGCTCGTGCTGTTCCGCCTGTTGAGGAATGGCACAGCGGTAGCCGTCCTGCACCACAAGCTCTGCGCCGTCCAGCCCGATGTCCCGGAAAAGGGTAAGCGCCTGCTCTACTGTGTACTCCGGCGTACCCATGGTATGTCCCGCAATCTGAAACAAGGTACTCACCTCACTCCAGCCCGGGCAGACCGGCAGCAGTCAAAATGCGGTGCATCAGCTCCTGGGTCTTATAGGCGTCGGCGCCGCTGGTCAGGGGCTCCTGATCGTTTTTCAGGCAGTCGAAGAAGTGATCCACCTCCTGGGTAAAGCCCATCTTGTCCACGACCTTGGCCCAACCGTAGGCCAGCGGGGTCATGGATGTGGTGTGGGACTGCTCGCTGTCGGTAATTGTAATGGTTTCCGGGCAGTTGACCAGCACACTTCTGTTGTGGCCGTGCATCTCCAGCGTCTCCACCCACTGGCCGGAGGCCCGGTCCGCCACCAGCATGGCAACGGAGCCGTTCTCAAACTGAAGCTGCGCGGTGGCCAGCGTCTCATAGAGCGGGTCGGTAAACTTGGAGCAGGCGTCCACCTTTATGCACTCGCCGCAGAAGTAGCGCAGAATATCTACCATATGGACGGCGTTCTCCAGTGTGGCCCGGTATTCACTGGCCGGGCGGTTTTTCTGGGCAATCAGCACGTCGGGCGACAGCGCGCCATAGACCTCCCTGGCCTTGCGGTACACCGGCGCATACCTGCGGTTGAAAGCGATCATCAGCTTCTTGCCGGTCCGGGCTGAGGCGTCCGCCATGGCGTAAGCCTCCTTCAAGGTCATGCCCATAGGCTTTTCACAAAACACGTCCACACCGGCCTCCAGAAGGCGGACTACCTGTTCTGCGTGAACCGTTTTCGGGGAGAGCACAAAGGCACAGTCCAGGTCCAGCTCCAGCAGCTCGTCCATATTCCGGACCGCCTTTTGGATGGCATAGCTCTTCTGGGTCCTCTGCACACTTTCAATGTGCTCGGCGAAAGCCCCCACCATTTCCACGTCGGTACGGGCCGCTAGAATGGGCAAATGGGCGATATGGGCAATAGAGCCCACCCCAATCAGCCCCACGCGATACTTTTGTTCCATCTGTAAAAACCTCCTTATGGACTTAAGATTTGGCCAGGAACCCTCCGTCCACTGCGATGGTGAAGCCATTTACATAGTCGGATGCGTCGGACGCCAGGAAAATGGCCGCTCCGGCCAGGTCCTCCGGGGTACCCCAGCGCTCCATGGGGATACGGGTGTTGGTCTCCGCCATCCGGGACGGCTCAGAGCGCATGGGGGCCGTCATATTGGTAATCATGTAACCGGGAGCGATGCAGTTGACATGGATGTTGTACTTGGCGGCCCACTCGTTGCACATATGCATGGTGATGTTGCGGACGGCCGCCTTGCTGGCCGTATAGGGAATCACCTTAATGCCGCCCTGGTAGGAGGTCATGGAGCCGATGTTGATAATCTTGCCGCCTCCGCCCTGCTTGATAAACTGGCGAGCCGCGGCCTGGCACATAAAGAACAGGGCTGTCAGGTTGACATCCAGCACATCCTGCCAATCCTTGCGATCAATGTCGATGGCCATGACCCGGCGCGTGATGCCCGCTGCGTTGACCAGGATATCCAGTTTTCCAAAGTGCTCCACCGTCTTGCACACAATCTGCTCAGGGGCCGATTCCTCCCCCACATCCAGCCGCAGATTCAGATACTGCCGGCCCAGGCCTTCCACCTTGCTGCGGGTCTCGCTGTCGTCAGAGCGGCCGACACAAACAATATCAGCGCCGGCCTCTGCCAGACCGATGGCGATCCCTTGTCCCAGTCCTCGAGTAGCGCCGGTCACAATTGCCGTTTTCCCCTTCAAACTGAATTTTTCCAATGCGTTCATCGTCTTTCACCTCTGCAAATCGTTTTCATTTAATAGTTAACTTATTTTTTTATTTTTGTAAACGTAATCTTTATGGTGAAATATTAGCAAATTGGAATGGAGTTGTCAACGAAAATCCCATCGGCGTTCTGCACCATCTTTTATTGGAAAAGTTGTATAAAACGACAACGCCTCCCCCGAAACTTGGGGGAGGTGTTGTCGTTTCACTCATAACACTTTAAGCTGTTGTATTGTTGGGAAGGACGCATAGGTTCCCACCTTGGCCATACACAGCATAGCCGCCCGGTGGGCCTTGATCGCGGCTTTTTGGACCGAGCTGCCCTTGACCAGCTCCGCTCCAAACACTCCTGTAAAAAAGGCGGTTGCACCCGAATAATCTACTACCTTGCTCTCTGGCATCACGTCCAACGTGGTCAAAACCCCGTTTTCAGCCACCAGCACACCGCTGGCGTCCATATGGATTACAATCGCTTTTTTGACCTGGCCTGACAGCATACCGGCAGCGATTCGGGCCGTTTTTGTGTTTTCCTCCGGCAGGCCGCACAGGTCTGCCGCCTGGGTCAGATTCATAACCAGGTAGTCAACCTTCTGCCACAGGCCCTCCTGCAAGCCGGTAAACAGCGTCGGAGTAAGGAGTACCGGTGTCCGGCTCTGGTTGGACACCTCCACCATGTGAGCGGCTACCTCTATTACCGCAGGGCCCATGTAGATCATAACCAATTTGGCCTGCTGGATCGCCCTGCGGCACTGATCAATATCCTCGTTCGTGATCTTAAAATTCGTACCCAGAAAATCAATGGAGACGCTCTCTTTACCCTCTTCTGCAATGATGGCGGACAGTCCCGTGTTGTCGCCCTCTGTCTCACGCAGGAACTGGCAGTCTACATGCTCCTCCTGTAAGGTTTTTTTAATCTGATAGCTGAAGATATCGGTTCCGACCCGGCCCACCGCCGCAGCAGAGACGCCACAGCGCACGGCCGCAATGGCCTGACAGCCGCCATAGCCGCCGGCACTGATGGAGATCCTTTTGCCCAGTCGCTTTTTTCCGATCAGATCTTTGCCCAGCTCCATAACAAAGTCTACATTGAGCACACCCAGCGACACGATCTCCGGCATTTTATCTTCTGACATCGGTAGACCTCCTCGGAATGAATATCAGGTCAACACCCTCCTGCCAGCAAGCTGTCTCCTCTTCCGGCATATGAATCCACTCCAGCAGGCGCTTTGCTCCCATCATTCCCACCTGATAGCCCGCAGGCCCTATTACGGAGACCGGAGGGGTTAGAAGGCAGGTCAGTTCTGTATTTTCAAAGCTCAAAACGGATATCTGCTCCGGAACCGGGATGTTTCGTCTCTGCAGAAACGACAGGACACCCGCCGCCTGGGCGCTGTTTTGGGTCAGGATACTGTCCGGCAGGGAGTCCGTCTGTTCCCAGAATTTCTCCAATTCTTTCCCTGCATCTCCCGCTGAACGCCCTGCCCGCTGCAGCTGACAGGTGCAGCCCTGCGCCTGGCCCGCCTCTTGGATTCCCTTCCAAAACTCGCCGTCCACGCCATTGTTATTATCGCACAGGTAGAGGAAATTTCTTCTGCCCGTCTCAACTAAAGCATCTACCGCCTGCCTTCCCGCTTTTCTGCGGTCTAAAAGCAGACTTGTCATGTGGCTTTTTCCCTCCACCGCATTCCCAGAGAGAAACAGGATTGGAAAGCTGGAGCTGAAAGAATTCCACTCCTCGGGCACCGGATCGTTGGGGGTATAGATTAAGACGCCGGAGGGCCCCATGGCTTTGGCTTTGGTCAGACATTCTTTCTCCAGTTTGCGGTCCCCTTCTGTTGTGACAGACAACATAAAATAGTCGTAGGAGGCCAACACATCAGAAATGCCCTGGTGCATCTGCGCAAAAAAAGGATCGCTCAAGCTGGGCAAGAGGACGTAAACCGCATTCAGACCGTCCTGACGCAAGCTTTTTGCCAAAAGGTTGGAGGAGTACCCCAATGCCTCCACAGCATCCAGCACCTTGCGGCGCGACTGCTCTGCAACCTTTTCCGGATCGTTGAGTACCCGGGACACCGTTGCAATGCTGACGCCGGCCTGTTCCGCAACATCTTTTAATGTCGCAGCCATAACTGCTCACCTCTGTTACATGGTATTAAAAGCATAACATGTTTTATTTCTTACGTCAAATAGAAAAGCGATTTTCCTTCGTTGTATTTCACACAGAAATAGGGTATGATTGCCTATCATAAACCTGGAATGGAGTGCCGACTATGACGGAAGCAGAGAAACGCTATGTAAAACAGCTGGAGGACAGACTTTACTGTTTGGAATCCATCATCACCCATGTCAGCGAGGGCGTGATTTTGACAGACCAGGACTGCCGGATCACCGTGTTCAATCCTGCAAAGGAGCGCATGGAACAGATGAAGGCTAAGGATGTTATGGGGATGATATCCTGGGAGGCGTATACCCATTCCAACCGGGAGATTTCTGAGCATCAGCAGGTGTCTGACACAAGAGAACCGATCCTGAACGCCTACCGGCCACACGCCTATGTAAATGACATTCCGGTCTATATCTACTACAGCACCTATCCCGTTGTGCGGGACGGCGAGCTGCTGGGGGTGTATACCATCAGCCGAAACGAGGAGATCCTGCGTGATCTGCTCTATGAAACCATTGAACAAAAACGGGATATCAACTACTGCAACAAGCCTTCCGCCTCCAAATCCAACCTCGCTCCCGGCACCAGCTTCACCTTCGCCCATTTCTGCGGGCGGTCTCCACAAACCAAGGCGCTGATTAAGGAGGCTCAGATGGTGGCGTCCACCAGCGCCTCTATCCTGATCTGCGGTGAAACAGGGACGGGGAAGGAGGTTTTGGCCCAAAGTATCCACAATTTCGGCCAGGAGAAAAAGACTTTTATTCCCATCAACTGTGCGGCCATCCCAGAGGCTCTGCTGGAAAGCACGCTGTTTGGCAGCGTACGGGGAGCGTTCACTGGTTCCGTGGACCGCCAGGGTCTTTTGGTTGCGGCGGGAGACGGGACCCTATTTTTGGATGAGATCAACTCCATGAGCGTCGCCATGCAGGCCAAGCTGCTGCGGGCGCTACAGGAAAAATGTGTGCGGCCTGTGGGCAGCTTAAAGGAGGAGCCCTTCCGCTGCCGCCTGATCTGTGCCACCAATGAGAGCGTACAGACACTGCTGGGAGAAAAACGGATGCGTCCGGATCTGTTTTATCGGATATCCGACTTTATCCTGACCATTCCGCCCCTCCGGGAGCGGCCCGAAGATATCCTGGACCTGACGGAGATGTTTATCCATCGCTACAATGAAGAATTTCACAAGAATATTTCTACCGTATCAGCGGACCTGAAACGGGGGCTTGTCCGGAACAAGTGGCCCGGGAATACGCGGGAGCTGGAACATGTCATCCGAAATATTATGCTGAGGGTTCCGGAATTGGAGCGCAAGCTTACCGTGAAGGAGTACCTGTCTTATCTACCGGAATCGGAGCTGACAGAGGAAGCGGTCACGGCGGCCCCGCCCCCCTCTGCCAGTCTCCCGGAGGCGGTTCGCCAGCTCCAGCGGAGTATGATCGCCGCGGCGTTGGAGCGCTGCGGCGG
>OFGA01002971.1_pt1 | contig 10104 bp, 10 predicted proteins | sample 1521471 | NCBI WGS metagenome assembly OFGA01 (sample SAMEA3504086, study PRJEB24116) | mouse gut metagenome | biome: mouse gut; feature: mouse-associated habitat; material: faeces | place: Denmark | collected 2011
GGCAGGCAACGCGCAGACACAAATCCCGCGATTGAAAATTTTAATTTTCAATCTTTTCCCTTCATCATGTGTTTTCCTGTAACAGTCAAACTACCCTGCCGTTACAATTTTCTACCTTCCCCGGCTTTGTCTGTCCAAATCCATTTTGTACATTTTCAATACCTCCCTGCATCTCCTCCTCTCTTTTCTCTTCCCTGTTCGACTAAGACCATCGAACTTTTTACCTTTTAAGTTTGTTATTGTTCGTTTTTGTTCTTTTTTAGACTCTATCATACATATACAATATTTGCAAGTACTTTTTCGCATATCCACATCAAATTATCATTTTATTTAAACCTTATCATTTTATATATTGTACGTTTTTGTTTATTTCTGTGAATTATTTCTTCTTTATTCATGAAAAGTGTTGATGTATACCGTCACTAATGATATATTTTATCTGGATACAGTATTTTCATCCCCCTTTCCGATATATTCTCTACACTGCCAGAAGGAGAAAATGCCATGCGCATGAAACGACTTGAAATTATTACAAGCACTTTGGAATCTCAGGGAACGGTTGAGGTAGCGCAGATGAGTGCTCTTCTGAACGTTACCCCCAAAACCATCCGTCAGGATCTGATTGAACTGGAAAAGATGGGAGTAGCCGTCCGCGTTCACGGTGGGGCTACTCTGAAAAACGGTTTCAGCGACATTTACCCCGTGCCTTCCCGCAAGCAGAAACATATGGAAGAAAAACAACAGATCGCAATGCGCGCGCTCTCTCTGATTGAGGATGACGATATCATCATTCTCGATTCCGGCACTACCACCCTGGAACTGGCCAAGCTCATAGACCGTCAGGTCATCGTCATCACCAACGATCCCACGATCTGCCACGTACTGCTGCACAACGAGAAGGTAACCCTGTTTTCCACCGGCGGGCGTCTGCGCCGGGAGTTCGGTTTCACCTATGCAGGCAGCGACGCCATCCGTATGCTCAGTAATTACCACGCACATAAATGCTTTATTGGCACGAGCGCTTTCGACAGCGAGCGTGGGTTAATGGTCTTCTCTTCCGAGGAGGGCGAAGTCAAACGGGCAATCATGAAGGCATCCGTCCAGAAGATCTGTCTGCTTGATTACAGCAAATTTCATAAAACTGCTTTTTCCACATTTGCAAGCCCTTCCGAATTGGATATCATCATCACCGACAACCGCATCCCGCAGCAGGACATAGATCATCTTGCGTCTATTAATATTAAGGTGCTGACTCCTTAAGATATTGTTAAATACATTTCTGTGCGTATTTTTATCTCTTAATGCAAAATAAGACTGACACTTTAACGAATGAAAATTCATGAAGTGTCAGTCTCATTTTTAGTTGTTTCTATATATGATCTCAAGAAAAAGCACCGGATCACTCTGTTATTCCATAAAAAACATCAGCGGTTATGTTTTTAAATTTAAATTTCAGATATTCTTCCACATCTTATAAAAAAGGGATCAATGTTGCTGTATCTGTTGGCTTCCTGACTGCAAAATTATCCCAAACTCATAACATAAATCTGACAAGGATTCCACTCATCCCACAATGTAGGAAATACCTCAAATTCCTTAAATCCCAGCGAGAGATAAAACTTATTGGTTCTGTCGTATTCCTCATATTTTCCCATTTGAACTGTTTTAACCTGCATAAAGGAATAGCCCTGTTCACCCGCTGCCTCTTTTGCTCTGTTGAATAGTGTCCGGCCAATACCTTTCCGATGAAACTCTTTCAAAACACCCATAACGCATAATTCCACTGTTTCTCTGCCGGTTTCTTTTAAATACAGAAATCCCAAAGGTTTATCATCATCAAAAGCACAGAAGAACATCTGATCGACACTTTCCGTAATATATTCTTCCCGCGCCTCGGGTATCCCGAACCAGTCGGGGAGAGCTTCCAGGATAAGCCTTGCTATGCTTTGTTTTGTCAGGTTGTCTGTAATTTGCCTTATCTCCATCTTACCTGTTTCTCCTCTATTTTCTAATTTTTCTCTCTGTTATACGGATTAAATATATCCTGTTTACGGACGGCTGCCTGTCTATTTTCCTTTTTATTTTTACACATCAGCAGGGTTGCTGCCTGTCCTGTTGTTTATTATACTCTCATTTGCCGGTTTGGCGAGAAATAACCATCTAACGGAGAACTTTTTATCTACTGATCAGAGAAAATACTTCTTCCTGTGCCGATAAAGTGCCCCTGGTTAAAACATACAACACAATATGTGGTAGATTCTCGCTGAAAATACCGCCTGGCATTCAACATCCTGTTCTTTTATGTTTCTTCATCTGATACTTGATCCTGTTTTTTCTACACTCTCCCAACTGAAAAGCATTTGTAATCCGTTTGTGACTGTGTTATAAAATTTATATCTGTTAACCATGTCAAAACCGCAGCATCTTTTTGCATTTCTATTGACATCTATCATCGGTTCCAGGACCGATCTGTAAGAAAGGCATCTTATGTTTCAAGACCACAACACATCTTTATCCCCCGTCAAAAAGACTCAACTTCCAGCCTCTGTACAAAAGAAACCCGCAAAAAAGAGCTGCAGAATACAACGTGTCAACTGGCACGAAGCCGCATCCTGCGCTCTCCAGATTGACCTGAGAGACTATGCCGCTTCTCTTGAATATATGACGGAGTACATACTCGGTAAAGGCAGCTACCGTATTGATATTCTCGTGATCAAAAAACTGACCGAAGAAATCATTCCTGCAACAATAGCCAATCTCTTCAAGACTTTTAACCTGTTTGAGATCAAAGGAATTGGATCTTCAGCCAGCATTGATTCATATTATAAGACCATCGGCTATGCCGGACTGCTGATCGACCAGACCGGTGATAGAAATCAGTACTCCGGTCTCGATGTCAGTTTGACCCATCTCAGCTGTCATTATCCTCGCAGGCTGATGTCACACTTATTGAAAGAACGAAAAATAAGAGTTGAAAAATTCTCTCCGGGAGTATATCATATCAATAAAGAGACGTTTCATACACAGATTATCGTCACGAAAGAGCTGCCGCCGGAGGAATATCTGTATCTTCACTGCCTCACCAGGAGACTGCAGGAAAGCAGCCTGATCAACCGGCTGGCAGACGATTATCGGCTCCATCAGGAGCAGGATATCTATATCCGATATATGAACCAGTTAACCACCGCCAATCGAACCAAGAAAGGAGATGCCCCTATGGTCTGTGAAGGAATCCTGAACCTGTGCGGTACCAGTTCCGAGGAAATCATCGAACGCACCCGGAAGGAGGAAGCTGCATATTATCTTCCCCAGATTGATTACCTGAAATCTTTACTGGAACAGCATAACATCCCGTTCCATTTAGACACCGGAACCGATCGCAACTGAAAGTAAGAACGCAAACAGCATACCCTCCGCCACCTGATAACACAGGTGAGGAAGGTATGCTGTTTATCATAAGATCTTCTGATTCAGCCCGCAGCCAGGTATCGCTGCCTGTCTGCGGCCCGGAATCTAACAAAAACCGCTATTTCTCATACAAAAACCGTTCCGGCAGCGTCACCTGAAAGTCCACTGCCAGATCCCGGAAGTTCTGCGGGGTGATGGTCTGCAGCTTATCAGGCCGCATGGAAAGCATCTTGACCAAAATCTCTGCCGACTTCTCCACTGTGTGCATCAGCCCAAAAGTCAAGTCAAAGTCCTCGCCGGATGCAAACATGCCGTGGTGCGCCCAAATCGCCACATCATATTTCTTCATCAATTCACTGGTGGCCACCGCGATATCTCTGCCGCCCGGCACCATCCAGCCCACAACGCCGATACCATCCGGAAATACCACCGGACATTCCGTGGCCATCTCCCACAGTTCCCGCGTAAATACCTCATCCTCAAGCGGCAGCACAAAGGTCAGCGCGATCACATTTGTCGTATGCGCATGATAAATGACACGGTGTTTTCCCCCTGTAGCCTGCATCTTCACTTCATGATTCATCAGGTGGCTGGGCAGCTCACTCGTGGGCCTGCCGCCGTTCACCAGCCCCCAGCAGATGCGGTAACATTCGCCTTTCCCGTCAATCTCCACGACAGCGATAGAGTCTTCCGGATCCAGCATCACGTTGCGGAAATACTTGCCGCTGCCCGTCACCAGGAAAAATTCCCCCGCCAATTTCGGTACGGATGTGCCGATCTCTTTCCATACGCTGTCCGTCCTCAGCTCTGCCTTTATGGACTCTGCCTCCTCCTTTTTCATGCGGTAAGTCAGATTCCCGCCGTTTCTCTCATGCCAGCCCTGCTCCCAACCATCGTTACACATCCTGATAAATCCCTGTACAAATTTTGCCTCTAAGACTTTCATATTTTCCTCCTTCCAAAGCGCTTTATGCGCTTTATGCCCTTCCTGCCATATCGGCATGTCGGTTATCTTTTACGCAGCACTTCCTCTTCATATTTCTGCACTTCTCCAAACAGATCAAAGTCCCCCGCCACACCGCACTGTTCACAATAATAGTTCCATACATCCCCGAAAGGCAGCATCTTCACCGCCTCCTGCATCGCCATCAGCTCCGTAAAACGGCTTTCGTCCTGCAGCTTCTTCAACCGCTCATTGGGTGTGCATAATGCCATCATCAGCGCCTTCTGGAAACTTCTCATACCCACCGCCCACGCGGATACACGGTTAATACTGGCGTCAAAATAATCCAGAGCGATGTAGACACGCTCCAGCGCGTTGCACCGCACAATCTCCTTTGCGATTTCTCTCGTCTCGTCATCCAGAAGCAGTACATGATCGGAATCCCAGCGAACGCCTCTGGTCACATGCAGAGCGATTTCCGGGTAAAAACAGAGCATCGCCGGAATCTTATCCGATACCAGTTCCGTAGGGTGATAGTGCCCGTTATCCATCAACGGAAGACATCCCTCATTTCTGGCCGCCAGAGACAGCGCAAACTCCGCAGATCCCGCCGTATAGGACTCCACACCAATACCAAATACCTTCGACTCTACACAGGGTTTTACTTTTGTCCTGTCGTAAGGCTCAGAAAGTATCTCCTCGATAGACTCCTTATAACGCATCCTGGGACCCAGACGATCCGCCGGCACATCCTTGAAACCGTCACCCGTCCAGATGTTCATAACACAGGGAATTCCTGTCTCTTCTGCAAAATACTGAGAAATACGGATACACGCTTTGCCGTGTTCGATCCAGAACCTGCGCACCTCCGGATCAGGACTGGAAAGCGTCAATCCGTCCTTCACCATCGGATGCGAGAAAAAAGTAGGGTTAAAATCCAGTCCCATGCCTTTTTCCTTCGCAAACGCAACCCATCTCTCAAAGTGCTTCGGCTCCAGCCTGTCACGGTCTGCGTGTTCCCCTTCCGCAAAAATCGCATAGCACGCATGTACATTGATCTTCTTTTTACCGGGAATCAGGGAAATAGCCTTATCCATATCCGCCATCAATTCTTCCGGCGTCCTCGCCTTGCCCGGATAATCTCCCGTAGTCTGAATACCGCCGGTCAACGGGCCGTCATGGTCAAAGCCTGTTACATCGTCACCCTGCCAGCAGTGCATGGAGACAGGCACCCTTTTCAGAGTCTCCAGCGCAGCATCCGTATCCACCCCGATTGCCGCAAAGATTTCTTTTGCAGAGACGTATCTTTCTGTTGTTGTCATGTTCTTGCTCTCCTTTTCTTTTACTATGGTTTCTTTTCCTTTACTATGGTTCCTTTTCTTTTACCATGTTCCTTTCCTTTACAGTTAACGCTGTTAAAATTGTGTTTCTGTCTGTATGACGGTCACCGCTGCCTACCTGCCTTTTGGTCCAAACATTTGGATCTCGAAGGATTTTGCCACACATTTCCTTGCCGCTGCCAGCCCTGTCAGTTCCCCGGCTTTGATCATCTGCGCCATGATATTGCCGATGGCCGTCGCTTCTCCCGGTCCCGCATAGACCGTCTTACCCGTGGCCTGTGCCGTCAGTCGGTTCAAATACGCTGCATTGGAGCCGCCGCCGATCACATGAATACTGTCGTAGGTCTTTCCGGTATTTTTCTCAATCTCCCGCACCGTCTGTCCATAACATTCCGCCAGGCTGCGGTAAATGACCCGGGCAGTCTCCCCCGGCGTTTCTGGTACCTGCTGCCCCGTCCTGCGGCAATACTCCTGTACCGCCTTCGTCATGTTCTCCGGAGCCAGGAAACAGGCATCGTTTGCATCCACCAGCGACATAATATCCTGTTCCTCCTCCGCCATCCGGCAAAGCTCCGCAAAGGAATACCTGTCATGCAGTTCATGACGCACCGACTGGATCATCCAAAGCCCCATGATATTTTTCAGATAGCGGAACCGGTATTCATACCCGCCTTCATTGGTGAAATTAGCCTGCCTGCTCTCTTCCCCGCAATCCGCTTCCGGCAATTCCACCCCCATCAGCGACCATGTACCGGAACTGATATACAGCCCGTCTCCCTCCGCTTTCGGCATCGCCATCACCGCCGAGGCCGTATCGTGACTGCCGCATAACACCACCCTGCAGTCAAAACCAACCTGCGCTGCAATGTCTGCTTTCAGACTGCCGACTTCGCTGCCCGGCATCTGCAACGGCAAAAACATCTCTTCCGGATATCCCAGCCGCCGGATCAGTTCCCTGTCCCACTGTTTTGTTACCGGACTGACAAGCTGTGTGGACGTTCCGTTTGTATACTCGGAAACCTTTTTCCCCGTTAAAAGAAACTGAAAATAATCCGGCAGCATCAGAAATGTCTTCGCCTTCTTTAGTATCTCCGGCCGTTTCAGCCTGTCCGCCATCAGCTGATAAATCGTATTGAATATCTGCTTCTGTATCCCCGTTCCCGCGTAGAGCTCGCTTTCCCCGATCAGCCTGTAGACCGCTTCATCACACCCGTTTGTCCTGCCGTCACGGTAACCGTATGTATCACCCAGCAATCGATCCTGCTCGTCCAGCAGCACATAGTCCACCGCCCACGTGTCCACTGATATGCTTTGCGGGATTTTACCGGCTTTCGCACATGCCTTCATGCCGTTTAGGATTTCCGTAAACAAACGCTGTGTATCCCACACGAGCTTACCGTCCTTATTTGCCATCCCGTTTTCAAAGCGGTAAATCTCTTCCAGATGCATTTTCCCATCTTCCAGATGCCCCAGCATATGCCTTCCGCTGGATGCCCCGATATCCACCGCCAGATAATATCCGCCCATGATCTCCCCTCCGTTTCTTCTATAGCCGATTCCGTAACCGTTCAGATACCCCCCCCGCCGTACCTGATCCCTGCAGTAATTTGCCTTCGTCCGCTTCATTACTGATGGACTTTTGTTCTTTCTACGATTATCATATAAGAATAAGAGCAAAAAATTAAGGTCGCCTCCGGACAAAATGAGGGACCTTCGTTGCAAAAAAGTTGATTTGCAAAGCAAATCAACTTTGCGAGATTCGCTTCGCGAACTCGGATAATGCCAAAAAGTTTTAACTTTGCGGGATTTAACTTTATGTGATTCGCTTCGCGAACTCGGATAATGCCAAAAAAGTTTTAACTTTGCGGGATTTAACTTTATGTAATTCGTTTCGCAAACCCGAATAATAGAGGTAACTATGAGAGAAGAACTGTTACACCACCTGCGGCAGATCACTGCCGAAGAACAAGCCCTTCTGCAGGGCCATGCCGACATTCAGAAAGAAATCTACACCTCCAGCCGGGAATTTGTGGTGGACAACGCAAAGCTTCTGGAACGCGGCCACCTGATTGAGATCCGTCCTCACACCCGCTTCACGCATTTTCCCAGGCACCGCCACAATTACGCCGAGCTGGTCCATATGTGCTGCGGCTCTACCACACACATCATAAACGACAGCGACAGGATTGTCCTGCAGGAGGGAGACCTGCTTTTTCTCAACCAGGCTGCTGCCCATGAGATCCTGCCCGCCGGCCGGGACGATATCGCAGTCAACTTTATCATTCTGCCGGAGTTCTTCGACCGTCCGCTCTCCATGATGGAGCGGGAAAATGTGCTGCGCAGTTTTCTTATCTCCACCCTGTCGAGCCATGACTCACAGATCACTTACCTGCACTTTCAGGCCAAAGAGATCCTGCCGATCCAGAATCTGATCGAAAACATGCTCTGGAACCTGATCGACAAAAAGCCCGGCACCAACACCATCAATCAAATCACCATGGGACTGATCTTCATGAATCTTTCCGTTTTCGCCGATTCGATGGCCAGGAATCAGGGCGGCAATTACGAACAGGATCTGATCTTCCGCGTCCTGAAATATATTGAGACGCATTATAAAAGCGGCACTTTGACCGACATCTGCGCCGAGATCAAACTGCCGCCCTACTATATCAGCCGCCTTTTGAAAAAATATACCGGACAGACCTTCAAGGACCTTTTGCAGCAGCAAAAGCTCCAGCAGGCAGTCTATCTACTGTCCCAGACAACGCTGTCCGCAGATGATATCATCGACGCGGTCGGTTATAACAACAGCAGCTACTTTTACCGTATCTTTCGTGAAAAGTACGGCTGTTCACCAAAAGAGTACCGGATGCTCAACCTTCCACAATGATCTCTCCGTGCGACGCTTCGTCATCCCGGATGATCTCGCCCACAGCGGGTACCACAATCCGGCCGGACAGTGGATTCTTGATACTTAAGATCGGAGCCGTGACAGTCGCCTCCACCTCGGATTTCTCGAAGGATAAATCCGTATCGACCATCTCACAGTCGATCAGTTTGAGATTTTTACAATAACAAAGCGGCTGCGTACCGATGATCTTACAGTGATCAAAGGTCACATTCTCACAGTACCAGGCAAGATATTCACCCTTGACGACACTGTTGCGGATCGTCACATTTTTCGCGTGCCAGAAGGCATCCTTCGTGTCGAAATCACAGTGGTCGAATACCGAGTCCTGTATGTACTGGAAGGAATACTTGCCCTGTAGCCGTACCTCTTCAAAGTGCAGTCTGTCAGAGCGCATCATGAAATATTCGCCCTGTACACTGCAGTCTTTCATCTCGATCTCCTGCACCGACCAGCCAAACTCCGGCGAGATCACGTCACAGCCATGCATCTTTACCCGGCTGCACTCCCGCAGCGCCTTGATCCCGTGCAGCTTCGTATCCGTAATCTCTACATGGTCGGAATACCAGAGAGCCGCCCTGCAAGCTTGCGTCATTTCCGAATCCTTAATAGAAAGCCCATGGTCATGCCAGAAGGGATAGCGCAGATTGAAAAAGCAATGCGCCGTTTCGATATTCCTTCCCTCTTTGAAGGCACTCTCTCCGTCTGCTGGCCCGTCAAAAGAACAGTTTTGTACCAATACATTCTCGCTTCCATAAAGAGCACGCTCCATGTCAAAAGTCTGACTTTCAATTACTTTCATCTTGATTTCCTCCACTTCGATTTCATATATTTTATAGGTTTTATTTCGTTATTGATATTTCTTCAAGCAATAGGTTTTACAGGATTGTCAAAGCGTTCTTATTTTACGGCTGGGATATCTGGATAATCTTATTTCCCCATCCTTCCAGCACAGGGTTTTCCTCCACAGCAGTCACAAACTCCTCTGTGGCATCAAATGTACCAATCTTGGTATATTCCGCTGAAATCTCAGCATCGTGGTAAAACAGGACGATACGGTTTGGATCAGAGTAAAACACATCACCTGCTTTTGCTTCTGTCACGGTCTCCGGATTGTCGGATGGAATATCATATCTGCTGGGAATGTCGTAATACTGCAGTACACTGTAATCCACATCGTCATCCCTCTCATAGATGGGGAGCCGCCAGTCAGAAGTACCCACATACCTGGCAATAGCTGCCGCTGTCTCATTATCCAGAAGGGTCATCATAAATGCTTCCCCGCTGTCCCCAAACCGGACTTCCAGTTGTGCGTTTCCGCTTTCTGCTGTTTGATCCCCGCCACTCTGGTTTTCCGTACCGGAAATCTCTTCTGCGTTGTCAGTGTTCTCTGCTGTTTTGGCGGTATCTTCCAGCCTTTGCGTTTCTGTCGCACCGGCTCCGCCTGTATCGGCAATGGTATCCTTACCATCTTCCGCAGCACTCTGGCCGCATCCTGCCAGAAG